>Ga0302116_1002562_pt1 | contig 10555 bp, 7 predicted proteins | sample AG5_SCM_MG_FD_203124 | JGI IMG/M metagenome (GOLD analysis project Ga0302116, IMG submission 203124) | Marine microbial communities from Western Arctic Ocean, Canada - AG5_SCM | ecosystem: Environmental > Aquatic > Marine > Oceanic | place: Canada: Western Arctic Ocean | collected 2017-10-01 | reverse complement strand
TCGTCAACACGCCTAGGAGAGTTGATTTCCCGGAATCGACGTTTCCAACCGTCGTTATCCGTAACTCTAAATGATTCGCCTCTTTCGGAAAGATTTTCCTCACCAACGCGCACTTTGCGAAGCGCTCTTTCTCGCTCGTCTTCCTCTCGAACGCCTCGGAAACTTTCGCCGATAACTGTTTCGCCATTTTCTCTAACGTCTCCACGGAGAGTTTCATCTCCTCCTCGCTGATTCCTCGAACGAACCCATCGTCGTCCACTCCAATTTCGTACAAACACTCCCCGCCTCCTTCGTTCAATCGCCACAACAGTTGCGTCGTCAGCTTCTCGAAATTTCTCGCCGATGGGTTCACCAGGTGCCGTTTATATTCCACCGAACCTTCGTCGGATTCAGGTTTGAGGAGGAAATCATCGTACGAAGACTCCAAGTCAAACGGCGACGTCGGCGACGCTTTGTTCTCGTTCTCGTTCTCGTTATTGCTGCTGCTGCTGCTCCTGCCTTCCTCTTTTCCTTCTCCTTTCTCGTCGTCGAGAAGCTTCAGCGTTCGCTCCAGCTTCTCTTCGAGCATCTTCATATAACGGTAGTATTCGTATTTATTCTTTTCTTGTAACGAACTGCTTTTTTTAACAATCGTTTAAAATTAAAATTACGTAAAACAAAGAAAAAAAGGTAGAAATCTGGTACAACCCTAAACAGAAACTTTCCAAGCAGCTTCCTTGAAAAAAATTGGAAATATCAGTACTTTCGCACGCGTTTCATCTACACCCTTTGGTTTTATATATACACATTACACACACATCTTTAGAGTGCGAAATGATGCAAAGCGCATCGACATCATCACAATCGACCAAGAGTTCGATCTTCTGCGCAGGCTCGTTTGAAGGAGGAGGAAAGAAATTGAGGAGGAATGTGTTTGCTCAAACGAAAAAAACGAGGAGGAAATCTGCGGTGCACATCGAAGCCATGCAAACGCCGAAGAAACCGTCCTCTTCCTCTTCCTCTTCCTCCGTTGAATCGTCGTCCGTCCCAATGCATAAAAGAGGAGAAGAAGAAGAAGATGTGAAAGAAGCGTATCCGTTCGAAAAGGAGTATAAAGATTGTGCGTTTTGATCGTTCGTAGTAGTAGTATCATCAGTGCTTTTGTTGCAGCCGAAAAGCGTATCGTTTTCCCCTGCAAGCATATCTTTCTTTGTGATAAGCGAAAAATTTCTACGCCTTTTCAAAAAAAAAAACTGACTGACTCTTTTACTCTTTATTCGATGAAAACAGACCAAACCGGGTACGCCTCTGTCCCAGGCCTGGCGTACGAGAACCAAGGGTGGGTGACGGAAGTGGAAGGCGAAATCCCAAACGAGATGGAAGGGACGTTGTTACGAAACGGTCCCGCCATGTACGAGAGAGAAGGCTTTATCAAATCGTACTTGGACGGGGACGGTATGGTGACGTCCGTGGCGGTGAAGGACGGGAAAGCGTATTTTCGGAATAAATTTGTCGTGACGGAGGATTTTGACGAGGAAGAGAGAACGGGGAAGTATATTAAGAGTTCTATTTTCACGGCGGAGGATCCGAGACCGTTTGCGTTTGGACAGAGATTGTTCAAAGACTTGTTGGGAGGCGATATTTCCAAAAAACAGAACGGGGCGTATAACGTCATCAATTGGGGTGGATCTTTGTGCGCGGTGGATTATAAGAAACCGTACGCGTTGAATCCGGACACTTTGGAAACGATTGGTCACGGGAACTGTCCGTTGAGTTCGACGACGCATACGAGTCATTACAGAACGGTGACGGAGCCAGACGGTTCGAGACGACTCGTGGCGTTTATTAACGAAGTGAACTGGAGAGTGAACCATAAGAATGAAGACGGATCGGAGCATCTTGGGACTACAAATGCGGTGTTTTATGAGTTTGATGAAGACGGGAAGGAAGTGGCCAGACGCTCGTACCCGTATCCGTCCTCGTACGTTCACGATTTGATCGTCACGGAAAACTATTACGTTTTGTTCGATTGCCCGATAAAAATTGATTTCAAGAAGACCTTTACTGACTACTTGACGCAAAACGCGTGCTTATCCGAACTCATTTGCGAAGACACCGAACGACAGCCGTTATTTCGAATCTTCCCGAGGCGTGGGACGGATATGACGGTCCGAACGGCTCCGGCGGATTATTGGTGCTACGCGTACCACCACGTGAACGGTTTCGAAAACGACGACGGAAATATCGTGTTTGATACGTGCACTTGGGATAAGTTTACGTTGTATTTCACCGATATCACTAACCCAAACGGGAAAGATAACTTTCCAAGAATGAAGTTGAGTCGATTTATCATCGACATGAAGAAGTATGAAGCGAAACATTATTTATTATCCGACGTTCCTTGCGAGTTGCCCATCACGTCTTGGGATTATACAGGGGAAAAGTACGAGCACATGTACTTGTCCACCTCGGTTGGTCGCAAAGATGGTGTCAACGGCCCGATGCAAGCGTTGACGAAGTGCTCGCTAAAAACGGACGAGACGAAGCTGTACACGGAGGAACAGTGGATCCCCGGGGAGCACAAGTTTGCCATGGAACCGTTTTTCGTCCCGAGACCGGGGAAAGATTTGGATGAAGACGATGGATGGGTCGTTGCGTTAGTGCACGATGCGAGGTACGAAGACTCTGACTTTGGCGGCAGAGGGACGGAGATGGTTATTATTGACGCGAAGAAGTTCTCGGAAGGACCAGTCGCGCGTTTGCGATTACCGAAATACGTTCCTTATGGCGTCCATGGCTCGTGGTCGCCAGAATACATCGCTGGTCCGCCGAAAGCGGACGAGTTGGCGCGTTTGGAGGAGTTGAGAAAGAATAGCGATGGAAAGGTCCCGATTTCGTTGGGGCATGAAGACATCATCCAAACGACGAGTAAGAAAGAGGTGGAAGAATTAGATTTGCGAAAGGTTGGCGCAGGCATTGGCGGCGCTTTGTTGGGTATCACCGCTTTGAGCGAAATGGTTGGACAAATGGGTTTCTTCCAGTAAAGGAAGAAAAACGCCCGCTTGTATACGCATAGCGCGTGCGTTAGCATCTACCATCGCCGCCGCTCTTTTATACTGTAAAAGCTTAAGTCTTAATAGCCAACCGTGTAATCTAATACTAAAAATATAGAATCATAAGAAAAATCGAAAGCGTACGAGGAGTATGCTATAAACACGTCGCAGGACAATTATTGTCACTCAAATATTAAAAACTATATTACTATTTGTATTCGCTAAATGACATCTACTACCTACATGTATACAATTACGGATTAATAAATAGCTTCTTCTTGTCGCATAGTCGCTTCGAGAGAGAAGACATCATCGATGTCCTCATCCGAAGGCGGTGCAGGCGTCGGCGTTTTTCTTCCGAATTCGCTCGCCGATAACACTTCGCCCGCTACTAAATTATCACTACCACGACCATCCGGCGACGCTTTGCGCTGGCAAAACGATTCTATTCTATCCCACGCCTCAGAGAGCGTTTCCGTTGGGCACGTCAAAACAACTCTCGCGTATCCAAACGCTCCAAAACATTGCCCGGGAAGCACTAAAACGCTCTCTTCGCTAAACAAGGCGCTCGTAAAAGCGACGTCGTCCGTCATCCCTGCCGCTCTGAACCGCTCGCAATCGATTTTTACCAACGCATACATCGCCCCGTCTGGCAACGACTCCATACTCAAACCAACACACCTTTCGCATTTTTCAATACACACGTCCCTGGCCTCTCTTAACGTTTGCAACGTTTCGTTTAACCACGCAGAGTCGTCGTTTTGCAAAATAAACGGCAACGCCGCCTGTAACGGCGTCGGCGGGCCTAGCGTCACCTGTGAAAGCTTTTCTAACGCGTCGTGTATCCCCCCATTCTTCATGACATCGTTTCTATCGTGCACTAACAACCATCCTAGCCTCCAACCGGGTACCAACCATCTCTTTGACAAAGATCCGACGGCTAAAATAGGCACCGTCTTCGACACGCTCGCCAAAGGCAAATAGTTACACCTATCGCCAAAGGAAATATCCTCGTACACTTCGTCCGCTATGATCGGTAACTTCAACTCCTCGCACGTTTCGCAAATTTCCACCAAGTGCTTCTCCGCAAACAACGCCCCGCACGGATTGCTCGGATTATTCACCAAAATAGCCGATATCTTCCTCTTCGTTCCGTCTCTCTTCCTTTCCTCTACCAACCGTCTCACGTGCTCTAAATCAATCTCCCAATCCTTCTTCCCGTCTAAATCGTAAAAAACACACTCCACCCCGTGCACCTCGCACAAAGTTTGGTACAACGCAAACCCAGGTTTCGGCAACAACATCGCCATCTCCCTGTCCCCGCGTTTCGCCAAAACCTGAATCGCGTGCGAAAGCGCTTGCGAACATCCGTGCGTCAAAAACGCGTCGTGCGCGCTCAGTTTCGCTCGAGAGTTCGGGTAGACTACGACCGCGGAGTTGTCCGTGCTTTTGCGAGGTTGGTTTTTTATATAACGATGAGTCTCCGGTCCGTGCGCGAGAGAGATGGTGTTCGTTTTCGTTTTCAAAAAGTCAACTTCCTCTTTTTTATCGTTTTTTTGGTCGTCGTTTTCGAGGAATTTTTTCTCCTCCTCCGCCTCCGATCTCCTCCTCGTCACGTCGAAACTCTTCCGTGCCATCCTGGGCCCGTATCTCAGCGCTAAACTCGCCCTGCTTTCGTGTAAACCAGAACTCGGGGCGTATCCGTTATTTTTTTTCTCCTTGAACATGTCTCGGACGTGTTCGACGACGCCCGGGGGGGGTTGCAAGTGCCCGAAAACGGAAGGATCGCCCAACGCGCAACTGATGACGGTTTTTCCCGGGTTGGGTGTGGCGTTGAAATTGTCCATGATTTCTCGGATCGGATTCCGAGTTTGCGACGCCGACGTGGAGGCAGTTATCGACCAAGTGTTTTCGTCTTCGCAAAGACGACGCGCGTCATCGTTCGAGGAGGATGTGCGAGGCATTTCGCGCGCTTCGCCTTTCTCGAGAAGTCTTTCGTCGGGGAGAAATTGTGATGAGTTGAGACTTGGATGTGAGCTGAAAAAGGACTCGATCGAGCTGCCGCGCTGGATGCTGCTGTTGCTGCTGTTTTAGTGCTGTTCAACTGTTGCTAATGCGAGACCTATCTATCTACAATCTACTCCTTCCTATTCTGGTTACAGTATTTTCGCGTTCTTCTTCTTCTTCTTCTTCGGCTTCGTCGGCGTCGGCGTCGGCGTAAATACCCAACACGTTCTGGAAGACTGCGTTCGCGAAGACTTCCGGAGCCGATAACGGACCGAAATGTCCGAGTAAACCAAGCTCCAACAAACGTGCACCTCTGATCCTCTCCGCGACAGTTTTACCCACGCCGTACGCGTACGCTTTTTTGGTCGCACCACCGATGGTAATTGTGATTGGACATTTCGCGGTATCGATTCTCTCTTCGATAAACTGCAACGCGTTCACGTCTTCCTCGCCGCTTTCGTAAATCCTCGCTTCGATTTCCGGCTCGCACGTCAAAGCGACTTCTTCGCCAGACGAATCATCCACCTTTCGAAACCCGCCATCAAATACGTACCCTCGCAAACTCCTCTCGTCTATGACTTTCCCTAAAAATCCTTTTCGATAGGACGCGAACGCGTCTTCGAAACTTTTAAACGTCCTCTTCCTTTTCCTCGCGTTGACTTGCAAACTTTCGTCCGGCGCGGCGTACGTACGCATCCGCGGATATTTCGAACTCTCCAACGCAAATATCGGTTCGTACGTTAAAATCGACGTAAACGTCCCCGGATTCGTTGCTTCTAACCAAAGTAAAGCGAACCCGCCTAAACTGTGTCCAACCGCGTGCCACTTCTGGGCGGACGACGACTCCCAACCGCCTCCTCTTTTTCTATCTTCACGCTGCACAGATTCCAAAACCATTTTCGCGTCTCTCGCGAACGTTTTCCAGGACCACATCTTGTCGTCGTCGTCGTTTAAAACCTCGTCCTCTTTTCTTTTAATAAACTTGCTCATCCCGTGTCCGCGTTGGTCGAACGTGACCACTCGGCAGTTGCAGGATACGACCAACTGTTCGACGAACGCTTTATAGGCGAGACAGTTGATGCCGTTGCAATGGAGGAGCAAAATGTTCTGCACGGGAGGGGAACCGTTCTTCTTTAGGTTAAAGTCGTAGCACTGCAGCTGAACCTGATAAGGGTCGTCCCTGTCGTCCGAAGTGATGAAAACCGAGAATGGTTTCATCATCGTCGTTTGAATCGTCGTCGTTTATGTATACATTTGTGCGGGGAAAAATGAGTTCCAACACCCAAAATGTGTCACTTTTAAGCGTGAGAAGAAGATAAAGAAGAAGACAAAGAAGAAGACGCAAAAATGGGAGGAGGTAGCAACAACAATAACTCCGAAGAAGATGCCGAGTTAAAGAATTATACCTCAAATCCAATCTTCGACCAAGCGGTCGAAAACGCGAAGAAAACTGAAACGGAGATGGAAAAATGGATCGCCAACGCGACGAACACGTCGGTGAAATTCATCGACGAAGTCGTTTCCGCGATCGAGGATGTCGCGACGTCGGGGCATTTTAACGTCTCTTCTTCGTCGAGTTCCGATGAAACGAACAAGGACTCGACCACGGTTGTTCCAGTCGTCCAGGAACTCCAAAACGACCTCGAGGCGGAAGAGGAAAAGAAGTTTGAGACTTTACGAAACGTCCCGGAGTTCAGATACCGGAGTTCGCTGGGAGGCGCGAGCACTTCAGATTTCTCGGGAAGTAGCATTCCGAGCGCGAGCAAGTCCGCGATGCTCTTACACGACGTCAACGAATACGACCGGAAAGATTTTTTCGTCTTTGGGACGCTCTCGATGGCGTTTTGCGTCGCGTTCTTCGTCGCCGTGGTGTTGAGGAAACACGCGCAGAAGTTCAAAGTCGTCGCGACGGGGGAGGAAACGACGAGCGAAGAAGAAGAAGAAGAAGAAGAAGAAGAAGAGGGATTGATGAGGAATGAATACGGTAAGATCAAATACGGCTCGGTCGTTTAGTAATAGCAACGTAATGGATTTGAGGAATCATCCATCCCGTGTATTTATAGTAGCCTGACCCGCGTCGTGTGTAATACTATCTATCGCCTCTGTGTAACCACCTTCAAATGTGCCATTTTTTCACACATCAAACACGACAGAAAAGATGCCGTCCCAAGCGGCGGAGAGAAACAAAAAGCGTAGAATGGAAAAGAAGAACAGGAATCTCAACGCGGGGAAAGAAACGACGACGACGACGAGTGTTGGTGGTGGTGGTGGAGTCAGCAGCAGCAGCACTTTGAGCGGGGAAAAAGAAGAAGTGGAAACCGAGGACATCGAGTTCGTCCCGAGAACCGGCGCGTACGGGAGCTACGGCGCGAACGATAGATTCTCGATCGAAGACGACGAGTGGGCGACCAGTCAAAGAGCCTGGAACGCGCTCGCGAAACACTTGGAAAAGTTCAAAGGGAAGAAAATCTGGGCGCCGTTCTTTTACGACGGGAAAGTCAAGACAAGATTGAAACAGGCTGGGTTTCGAGGCAAAGTCACGCACGAGAAGAGAGACTTCTTCAAACTCATGAACGACGCGAAATTTCTCGCCAACGTGGACGCAATCATCGACAACCCTCCGTATACCGGAAAAGGGATGAAAGAGAAGATCTTAACGAAGTTAATCGCGAAAGATGTCCCGTTTTGTTTGCTCTTTCCGTTGGGCGTGTTGCACTCGAAGTTCTTGCGAGACTTGACGGCGACGAAAGAGCGGAGGAAAAAAGTGCAAGCCATCGTCCCGAGAAGAGTGTTCGTGCATAAAGAATTTGGGGAGGAATTGCCGTTTAAGTATTTAGTCTGGTTGTGTTACGGGTTAGAGTTGGAGAGGGATTTAGTTTTGATGGATGAAGATTAGAAGAGTAGCGTTAGTCGTTTAGTTATATAGAAGAAGTATTTTGGCATTTTGCGAAATTCGCCACCACATTGGACTCGCAAAAATTCAAAAAACCTTCAACACAGACACAAAAAAGTTCAAAAAAAAACTCATCTTTCACACATCAATCGCAAGCGAGTGTTTCCTCTTTCACTCGTGAATCAACATCATCTCTCTACGCGCGAGAGGTATTCGTCTTTTTCGTCGGGTCCGCATCGTCGAGTACTAGCACCCGGTTCTTTCTTACGTATTTTATCGATACACGTGAATTAAGGGGAAAATTCAAAAATTTGAACCCCCCTCCAAAAACAACAACCTTCTTGGTGGATATATTCAATACTAATAATGTCCTCCGCTTCGACGCTCGAATCGACCATCTACGTTCGCGACGACGAGGATAATGAGACAACGAATAACGGCAAAATTGAGCTGATTTTTGGTCCGATGTTTAGCGGGAAATCTACGGAACTGCACCGTCGAATTCGTCGACACAAAATTGCCGGTCGGTCCGTCCTGCTCATCAAATACAAAGACGATACGCGATACGCGCACATTTGCGGATCGAACGCGAACGTTACGCACGACCACCAAACGTTACCCGCGCATTCCGCGAAGGAGTTAATGGGGAACATGGATAACATCGCGCACAATTACGACGTGATTGGTATCGATGAAGGTCAGTTTTTTGGAGACGTCGTTGCGTTTTGCGACCGGTGGGCGAATAAAGGGAAGGTTGTTATTTGCGCCGCGTTGGACGGAACGTACGAGAGGGAGATGTTTAACGATATTTTGAAGTTGGTACCGATGGCGGAGAGCGTGGATAAGTTGACGAGCGTGTGCGCGATGTGCTCGAAAGACGCCTCGTTTACGTTGAGATGTTTTGATAGTAGTAAGAATAGCAGCCGAGAGAAGGAAGAAGAGGAGGCACCGGTGGAGCTCATCGGCGGGGCGGAGATGTATAAAGCGGCGTGCAGAAAGTGCTATTTTGCGGCGATGAAAGGTAGAAGAGGGGACAAGAGAGAAAGTTTAGGCGAAATGGCGACGACGGAGATGACAAAAACGGCAAAAAAGAAAGCGACGACGCCTTTGGCGACGAGACCTGTCATCGGCTCGCCGACAAACGCGAAACGCGTTGCGGAGGCGTTGGCGGAAACGGTAGATTCACTCTCGTTGCAAACGCCGCCATTGGTGAATGCGATGACCAGAAGTAAAGCGACGCCTACGAAATATAACGAAGACGTAGGTGATGCGTTTACGTTTGCCACGCCAAGTGGCGGGAACGCCCTATTGGATGATATCGGCTTCGCCACGGGCAAGTTGGGCGAACAAGTGAAAAAGGCGAAGAAAACGGCGACGAAGAAAAGTAGAGGATTCGGTGGACCAGGGAGAAGTCCTTTGACGGATTTTATGAACACGTCTAGAAGCCCAATCACGACGTTGCGTTAAGTTACTGATGAGGAAGAGAGAAAGGAAGAGAGACATCATATGTAGAGCACACTATAAAAAATATATACGCCCGCGAGGTAGGCGAAGAGCCTGCTTGCTCATGTTATAATAATACAAAGAAAATACTTGAATTTAGATTTGAATCATTGAAGACCACCACCGCCAAACCTTGTAGACAACCCTCCACCGGCACGTTTCATCGCCTCTCTTGGATCCATTTCGCCTGCTTTTGATATTCTGAGATCTTTTTCGCGATCGAAAGGTCTGTACGTCCAACCGGTGCCGTCGTCGTCATCATCCTTCCTAGCCTTTTTCTTCCTCTGCTTCTTTCTGTTTAATTTTCTATCGTCCTCGTCCTCGCCGTTCGACTCGTCGCTACCACTACTCTCTTCTACCTTCTTCTTCTTCGTCTTCTTCTTATTTTTGTTATTGCCTAAATTCTCTCTGTGTTGCTCTAAAAGCGATTTCGTTCTCCCGGCGCCTTCGTTGTATTCGTCGATCATCTTCCTCTTCTCGTCTTCTTTCTTCGCCTGAGCGGCGGCGCTTGGAAGCGCGTACATCTTTTCTTGCTGCTCTAAGAATAACATCGTCTCGCTTTTCCCTTCCTTTGGATTTCGGGTCCACTCGTCGATTGTTTTTTGGTCTCGAACCATCAATCCGTCTTTAGCGAACGCAGTCACGCTGGCGGAAAGTGGGCCTTGCGCCGCTTTTCGTTCCGGCGGAAGCTCCGTCATCCACTCTTCTCTCGTTTTATCGTCGTCCGCGCTTCCGGGTGCTTTATCAAACGCGTCGTTGAGTAAATCTTCGTCGCCTGGAAGCGACTCGTTCCTTTTCTTCCGCCAGATGGCTTTCTCTCGTTCATTCTTCAACCATGCTTGAAACTCCTCGCGATCCTTCGCGCTCTTTCTTTTTTCGTCCAAAACTTTTCGTTGCGTTTCATCTTTGAGCGTTTCGTACGCTTTCTTCACCGCGTCAAACGCAGCAGCAGCACACGGATCGTCACACTTATCCGGGTGAATGACTAATGATAATTTCCAGTACACTTTCTTCAACTCGGCGTTGGAATGTTCCGGCGAAGCGGAGAGCACGTCGTAGGCGTCGCCATCGTTTTTGAGTATAGAAATGACGCGTCTCGCGGTAGCCGCACGATTTTCGG
>Ga0302116_1002559_pt1 | contig 10567 bp, 9 predicted proteins | sample AG5_SCM_MG_FD_203124 | JGI IMG/M metagenome (GOLD analysis project Ga0302116, IMG submission 203124) | Marine microbial communities from Western Arctic Ocean, Canada - AG5_SCM | ecosystem: Environmental > Aquatic > Marine > Oceanic | place: Canada: Western Arctic Ocean | collected 2017-10-01 | reverse complement strand
TTCAATGTCCTCATGGATCTCGTAGTTCATTGCCTCGTAATCCTTACTCATGTGGAGCGCATTACTACTCTCATTTACCGTGGCCAGGGCAGCGCCCAAAATATCGTTCGTGTCGCTCATTGTAGCCCCAGATTCAGTCCTTGTCAACGTCCTTGGCCTGCTGAAGCTACTCTGCCTCTCGAGCTGCTTCCGCGCAAACAAGTCGCTGGTCATCTCTTTCTCGGATTCGGTCGACGTTCCGTTCACCTTGTTAAGGTAGGCCTTGCCGAGATCGCGGATCTGGTCGCAGTAGATTTCAAGGAAGGAAACGACCATTCCGCAGTCACTTCCGCTTGCTTGCTTCTGGTTGATTTCCGTGATTATCTTCTCAACGCAGCGAATGATCATGCCCCGGTTCTCGCCATCCTCCCCGAACATGCTGTACGTCTTGCCGGAACCGGTCTGCCCAAAGGCAAAGCAGCAGCTGTTGTAGCCGGACATTACATGATTCACGTGCGGTGCACAAACTGCGCCGAGCGAAGAAGGCGCCAAACGAATGAATTGGGTGAGTTTAGTAGTGGATTTAGCCATTATATATTACTTATATTATGAATGTAGCCAATTTGCCGCACTTCATCGCGAGAATGCTCGCCTTTATCAAGGCGAGCGAGACTGAAGAGAGACTCACCTTCCTCAAAGACCTGCTGCTGGGACGAGTCTTTCCAGAAAATCTGGTTGAACGCATATATGTGATCACCATAGTTGGAATTGGAGTTGGAATTGGGATCGGAGTTGGAGGCAGCCTTCACTGTGATTTTGTTTCCTTCCAGTTGGAAATGGTTGTTTTCATCAGAGCCATCCTCATTCGGACGAGCACGCACAAAAACTTTTATCGACGAGGAGGAGTCGGATGAGTCTCCGCCGCCGCCGGAGTAGTCTGAAACAACCTGGTGGTCCATGTTAATTTAAAAAAGTTTTGAAATTTTCTTTTTAATTTTTTTGTTCGCCAAATTAGTAGGCTAGTTTGACAAGACAGAGCTCGCGAGGCGCCAAGACAAGCATGGGATGGGCAACTCAACTTCTTATGAGTATGGTGTTTTGCCTAACTGCATCGATTGACGTCAATACAAGTATTGTCACTTATGGGCAGTATGGGCCAACTTGCTCCACATTGTTGTCCTTCACAAATAACCCAATTGATATAGACTTGAATAAGTGAGCGAGCGAAGCGAGCTAGTCACAAATATTGCATGTTGTTGTTGGCGAGCGAGCCTTGAAGCGAGCTAAGTCTCAACTAATGCTTCACTCACATGACAAACTATTCACATTATTCCAGATCTTGCAATACGTGGGAATTCGGACAATCAAAACTATCGATATCCATTCTGGCGTGCTCAGGAAACTGCATCTGCTTCAAGCACTTCCTGGGGTCGGAAAATTGCGACGAGGAGGAAGCACGAGCAGTGAACACTAAGCAAATGTGCAGTGACGAATGTCTTGGCCCTGACGAACGCAACATGTATCTGATGATGTCTAATTTTCTCTCTTGCCCGCAATCTGATGATAACGTGGGGGGGATGGAATGGAGTAAATGGGCTTTGAATCGGACGCTTACAGAAGAAGCATACAACAGCTCAGTTTGCATGTCGGAACACTTGATTGACAAAAAGCTTTGGAGCGAGAAATCGGCAGCAGGGAGGGTTGGAACGGGGATGGGAATTGGAGTGAGGATAGTTGTGATATTATTGTGGTTGTTGATGTGTATTAGTATTAGTAGTGGTGGGGTTGCGGCGGACGAAGGAGCGAATGCGAATGCGAATGCGAATGCGAATGCGAAGGAGGAATGGATGGATAAATTGAAAGCGAAGATGAAGCACGCCGTTGTAGACATCAAGTTCGACGAGGCGACAATTACGAGAAGCACAGCGTCGTCATCATCAGCGTCGTCAAAGTATGCAGATAAGGCTGAACTCGACAAAGTTCTTAGAAAATTCAAGAAAAACAAAGATCTGTAAATGATGGTAGTTTTCTAAATTCAAATCTAAAATCTTCTATTAACACGAGGCTAGCAGCTGCACCATCTGTTTCTTAAAATCACGGAGAGCATCGTTTTTAAGGAGCTGAGGGAGGGCATTTGGGTCATCATCCGATCCGGAGTCGGAATCGGAATCGGAATCGCTCCCATTCGCTGATGACGAAGACGAGGAGGAGGAGGAGCAAGACTTCTTTTTGCATTTTTTCTTGTCCTTCTTCTTTTCCTTCTTCCTGTCCTTCTTCTTTTCCTTCTTCTTGTCCTTCTTGGTATGCTTGGAATGCTTGTTATGTTTGGAGGGCTTGGCGGACTTTTCAGACTTCTCTCGCTTGCGCTTCTTTTCTTTTGGTGGAGCAGCCTTGCTCATGTCAGTAATTTTCAGGTCCCCGGCGGACCCACCAGGACCCTTTTGCCGCATGACGGTTGAGTGCTGGTATCCAACTTCGCCGAGCAAAGCGAGATTGTGAGCATTTTTAGTGGAGCAGGGGGGAGGTTAGCGAACCAAACGAATTGAATTGGGTGGGTTATTTCACAGGATTCATCACTAGCTCACCTCCAACTTCCACATTTCGGAACTCATCCGTATTCTCAGTATTGGATTTTCGGTCCGTGGAGCTCATTTTATCGGATATTATCGATTGGGTGTGAGCCTGCTCTAAATCCCCGCCCTCCCAGCCCTTTCGCTTCCGCACAACACCGGTGGGCATGGCACGAAGCTCCTCCTCATCTTCAGAGGAGGATCCACTGAAGTTCTGGCTCATCCTTGTGGAAAAAAGGACTTGGGCGGATTCAGGTTGGGTGGGGGTGCCGGCCAGTTTTGGCAGTATGGTTTAGTGATCACGTGTCCTGAAAAGATGATATTTATTTTCCTTTGGGGGGTTCTAGATTTCTATTTTCCTTGAATTTTCCTCAATTTTTCCTGGTATAAACATCACACACACATCTCCTCACATATTGCATTTGCAAATATCTGTTGTTAACCCAATCACGTGCCACTGCCCTTCCCTTCGTACCTTCTGAATGAATGCAAATGTCCTCTCTGGGCATTCCAGTCCTCTCAACTGTGTGGCCTTGTCGCAGGACGACAGCTATGTGGTTTCTGGTGATAGTAAAGGCACAATAATTAACCATTCGACAAAGACTGGCAAGGTAAAATTTCGAGCCGAAAATGTTTTTGCCAATTATGTCTCTGGTCTTTGCTATCTTTCGGATGGCTCACTTGTGGCTTGTGGCTATGATGGTTCTGGGGGTAATGGCTTGAAAGTATTCAGCCCTTCCCTCGAATTGGTCCAGACCTTGGTGGGACACGATGGGTGGGTTTGGTGCGTCACCGTCTCTCCATCAGGCTCCCACTTTGCTTCTGGTGGAAGTGATGGGAAGGTGATGATTTGGTCGGAGCCGGGGGAGGGTGGCGAGTGGGCTAGAGTGCAAGTGCTTGAGGATCATACGGATTATATTTATGCAGTGTGCTTCTCCCCCGACGGCAAGCAGCTGGCTACTGGAAGCTTCGACAATCTCATCAACCTCTACAGCTTCAACGACGGAAGTGCCATCTTAGCGCACACGTTGGAGGGCCACACCCAAAGCGTCAAGTCCCTCTCGTTCTCTCCCGACTGCAAACTCCTTTGCTCGGGAAGTAACGATCAATCCATCAAATTTTGGAACCCTGCCGATGGAAGCTTGGTGAAGAGCATCGACCAGGCTCACACCTCTTACGTCTGGAGCGTCTCATACTCCCCCAACGGGCGTATTCTTGTGAGTGCTGGTCGCTACGACAAAACGATGAAGATCTGGGATGCTGAGACTTTCGAGCTCAAGCACACGTTCGAGCAGGAATTCAACACCAACCAGCTCACCATCACGGCCGATTCCAACTTCATTGTTTCGGCTAACGAAGACAAAACGGTTAGAATCACCCCCTGCCGAGAGTACCACCTCACGGGCCTCACCCCAATCCTCAACCTCATTCTCCACATCGTCTACAAGTGGGAATTTGTGTCGGTCTTGGAGCCAAACGAAAACACACCAAGCTCACCCCTCGAGAAAGTCATGAGGCTACTCGGCGAGTGCGTGCACGACGGTGGCTACAACGTGACCTCCGAGATCCTCTCCTTCCTATCCCCTGCCCACCTCCCCGTCCAGATCACTCCCACTAGATGGAAAAGCGACCCCACAAGTTTGATCCTCTTCATGCGAGCCAGATATGAGCGCTTACAGGAGGAAAATGTGGAAAACAATTAAATAATTGGTGTCAAAATTAGCTTCGATCGAAAAATGTTTAGGCCTTCGTAAGACTTGGGACACCCCAGTCGCATTCGCTCTCAATGTTAAGGTTATCTCCGCCCATCTTGATCCTGAACCATCCACCCTCGCCCCACCAAGTTCCCCAGGAGTTTCGCCCGATCCAGTACTCAACCCCATCCTCGACTCCCCACCCGGCAATGCTAATTTCGTGGTTGACCATGTTGATCCTCTTGCTCTCGCTGTAGATTCCACCTGTGTAAGCCTCAAAGGCGTCATCAGCCGCGATTCCGCAGCCAATCGGGCCTCGTGCAAAGATCTCCGCCTTCATTTTGTCAGCCCCCTTGACGCTGCCAAATTCGCTCACGTAGTACATTTGCTGGGTGGTGACGGCCTCGCACTCTCCAGGGGTGAAGCTGCTGTTGGTGGAGTGGCAAGTCTCGCACACGCACTTCTCGTCGCAATCATTTCCGCGGCTGCCTCCCTTGTCGGCCGCCTCGTAGATCTGGCAGGTCTGGTCGGGGATTCCGTTCTTTTTTATGTAACTATAGGCTTTCGCGGGCATTCCACCCTCGCAGGTTCCCTCCCCGTTGAAGTTAATGAGCACCTGAGGGGACAAGTTAACCTCGGGTCCCAGAGCATTGTTCATGATGCTGAGGCGGTCGGACAAGGCAGAAGTGACTCCCTGGGCCCAGCAGCTCCCACAGTAGTGCGGAATGTGCTGGTTCTTGTCCCAAGTGACAAAGTTGGTGTTGTTGACGTTCCTCCAGTCCCACTCGGTGGGGATTTCGTCGGCAGTCAAGTACGTGTGGGGCAAGGGTGACACAATGTGCTCTCCTCCAACGGACTCCCAGTCGTTCGCCAGCCTTGCGCCATACAAAGGGCGCTCTCCATGAGCGCGCACCTTCTTCTCCTCGACCTCGACCTCGACGCCACTCTCGTGGACGATCCAAGGCCTCGTCTCCTCCTCCTTGGGGGTCGCCCACTGGCAGTTTCCCTCGATTCCAAGGTTGTTGATGCCCCTGGCGATCTTGAAGAAACCGTTGTCTCCCCAGTAGGTGCCCCAGCTGTTCCTCCCGAGCCAGTAGTCGGCACCGCTCTCGTCAGTTCCGTAGCCAATCAAACTGATCGAGTGGTCGAGCTCGACGTTGCCAGTGGTGTCGGTGAAGATGCCATCGCCCGTGAAGGCGACGAAGTCATCGGTGACAGCGACGGTGCAGGCGATCGGGCCGCGCTGCAGCTCTTGCAACATTGCGTCGGTCCCGTTCACGAGGCCGTACTCGTCAACGCCGTACTGGACGAACTGGCTCTCGTCGAGGCCCGAACAAATCTCAGTTCCGTGGGCGCAGTCCATGCACTTGTCGATGGGCTCGCACGTGTTTCCAACATCGTGGCCAGTGGCAGCATAAAGCTGGCAGGTTTCGGCGACGACATAGTTCTCGTGAATGTACTGGTATGCGGTGATGGGGTCTCCACCGTGGCAGCCGTCGTCGGCTAAGTCACAGTTCAAAATGATTTGGGGAGAAAGGTCCAGCTGCTGAGCAGGGACATCACCTCTGGCAAGCATGTAGCGGTCTGCAAGAGCGGAGGTGGCAGCAAAGGCCCAGCAAGCACCACAGTAGTTGGGAATGTGTTGGTTCTTGGGGGCAGACGCATAAGACCTTCCGTTGATGTTGCGGACGTCTAGCGACTGTTTTTTGTGTTTGTGTTAAAATGTGTGTTGGTAGTGCTTTTGGCAACCTCAAATGTCGTCTGGAGAAGTCTTTTCACTTACTTTGGGAATGTCACCAGAAACCTCAAATTTGGTTTTAATGTGCTCATTTCTGTTTGCGGACTGGATGAACTGGGAGTTCGCCAGTGGCAGGGTAGCGAGTAGTAAATATTTCATCTTGTGGTACGTAAATTAGGTTGTCAAAAAGAGAAAAAAAAAAAAAAGAAAAAAAACCAAGTTCCCAATCAGCTGCCTGCAAGATTTTGGCACTTCAGAATTTTCAGCCTCACTTTCCATTGCTATCACGTCTTGTTCCCAATAATTTAAAACCCACTATGGGAGACTCTGAATCGACTACAGATGCAATCATGAGAAAGCTTGCCCAAAAGCAAATATCCAAGAGGGGGGGGAAAGCTCCCCCGAGTGAACTCCCAACCCCCCCCTCCAAGGAGCGCACGGCACTGAGTTCAGTGTCCAGCAGTCTGTTCAAAACATCTTCAAAGACAACTTCAACGACTTCTGTCAAGCATCCTACAATAAAAACATCCACTCCGCCTTCTTCCACCACTTCCACTCACTCCATCGACCTGTCTCCCATCCTTGATAAAATCGACCAGCAGACGAGTATTATACTCGCCCAAATCCAAACAAATTCAACCAAAAAAGAGACGCACGCCATAATTTCGAAGATCAACAATCTTAAAAGCGTAGCCGAACGAAATCACGAATCCATCGCACAATCGATTGAAACATCGAAACTAGACAGATCCCTTTTCAGCAGCAAAAATATGTTCGGAAACAACATGTTTTCGCACGCTTTCCACGCCGTGAACAAGAAGCGCGAGCACATGCTCGATAGATTCAGCCAGTTCTTCTTCGCTCTTGGCTGTTGGGTTGAGCGGAAGCCGAAGATAACCATCTTCCTTTGCCTCATTCTCACGATCATGGGCGCGTCGGGTTGCGCCCATTTGAAGATGGAGAGCGAGGCGCTCTACCTGTGGATCCCGACCTCTTCCCCAACTTACAAGGACTTTGAGTACATTCGCGACACTTTCGGAGGGCAAACAAGAAGCGAAATTTTCGTTCTTGACAAGCCGGAGTTCGAGAACGAGATCGGCACAATTTTCGACCACGAAACTATTGTCGCCATGATTGACTTTCACGAGGAGGTGACCAGTAACTACAAAACTACTTCTGGCGTCGGTTTTGGGGAGGTGAGCGAGCGAAGCGAGCGAGCCTTTTGGAAGACGAGCATACTCGCGATGAAGTGCGCGAAATGGCTACAGACATAATGGCTACATCCACTACAAAGCTAACTCACCCAATTCGTTTGGCTCGCTTGGTTCGTTTCGCTCGTCCTTCATTAAAAATGCGCCTCGCTTCGCTCGGCGCAGCTCTGCTTCGCACCTCCTACAGCTCAAGCAACAAGCAAAAAAAAGTGCGCCTTCTCCAACTTTCTCTCCCTCTGGGAGTACAACAGAACCCAAGTTCCTCTCTCGAGTGAGTCGATACTAGCGCAAGTCAATGCTTTTGCGCAGTTGTTGCCCCCAGCGGTCACGTTCGGAGGAGTGCTGAGGGACGAGAGCTCAGGGCTGATTGTGGCCGCGACGAGCGCGCGAGTGCAGTACCAAATCGGCTCGAGCGACATCCCCCAGGCGAACGAGTGGGAGCAGGTGGTCTTAGACAAGACTCACCCCCAAACCGGCGACTACGCCTCTTCTTCAACTCTGCGAGTGAGGAGAATGGTAAAGAGGTCGATCGACGACGAAATCGTCCGGCTCGTGAGCGGCGATGCGCCGCTGTTTGCTCTAGCAATTCTCGCCATCGTTGGGTGGTTGAGTGTTACCTTTGGGAAGGCGAACAAGGTGGAATCTCGATTCTTGGTCGCCTGGGCGGTTCTCATCGAAATTCTCTTCTGCCTCGCGTTCGCCTTCGGAATGCTGGGGTTTCTCGGCATCCCAGTTAGCTCAATCAACGCAATGAGCCCGTTTATCGTAGCTGGAGTGAGCGTGGACGACATGATAGTCATAGAGGATTTTTATAATAAGGCCGGTAAGGCTGGGGTGTCCATGGACGGCGAGAGAATGGGAAACGCAATGAAGGCGGCGGGCGTTGCAATCACAATCACTAGTATAACGAGCATGGTTGCATTTTTGAGGTGAGCGCGGATCGGAGCGAAGCGAAGAGCGAAGCGAAGAGCGAAGCGAAGAGCGAAGCGAAGAAGAACGTCGAACGCTGTGAGCTCCGGGGTGAGAGGGCCATGTGAAATCTAAAAAAAAAACTAAAAAGGCGAACCATGAATCGGCCGTATCTTCAACGTATAGCGTCATATGACCCTAAAAATTGGACGCAGTGGATAGTTCGACCAAGCGCATCCATTTTTGCGAGGAGGTTGTTCAGGGATTGTCCAAAACATGCCAGCTGCACGCCAAAGCGAAAACGAAAAAAAAAACTCAAAATAAGGCGAATCAGCTAGCTCCACCAAGCAAGCATCTTTTCGTGTCCAACTCACTTCACTACTCTAACAAACATCGGCGCAGTGGAGGGTTGCTCGACATGCCCGGAGCGAGCAGCTTCTGCATGTGTTGCTTCTTCGCTTTTTTGATGGACTTCGTGTTGAACATCACCATGTTTCCGGCGTTACTGGCGTTGGACGAGCGGAGAATTGCGAGGAGGGGACACTTTTTGTGTCCGAGCTGCATCACAGTGCCGCCCGTGGACGAACCTTTAATTTTGGAGGAGGCAGTAAGGAGCCGATCCTCAACCTTCACTCCGAACAACTTTGCGGCTATTAAGGAGGAGGCTGGCCTGTTTGAGCAGTTCATGGGCAAGTTCGGACGTGCCGTTGTCCACCCACTTTCCCAAACATTCGGAATCATCTTCTTCCTGCTCCTCGCGAGTTACATGGCCGTTTCGAGCAAGGACGCGGTGGTCGGGATTGCCATTAAGGACGTTGTTCCGGACGACAGCTACATCGTGGACTTCTTCGATTTCATGGGAGAGCACTGGAGCGGTGATAACACAAACGCTCTGCAGGTGATTTTGAAGAACGTCAACTGGGGTGACGAGGCGACCGTCAACAAGACGATGGTGTATTTTGCGGAGGTGAGCGAGCGAAGCGAAAACTGCTACAGACATAATGGCTACATCCACTACTGAACTAACCCACTCAATGCGCCGGCGCAGCTTGAGAAGTTTGATAACGTCAAGGGCGAAATTGGAACCTTTGAGGGTCATTGGTATGACCACTACAGGAGGTATCTGCTGGGGGCGGGGGCGGACGTGTACGATGACTTCGACGCACATTTGGACGACTTTTTCAAGGTTGCTGGCAACGAGAGATGGTTGCTCGACGTCGAGTGCGAAACTGATGGAGCGGGGAGCTGCGTTGGGGTTAGGTCGAGCAGGTTTATGGCCTGGAGCCAGATGGCTATAAGCATGACGAGCGGCGAAATTGAAGAGGTGTGGATTGGCCTTAACGCCGCTGGGGACAAGTTTGGGGTGGACGGTATGGTGTACGCGGAAGGTGAGCGAGCGAAGCGAGCGAGCCTTTTGGAAGACTCGAGAAATGAAGTGCGCGAAATGGCTAATTTAAATGCGCTTCGCTCGGAGCAGAGTTCGTCTACGCAGCCGCCGACGCCAACATGTACTCGTACATTATTTCGAACTTGGGTATGACGTTGGGCTTCGTGCTACTGATCATGTTCGTCTTCACCGACAACGTTAGCTGTGTGATGGTGACGTTGATGGTTTTCTTGATAGATTTGAACCTGCTCGGAGTCATGTACTGGTGGGGCGTGTCAGTGAGTTGCGTGAGCTTTGTCACGCTGGTGATGAGCGTGGGGTTGTCTGTCGACTATTGCGTTCACGTTGGACACGCGTTCGCGCACAGCTTGAGCGGGAGTCCGAACGAGAGGGCGGTGGAGGCGCTGAGGGTCATGGGCGGTAGCGTTTTGAAAGGTGGCTTCACAACGCTGCTGGGGGCTTGCGTCCTAGCCTTCTCGAGCTCGAACGCGTTCCGAGTATTTTTCAAGATGCTCTTCGCGACGGTTGTGCTTGGGCTTGTGCACGGGTTGGTGGCGCTTCCGATCTTCGTTAGCGTCTTCTTTAATGTTTTTGCGAGTGGAAAGGCGAGTGGGAGACGAGAGGGGGGTGGGGGGAAGGGGAAGGGGGAGGGGGAGGGGGAGGGGGAGGGGGAGGGAAAGGGAAAGGGAAAGGAAAAGGGAAAGGGAAAGGAAAAGGGAAAGGAAAAGGCAAGCAACGCTGATGCAATGTTGTAAAAAGTTTAAGTGTACGAATGCAAATTTCCACAACTTATTTTTACTCAACTCAACTCAACTCAACTCAACTCAACTCAACTCAACTCAACTCAACTCAACTCCACTACCAACCAAACCAAACTTAACTCCTTTTTGTGCTTCTTTTTTTTTCTTCTTCTTCTTTTTTCCTTATTGTTTATTTTTCTACTCAAAACATCTTAACCAACCACGCCTCCCCCCAAGTCTCCCACATGTTGTCAACAACCCTCTTAAACCTCATCCCCTCCTGTGCGAGTTCCTCCCTGAAGAATCCGAGCCCCTGCTTCTCCGCCGCCTTGACCAAGT
>Ga0302116_1002556_pt1 | contig 10574 bp, 5 predicted proteins | sample AG5_SCM_MG_FD_203124 | JGI IMG/M metagenome (GOLD analysis project Ga0302116, IMG submission 203124) | Marine microbial communities from Western Arctic Ocean, Canada - AG5_SCM | ecosystem: Environmental > Aquatic > Marine > Oceanic | place: Canada: Western Arctic Ocean | collected 2017-10-01 | reverse complement strand
GACCTGGGTTTGATGTTATCCGGCCTCCTCGCCAGCGGCACGGTCGGCGGCGGCGGCAGCACCATTCCCATCCGTCGCTTCCGAAGCCTCCGCTCCAACCGTTCGTCCACCATCGTCCGTGGACATCCCCCGTCGTCGGACTCGTCCCCGGAGCTCGCGTCGTCGTTCTCGTCGTTTCCAGATATTTCCAAATGTTCGTCACCGTCGTCGTCGTCGTCCGCGTGTGCCTCGATCGCCGCGGTCGTCGCCACGATCTTTCCCACCCCGAACCCGCGGTGGTACAAGTCGCGGCGTCCCGCAAAGTCAACCAACTTTCTCGACAACACCCGCCTGGACGCGTTCCCCGGCGCCGCCACCTTCATGACCCCCCCGCCGTCCACAGGGTTAAACTCATCCTCCGGGCACATGGGGACGATACCCTCGGCCTCGTCGGTAGGGTCGAGCCATCGCGCGTCCACCGCGGCTCGTTCACGGACACGACGCCTGTGCTCCGCGTCGGTGATTAATTCGTCATCCGTAGCCCCGCTCGCGACTGCACCGGCGCCTCCCTGTCCCGCGGAGAGGCGCTCCAGCCTGTACCGCCGCCGCGCGTCCCTCGCGGCTTCCTCCGCGCGCAACGATCGACCCGCCGCGGCGTCCGCTATGACGCGCCGAAGTGTCTTCTCCGCCTCTTTCGCGCGGTCCACACCGTTGGCGCGCATCACCGAAGCGTTCGGCTTTGGCATCGCTAACCAATCGATCTCGCCGGTGTCCACATCGCGGGGCAACTTCGCGGCGTACGTCGCCTCACGCGCCTCACGTTGGCGCGCGACGTGCGTCCCGATCGCCATGAGCGTCGACGCGAACGCCTTGGACGATTTGCCCGCCACGTCCTCGGCTCGCGACTCGGCCGAGCGCGAAGCCTTTTTCCCATCCTCGCAAGCCGCCGCCGCGCCCGCCTTGACCTCCCCTTTACCCACGCCCGGCCTCGTCAACTTCCGCCCGAGCGCGGCGTTCGTCCGCGCGAGCTCCTTCTCGCAGTCCGCGAGTTTACCCACCAGGGCGGACATCTCGCCCGCGTGTCGAACGCACAGCGCGGCGAGCCTCGCGGCGTTGTCGCCGTCGACGGTTGCGAGGTGCCTACGCGTCTCCCGTGTCTCCATCGCGCTCGCGTGCGCGCCCAGCTCGGCCGCCTCCTCCATCCGCTTGGCTTCCATCAGCGTTCGCCACAGCCATCGAACGGCGATGAGCGCCGGGGAGAAGGTGGCCGGGACCTCGCACGCGCGCTTGAGCGCGTCGGTGAGCGACTCGAGCTGCGCGGCGTGACGATGCCGAGCCGTGGATTCCAGCGCGCGCGTGGTCCGTCGAAGGTCGTCGCGTGCGGTGGCGCACGCGAGCTCGAAGGCGCGGAGGCGATCGCGGTCGTTCTCGGCAACCTCGCGCCGTCGCGCGATGACGTCGCGGAGGCCGTGGGGGTCGGGGGGCGGTGCGTCTCGGGCGAGCCTCGACGGAAGCGGCATTTTTATCCGTTCACGCTCCGACGGGCGCCCGTCCGGTGTGTGTCAGACCGCCACTCGGGATTATGACCGAGAGAGGCTCGTTGGACCGTCAGTGCGATATACCCCGCCGCGCCATCTCGCAGGTTGGGCCGATAGCTCGGTCGCCGAAGGGTCTGTGGCGCCTCTGTCAGTCGCTTGGCTCGTGCATGTTTCAGTCTGTTTGGCATTTTGGCAAAATCAGACTACTTTACACATAATAGCCGACATATTTAAACTACCACGCATACGGGAATGCAGCATCGATTCCTCCTATTTCACACAATTACGGCATATATGACTATTTGCTATGTTCAACATCCACGGAGGTTACACTTTTTTCGTCACATGGCTTTTTCATCGGGCGCGGCTCGTCACAACACACGACGCGACGACATGAGGGCGGCGGAGGAGGCGACGCCTCTGCTCGTCACCGATGCGGACTCTTCGTCGCGGGGGCGACGCGGCGGCATGCCCTGGGCGATACTCGCCGCGGTGGTCGGCCTGGTGCGCATCCCGTCCCCATCGCCCGGCCGCGGCTGAGCGCTCGAATCGATCCTACGTTTTCCCGACATCCCCCGCTGACTCTTCGACCCCTTTCTCGATCGACAGGTCTTCCTCGGCGCGGCGGCGGCGATCACGACGGGCGGCGGCACCGCCATCGGTGCCACCGCGCTCGGCATGAACTGGCAGGTGGGCGACTGGTGGAGGCCCGGAGACCGAACCACGAGCGAGGTCCCGTTCAAGAATCCCGACCCGGCCAAGGCCGCGGAGGTCATCAAGGCGACCACCGCCTCGGCGACCATGGGCCAGACGCAGGGAAACAAACCAGCGGATGCGTCCAAGCCCACGGCCGCGGCGACGCAGGATCAGAAGCCGCCCGCGCAGCCGGAGAAGGACCAGCCGAATCCCACGCAGACGGCGACGCAGACGCAGCCACCCGCGCGGCCTGCGATGATGCCCGCCACAACCGCACCATCCAACGCTCGCGCCGCGTTCAACCAGAAGGGCCAGTGGAAGATCGTGGCGTTCGCGTCGTCGAACTACCTCGGCATAACCAAGGCATGGTACGACCGTCTCACCGACCTCGGGTACACCGAGCACGTCGTGGCGGCGATGGACGATCAGATCTTCGCGGCGTTGGCGCAGCTCGGGTACCGCGTGGAAGATCACGTGGTGAGCCCGAGCGAAAAGCCGGAACCCGGCGAGCCGGTGAAGGGATGGGGCCGGCACCTGTGGAAGCTGTGGCGTTACAGGCTCGCGTACGTCAACAGGCAGACGCAGATGGGACGTAGCGTGTTTTTGGTGGACGTGGACACCATGTGGAACAGGAAGGTTGAACTGAAGGACATGTTCGACGGCACCCCCGAGGACGCCGCGACGGACGTCTTCTTCAGCCAAGGGACCGTCTACCCGCACGACGCGTTCGACGCGTGGGGGTTCGTCGGGTGCATGGGGAGCGTCGCGTTCCGTGCGACGCCTCGGACCTCCGCGCTGCTCAAGGCGGCGATGGAGGACTGCAAGGAGGGCGCGTGCGACGACCAGGTGGCTATGAACGGGGCGCTGCTTCGCAAATACGGGATTCAGTGGAACCGCAACACGGGCTTGGGCGAGGGTGCCCTCGCCAAACCGGTCGCGGCCAGGCTCAAGGTGACAGACCCGAACGCGGTCGGCATCAAGGTTCGCATGTGGCCCAAGCCGTTCGCCTTTCGAAGCTTCATGAAGGACGTGAAGAAGGTTGAGACGGCGTCGCTCGGAGCGGATGGCGGCGCCGGGGGCGTGTGCCTCGGACAGGTTGAGCCCGCGTCGCTGGGCGAGGCGCCGATCACCACCGGGCCGAAGGGCGCGGTCGTGGACTACGCCAGGCCGTTCATCGTCGCGCCGTTGCTCGACAAGGACGGGGAGAAGAAGCTGGAGGCGTGGAACAAGTTCCAGCGCTTTTGCTTTGTCATCCAGACGCCCGAGTACCGGCGAACAGCGCTGCCGTCTCCGCTGGCACCCGCGTCCACCACGACAACGCCGGCCGGTCCGGCGGCGTTGCCAAACTAACAAACACTTATTTAGCCGATTCATTCTTTATTCGAGATCATTCTCACCCACACACGCCGCGTTGCTCTTCTGGACCGCCCGGCTCCACCCGGAAACTCGTGTAGTGCTGAAACTCCAAGAAATACTTGAGAATCCCGTTGAAAAAGCTCCACGTGCGGCCAGAGACGCGAGCGCCGTCCGTCCGCGAAGGCGCCATGGCGGACCAGGACGAGATCGACGACTGGCTCGACTCGGACTCGGACGATGACGCCGGCGGTGAGGGCGTCGCGCCGGGCACCCCCAACGACTCGTTCGTCGCAGATCTGATGACCCCCGGGACCACCCCTGAGGCTCTGCGGAAGACCGAGGCGAAGACGACGCCGTCGCCGCAAGCGCCGGCACCCGAGCCCGAGCCCGAGCCCGAGCCCGAGCCCGAGCATGAGCCCGAGCCCGAGAATGTTTCCGTGTCGATGGTCGAGCTCGAGGCTCCGCCGACCCCCGAGGCGCCCGCCCCCGCCGTCGAGGACACGGCACCCACACAACAACACGCGTTCAACCCCCCGTCGCCCGCGCCGGTCACGATCCCGGTCCGGGACGAGACGGAGCTCGTCGAGGACGAGATGCAAACGCTCGCGCTGTCCCCAGGCGCGTCCGCCCCGCCGCCGTCCGCGTTCGCACCCGCCGACCTCCGCGACGGCCCGTCCGTCATCCAACCCCCGGACACCGCCGTGACGATGAACTACGAGATCCAGCCCGAGGAGGAGGACACCCGAGGAGAAGACGCGCGGGACTTCGACGACGGCGACAGCTACGGGTCCGGCGCGTACGGCGACGACCTCGGCGACGACGACGTCCTCGACAAACTCGGCGAGTGGGGCGAGCACCTGACCAAGCTCACCAACGAAGGACTGAAACACGTCAAGAGAACGGGCGCGAACATCGCTCGGTCGGACTACGCCGCCAAAGCCATCGAAGCGGCCAAGGGTGTGGGCAAGGAACTCGCGGAGCTCGGCTCGCACATCGCGGGCGACGACCTGACCCCGGAGAAGGACCGATTAGCCCAGGCGAACGCGACCGATGCGAACACGACCGGCGCGGAAACCGCAGAAGCTTCCGGTAAATCGAACGAAACCGAGCCCGCGTCGCCCGGCGCCGGCGGCGGCTTGTGGGGAGCGTTCAGCGGGTTCGCCAAGAAAGCCGCGGACGCCATCGAGACCGCCGCGTCGAAGGCTGCGGACGCCATCGAGAAACCCGCGGATGAGACCCCGGGCAAGGGTGGCTTGCACAAGCTCGCGAGCAGATCCACCGAGCTCGTCACCGGGTTCGCGTCCAAGTTGGAAGCCGGCGCGTTCGAACTCCTCGGCGCGCACCCCGCATTATCCGGCGCTGGGGATGACGCCGCCGCGGAGATCGAGGCTGCTCTGGACGAGCTCGGTCTGCGCGAGCGCATGGACGCGATGGAGGCGGCTGCGGACGAGGGCATGGCGGCTTGCGAATCGATTCGTTCGGCGTTGGTGTCGGACGAGGACCGAGCCGCGTTCGACGACGTCGTGTTCGTCGCGAGGGAGATCCTCGACCTCGACGACGGCACCCCGACGGCACCCAGGGCGGCCACCGGGGTGCCCACCCCGACCGAGATCGAGGAAGCGGTCCATCCGTTGGTCAAGGAGGCGTCTTCGCTGCGGGAAGGGGGCGTCGACGAGATGCTGGAGATTGCGGGCGAGGTGGCGTCGGCGATGGAGAAACGCGCGGCGGATGCCGTCGCGGCGGTCCGCGGCGCGGAGGGCGCGGATGCGAACGTGTCCGCCGCGACCAGGCTCCGTCTACTGGACGAGGCGGACGAGCTCGTGGGTGAGATGCGCGGCGAGTGCGCGAGACGAGTCGCGGCGTTCGTCCTCGTCATCGTGTCGCATCTTCAAAAGGCGCAGTCGCGGTTGGACGATGCGGAGCCCTCGGGCGGGTCCGTGGCGGCGCGCGCCGGTGACGTGCGCTCGGCGATCGACGGCGCGTTGAACGAGCTGGTTGGGTACGCGGACGACGCGGCGGAGGCGATGAGGGCGTCCACCGCGGACGTGGACGGGGTCCTGGGCGGCGAGGGCGGATCGTCATCGTCGGTTCCGGGGGTATCTTCGGTGGGAGCCGCGGCGGCTGATGCGGTGCGCGGGACGTGGGTGACGATCGCGAGGGAGGTCGTGGCGGACGCGGCGCAGTGCGCGGTGTTCCCGCTGATGGCCGCGTCGAGGAGCTCCATCGGGACGGGGAATGGTGTCGCTCCGATGCCGGCGGAGAACTAACAACGATTTTGCAAACGAGAATTTTCGCGTACTGTATGACTTTCGTTACACACGGGCTATTCTATTTGCTGTTTGTTATTTGCTATTTGCGTCCGGATCTCGGACCGAATCCGATTTTTTCCGCCGGATTTCGTCGTCAAGCTTCGAGGGTTTCGTCAGCTAGGGCCCCAACCACTACACGACGCACGTGATCGGTACAATGCAGACCGCGTCCATCGCGCATTCGTCTCAGCTCGCGTTCGCGCGCGGTGGCGCCCTGCGCCGCCCCGCCGACACCACCCGCGCGGCGCACCGCGTCTCACCCCGGGCCCCGTCCATAATCCGCGCTGTCGGGACGAAAGCCACGCCGGTGTACATGAGCCGCGACTCCCAGAGGCACGAGAAGCTCACCATGCTCCTCGACGCCGAGCTCGACTCCGACGCAGGGCTCGCCCGGCAGACCCAGATCAACCTCGCGAAGGATCTGATCCTCCGCGGCTGCGGCGTGGACGATCCCTCCATGCTCGCCGATGACTTTCAGTACTGCACGCCCTACGCCGATCCGCTCTCCAAGGAGGACTACTTGGCCGCGATGCGCGCCATCGACCTGAAGACCGCCTTCCCCGGCGGGTTCCTCAACGCCCGCCACTTCCGCGTCCAGTGGGACAGCAAGGTACGGAACCAGGACTACAAGGTCTGGTGCAGGACGCAGTTCAAGGGCATGCACCGCGGGACCCTCAACTTTGGCAGGGCCATCGCCGCCACCGGCAAGACGGTCGTCGGCGCGCCGGAGATCATGTCCCTGACGTTCAACACGCGAGGCAAGTGCAAGCGGATCACCGCCGAGTACGTGGTGGACGCGACGGAGGGAAACACCGGGGGATGGGGCGGCATCCGGGGGATCATGCACGCAATCGGAAAACCCGTCCCGGCGCCGTGGACGCTGCAGGGCAAACTCTGCAAGTCCTTCCCGGCGTTGATGGCGTGGACCGATACCACGACGCTGTGGGCGATCAACGCCGCGATGTTCGCGTCGATCACCACCGGGTTCGGCAGGCCCGCCGTCGCGGCTCCCGACGTATCGGCCACCGCTCCCAAGACTTCCAGGACGACGAAGAAGGCTAACAAAATCGCCAAGATTGCGTCGCTGCCCACAGAGCTCATGCCCCGTTAGAGTATATTTTAAACGAAACTAAGATCTTACTTTCCATGCATCGCCTCCCACTGTGTCTTGGTGAACGGCTTCAGCAGCCCGTCCTTCTTCTCCTTGGCAATCGTGGAACTCGCGCCGTTGTAGTTGTGGCCCGGGTAGACGACCATGTCGTCCCTCAAACTCGCCGCGCACTTCGCCAGCGAATGAAACATCCGGTCCTTGTCCGCGTCTGGGAGATCGAGCCTGCCGCACGATCCCGGGAAGATGGTATCGCCGCTCACAACGATCCCCGCGCCGCCGCCGGGCGCACCCGGGTTGTCGCCGTCCACGACGCAGAGCATCGACCCCGGCGAGTGCCCCGGCGTGTGCACGAATCGCATTCGCACGTTCCCGATCTCCAGCACGTCCCCGTCCTTGTGCGTCGTCATGCTTTTCTCCGGTACCCCGATCTCCACGAGCTTCTTGGCGTCCTCTTCCTGCACGTGCACCGGCAGGCCCGCGGCTTCCAGCTGTTTGATCCCTGGCACCTCGATGCCCAACGCGTCGAACGGCGGCGGCGGTTTTCCTCCGACGTGGTCAAAGTGGTAATGCGTGGCGACCGCTTTGGTGATTCGCATCTTGTCGTTTTTTGCGACGGCGAGGATGCCGTCGACGTCCCAGCACGCGTCGATGGCGACGCACTCGCGCGTCCTCGCGTCCCCGACGAGGTAGATGAAGTTCTGCATCTGCGTCGCGGCTCCGAAGATCTGTTGTTCGATTGGGTTCTTGGCGTTCACCGCGATGTCGCGTCCGGGCAACAGCTGTCGGAAGTAGAATCCATTGCTCGCCTCCTTCGCGAGCTTCACCCTGTGATTGAGCGCCGCGTCGTTCGGGGCGCACTTCACCGCCTCCTCGTAGTCCTTGAGCGCGGTGGCGTAGTCCCTCTGCTCGAACGCGGTCTCGCCGTGGCGGAAGTAGCCCTTCTCCCAGCCGGGGCGGAGACACATGGCGACGTCGGCGTGGGTCGTGGCCATGGCGTAGTCCTTCAGTTTGAGGTAGCAGAGGGCGAGGTTGCTGTGGATGGTGCCGCGCGCGGTGTCGTCGGGTGCGCAGATCATGGCATCGCCGTAGCTGCGTTGGAGGGGAGGCGGGGGGGGTCGATGTCATTTCATTTCGTCGGATCTCGGGCGTCGGCGGGGCGCTTGGGGATTTCCGTCGGCGGGGCGCGACGCGGGTTCCGATGTACGCACTTGTCGATGGCGGCCATCGGGTCGCCCTTCGCGAGCAAGGCGGCAGCCTTGGCTTTCGCATCCTCGAACTCTTTCTTTTGCTGTTCGGGATCCATCGCGCGTCCGGGGTTGCGCGAGCTATGGGACGCCACGTGGAAACAATTGAGTGGACACGCCAGCACAACTCGGCAAGACTCGCCCCATTGTTCAAGACGCACGTGCCGCGCACAGCACTCTTAACCGACGATGTTCGGAGGAGGCTTCGGCCCGATCCCCGCGATGATGATGCGCGGTATGGGCGGTATGGGCGGCATGGGCGGCATGGGCGGAGGCTACGGCGGATACGGCAGAGGCTACGGAGGAAGGCGCGGAGGACGGGGCGGTATGAGCAACCCTTGGTTCATCATGCTGGCGTACCGCCTCTGGCAGGAGATCGACCGCCTTCCCGTCAAGCCCCCGGTCACGTTGGCCGTCATGGGCGCGTCCGCGGCGCTCCACTTCGGGCTTCTCAACCTCCCGATGGGAACATCCTCCGCCGAGATGTGCCTCAGCGCGGGGGCGATCGTCGAGGCCGGGCAGCTCTACAGGGTACTGACCTCGTTCCTCTCCTACGGCGACGAGATGCACCTCGTGTACAACCTCTCCTCGTTCCTGTGGAAAGGTGCCAACTTGGAGATCAAGATGGGCAGCGAGAAGTTCGCCAAGCTCCTCCTCGGCCTACTCGTCTGCACCAACACGATCGCGGTCGGCGTCATGTACGTCATGGCCGCTCACCTCGGTATGCCCGAGTCGTACAGAAACAGCTGCGTCATGGGCAACAACGGGGTAAACTTCGCCCTCAAGACGATCCTGTTCGCGGACGAAACGTCCAACTCGTCGTTACTGGGCGTGACGATGCCGAGCAAGTGGGCGAGCTGGGCGGAGCTCGGGCTGATGTACCTCATGTATCCGCACACCGCCGGACTCATAGTACACGTCTGCGGCATCCTCGTCGGGCTGGCGTACCTTCGCAGGCGGACCATCCTACGAACGCTCGGGTTGGAGAACATGTTGTCATCCGCATCAGGTAACACCAACACCGCCAACACCGGCGGCAGTGGATACCGGTGGCACAGGGCTAACAGCGGAGGCGCCGGGAACGAGAACCGGGAGGGGGCCGCGGAGGACCGGGCTCGCGGTCAAAATAACCGAGGCTCGCCTGGGTCCTTCTTCCGTCGACGGACCAACGCCAACGCCGCTAACCTCGAACCCGGCACGAGGATAGCCCTCGCGGGGCTCAACGCGGCGGCGATGAACGGCAAACGAGGGGTCGTCAAGGGACCGGACGTTAACAACGGCGCGAGGGTGAACGTGGTGCTCGACGGCGGGCAGACGTTCTCGGTGAAGCCCGAGAACTGCGTCGTCGTTCGCTAACTAATCATTCGTTTCAATCGAGTCAAGAGTCTACAACCTGCGGACCGTGAACCTGTACACCTGCCGCCACTTGCTCTCGCACACCAGGTCCCTCTCCGTGGGTACACCCGTCGGGTTCGCGGCGAGCCACCTCGGCGCGGCGGCGCCCGAAAGAAAGGACCCTTCCTCCGCGTTCTCCTCGTTCGTCTCCGTCGCGCCCGCGTTCGGCCCTTGCCACTGGTACTGATGCGCGGGGAACACGTGCTCAAACCCGCCGTCCCCGGTCACCCCCCCGATTCTTCCGGGTGCGGGGGATGCCGCCGACGTCTCCGGTTTGTGTTCCTTCATCTCGCCGCATCGAACGAAAGTTTCCTCGTCAATCGCGAACGAGTCTGGTTTAGCCAGGAACAGCGCCTGCATCTCCGCCGCGAGCGGCCTCACGTCGCTGCAGCAATACACCCTCGCGCCCTGGGTCAGTATGCCAGCCAATGTATCCACGAACTGAGCCGTCACCACCCGTCTACCCGCGTGCTTACGCCTCGACCACGGATCGGGAAACAGCACCGACACCATTCGCACGCTCGGCACCCGCATCCCCGCGAGGCTCACGTTAGCGTTGCACGCCACGAAGTGAAGGTTACCGATGGAGTCGGCACCCTCGGCACCTTCATCCATCGGCTCACCGTCCACGTCGTGGGTCCTGGTCCACAGGTTGGCGTCCTCGACGATCGGCGGGTATATCTCCAAGCCGAGTAGGTTGTGTCGGCCGTGCGCGGCCTCAAACGCCTTGCGGTCGACAGACGCCGCGCGCTGCAGGAACCGCCCCTTCGCGCAGCCTACGTCGATGAACGTCGGTAGGTTCGTGTCTTTGTAAACGTCGGGCCAGTTGGGCGCGGCGACGGGAACTCGGTGCGGCGCCGCCATCGGGTTTGTCATCTTCTTCATCCTGCGATGGATGTTGGTCTTGCGGCGGTTGTCCGCCGCGGCGGCGGTGCCCTGCGACGAC
>Ga0302116_1002555_pt1 | contig 10577 bp, 9 predicted proteins | sample AG5_SCM_MG_FD_203124 | JGI IMG/M metagenome (GOLD analysis project Ga0302116, IMG submission 203124) | Marine microbial communities from Western Arctic Ocean, Canada - AG5_SCM | ecosystem: Environmental > Aquatic > Marine > Oceanic | place: Canada: Western Arctic Ocean | collected 2017-10-01 | reverse complement strand
CGCCCACCCCTGGAAATGGTTCAAAGTGAAACAAACTCCTCGTCGCTTCGATCGCGGACACATCGAACGATTTCGAGATGAGCAAATCTTTCCGAATGTTTCTGTAAATAAGTTGCAGCGGAGACTTTATCGCGAGTTCTCGTTTCCTCGACTCTTTCGTCGTCGTCGCCTTCTTCGGGACTTCTTCACCTTCATCTTCTTTTTCTGGATCCTCTTCGTCGTCTCCGTCGCCAAACAGCCCGCTGGACGACAGTTTCTTCTCGTTCAGAAATCCTCTCTTCATGTCGTTGCGATGACCTTTGCTGAGCTTTCTCTCTTCCCTCTCGCTTCTGCTCGTTGTTCCATTTTTTCCTTCTAATTCTTCTGCTTCTTTTACTCGATTTCTCCTCATCAGCGGAGGCGGGGGACTTCTCGGAGGTTTCGTCGAGGAGCCTCTTCTTTTCAAATTCGCCGTTTCAAGTTCAACAACGCTCTCATCATCGAACGTTTCTTTGTCTTCTTCTTCTTCTGTGTCTTCTTCCTCCTCCTTCTCATCATCATCTTCCAACGGGGAAAGATGTGTTCCATCAAAATCATCGTTCTGGAGGTACCCTTGCTTGTACGCGTAATACGCGGTTCCGGTCAACGCGAACGCGATGAACGCGTACTTTGCGAACTTGTTGAAGTACGAGGAGGTGGTGGTTGGCATTTTTTCTGAAACTTCTTTTCGTGTGTGTAAAGTGCGCGCTTTCGAAGTGTAGTATAAGAGAAATATTTAAAAATATTAATAACGAGCGAAACGCTCATTTTTGCAAATGCACTAAAAAGATTCATTCTCTGTTGCAGCATCATCTTTCTGATAATAAAGCGAAAGAAGAAGAAGAAGAGAGCGGAGCGATGTCGACTGGAGTTAAGACGCGAGGGCAGAAAAGACGGAGAGGGGCGAGAGATTTGTGGGATTTGATCGTGAAATGCGACGATATTTGTTTCCAACACATTCTCCCGAGGTTGAATGCGACCGATGTGAAATTCTTGTACGAGGTGAATAGTGAGACGAGAGCGTTGATTAAGAGATCATCTCGTGCGGGTGATTTGGAGAAGATGTTTAAAGTGAGCGAGATGTCCTCGATATCTACGTTGGAGTTTGTGTGGGAGAATAAATCGTTGTGGCCGAGATGTTGGAGCGAAACATATTTCTGCTATCAGGTTGCTCTCAGAATAAATTCGAGTTGCTCAAGTGGGCGCGAGAGGAGAAAAAGTGTAAGTGGAGTGTAGGGCCGATTAATGCGGCCGCATATCATGGTAATATGGACATGGTCAAGTATTGCGTTGCAAATGAGTGTCCTATCTATACGTATGCGTGTGTATGTGCTGCCGGAAACGGTCATCTCGAGTGCCTCAAATACTTACGCGAAGAAGTCAAAGCGCCTTGGGATTCGCAAACTGCCGCTTGGGCGGCTAGAAATGGTCGTCTTCACATACTCGAATATCTTGTCGAGCGAAAGTATGGTCACTATGACGTATCGGCGTGTGAGTATGCAGCCATGAACGGCCACTTGGACTGTTTGAAATACTTGCACGAAACCGCCAAAGCGCCGTGGGACTATTCGGCCGTACGCTACGCGCACAGGAACAAACATCCCGAATGTGTACAATACCTCCTCAACAATAACTGTCCATTACCAGAAGGCTGGCGATACGAACACGGCGAGTTACACACGTCGTAACTGTACATACACACTCAGAGAGAGAGAGAGAGAGAGAGAGAGAGAGAGAGAGAGAGAAAGAAAGAGAGAGAGAGAGAGAAAGAAAGAGAGACACGAACACACACAGAGTATATATAAAACTATTACAACTATATTCTAACACGCGTCCACCACGTCATACCGCGTTACGCCGAAACTAAACCGGGAAACTCATGCTTCCCTTCGCTCTCCACCCACGGCATGTCAAACACTCCACTTATCACGTCTTCCGTCTTCAACGGATACTTCTCAAAGTTCGCGAACACGTGCGCGCAACACGCCTTGCCTTCCACCAATAAATAGTGGATAAATATCGAATCCTTGTTCTCTTCCACTTCCTCTTTCGTCGGCGCCTCCGCGGTAAAAATCACCGAACGCGTGTTCCCGTGCGTCAACGTTTTCGTCTCAATTTTAACCATCTTGTGATTTGAGATTGTTTTGAAGTACAAGTCCGCGGTTTTCCGGATCCGAAGCGTGTTCGAGCAGTGGAAAAATCCATCGCTTTTATCCAATTCCGATTCTAAAGTAAAGACGTTCGAACTTTGCCAAACTTCGAGTTCGCCAGGGGAGACGATTTTCCAAATCACATCCAAATCCGGGAGAGTGTCTGCGTCGTTTACGTTCTCAGAGGTCGTCGTCGCCATTATTCTCACCAGCAGAACACACAAGAAGATATAGGTGTTTACGTTGAATGGATTCGTTCAAAGCACATGTGAAGAGATTTCCCCAAAACACATCAAAGTAAAACACACGAAGAGTATCAAACATGGCGGGACCAAGTCAACAACAACCACCACATAGCGTAAAAATAGGGGTTGAACTTGTCATCAAACTCTGCACGTCCGCTCGATCGTCCGGTAAGAAACCGCTGCTTCTTTTCTCGCTTTGTTGCATCATTGTCATCGTGATGTTGTTGGTGGTTGACGGGGGAAATGCGCTTGGATTCTCCCCTTCTGTTTCAACGATACAGACGACGATAAAAGAGGAAAAGGAAAAGTCTTCGAAGAAAGGCTTCGAGGAGGAGGATAAAACGCTCGATTTCTGGGAAAAACTAGCCAACATTGCCTTGTTTGCGGCGTGTGCAACGACGATTGGGATTTTGGTTTTAGCGAGACGGGCGCGGAAGAGTAGTCATATTAAAATAGAAGGGCAACCGGCGACGATACCGGCGAATACGAGTGGACAACAGAAAAGTTGGAACGGGAGTCACTGGGTGGAACAAACGACAAAAACGACGTCGGTGTTATCGAGTCCGTACCGGAATTCACCCTCGACGACGACGAGTTCGAGTTCATCGAGACCGCCGGACGCCAACTGGGCGAAAGCGAAAGCGCCGACGAGCGTGTGGAGTAAAGGGAGCGAGAGCGTGAATACTAATGGTACAACAAACAACGGAACTTTGGACGAGGATAAAACTGAGTTTGCGACTGGATTTGGGTACAGCGAAGGCGCGACGAGTGAGACGGCCAGAGAACGCGCGTATCGGGAAACGCTCTGGGCAAGACGAGAGGCGGAGGAATTGGAAGCGGAGGAGAACGAGGAAGATCAGAGGAACCATCACGAGTATTTCACCAAACACGAGGAGAAGGAGGATAGACGCGGCAATACGAGCACGAACACTAGGCAACACCAACACCAACAAAAACCCTCGTCCTCGGTATCCTCTTCGAAAAAAGAAAAAGAATCCGCCTCGGCGAAACGGGAACGCCGCTGGTCCAAATTCGACCAGCGCTGGGAATCCCTCGACGCCTCCTCCGCCACCTCTCGCCTCCCGCTGACGTACAACGACATCCCGTGGCCGCCAAAAATGGCAAAACTCTTAGAACGCAAAGTTTCCGAACAAGAAAAACAACACCAACAACAAGGGACAAGCATCAGCAAGAAAAAAGTCTACCGCGAGCTCATCCTCCGCTGGCATCCGGACAAGTTCATGCAAAAATACGGGAAAAGAGTTCGAGCGGGAGGCGACGAGGATAGAATTAAAGAGAGAGTAGACGCGGTCGCCAAAGCGCTCAGCGCCACCATGTCCTCCTCAGTCTCCTCCTAGTCTACTTTGTACTGTAACAATAATAATAGTCATTTAATAATTCCGCTTTTGCGTGCGTATTCATCTCGTTCCGTTTGCGCTGCTTACTGTTGGTGTTGCCTTGTGTGTCTTATCCAAAATTGGCTGCATAAAAAACTACGCTTTAACGAGAACGACCAAAGAGTGAGGATGACGGTTCAGACGACGACGGTTGTTCGAGCAGCGCTGACAAATAAGAGGCCTTCTTCGACGATGCCTCGCACTCCTTTACGCGTTCTTGGGGCCGTGAATAGTCGTCACACGACTCCTCCTCCCCGTGATGAGATTCCGTCGTCGTCGAATGTGTTTTTAACGAACGCGCGAGGAAAGCCCCGGCGGTTTAGTAAAGGGAGAAAAAAGGTTTCAAAAAAGATGGCAATCGAGGAAGGTTCAGACGATGTCGTTCTCGTCGACGTGACGTCGAGCTCAGTGGACGAGTTCATCCTCTCGCCTCCGGATTCAGAAATCATAACCGAAGATATCAACGAGTTACAAAAACGAGACTTAACGGCTCAAGCCATCGAAAACACGTTACCGTCGCCGCAAACGGCAAAAGTGACATCGGTTGCAGAACTGATCGCGTTTACGTTACCGACGATGGCGATATGGTTGTGCGATCCAATTTTGAGTTTGTTAGATACCGCGATGGTTGGATTGACGTCGACGATTGAGTTAGCGGCGATATCGCCGGCGAGCGTGTACGTGGGGCACACGTGTTACATTTTGTGTTCGGCATTTGCGGTGAGCGCGACGACGTTGATCGCGAGAGACCGGATTGTAGCGAGGAGGAAGAATACGCCAGAAGCGGTGGAGGAAGATGCGAGGACGGTGAACGATGTTTTGGTCATGAGTACCGGGATGGGGTGCGTCGTCGCCGCGATTCTTTTCGCGTTTCACGTTCCCGGGTTGACGAAGTACGTCGGGGCGAATTCGTTGGCGTTGATTCCTTACGCGGCGACGTATGCAAAGATTAGATTAATAGCGTTCCCAGCGGCCATCGCTTGCTCTGTGATGCAATCCGCGCACTTGGCAACGGAAGATCCGTACACGCCTTTAAAAGCGACGTTGGTCGCCGCCGCGGTCAACGGCGTCGGCGACTTCGTGGCGGTGTTTTTCTTGAAAGCTGGGATCGCCGGGGTGGCGTGGGCGACAACTTTCGCGCAGATTGTGGTGACCGTGTTGTTCGTCAGAGCGATGGTTACGAGAGGAAAGAAATGCGACGCGAGAAAAGATGATTTGGGGTACCGGTTAAACGGGCCGCCGCCGTTGCGGATGCCTTTGCGATTGCCGAGTCTAGCGGCGATTAGTCGAATTGGAAAGATTGCATCGCCGGTATTTTTCGTGACGTTAGTGAAAGCTATTTTCGTCGGAAGTACGATTCGTTCGGGAACAGCTTTAGGACCGGCATTTTCTGCCGCGAACGGGGTGATGTTCACCGTGTACTTCTTCTTCGCGGTGATCGGCGACGGCGTGTCGCAAGCGGCGCAAACGTTCTTACCGGCGCAGTTAGGCGACGAAACGAGAGCGTTTGAAATGGCCAAACGCTTATTATTGGCCGCTCTGTGCATCGGATGTTTCTCCGCTGTTTTCTCCAGAATCGTTCCTGTCTACTTCCCGTATTCCTTCACCACAGACAGCACGGTCGCGGCTTTGATGAAAGAAATCTCCCCGGTGTCTTCCTTGGCGTTGCTTTTACACACCAGCTCCATGGCCTCCGAGGGATGCTTATTAGCCGGAAGAGATACCAAATTCATGTCCATGGCGTACGTCCCAAACGCCCTTCTCGCTTGGATCGGTTTAGGGTTCACCTTAAAAGCCGGTTTCGGCATCCAAGCCGCCTGGTTCGCGCTCGCGCAGTTTCACTTCGTCCGCTTAAGCGTGAACTCTTGGCGCTTGCTCTCCCGCCAGTCCCCGCTCAGGAAGCAGTTGAAAGAAGACTGAATTGAATGAATGATGATCCGTACAAAACCACTGATACTACTACTACTCCTTTCACTACATGCCGTTTTGGTTGATGCTCTGTTGTACTTGCGTAATACTGTGTATGAATAGAATAGCGTATTTTATACTACTAAGCCTTAAATGTCAAATGTCTTCACTTCTCACAAGCAAATTTTTGCACGAAACAACAACAAGAAAAAAATGGCTGAAGAATCATCCGACAGAGGTGGATTTTCGCGCGGTTTTGGCCGCGGCGGCGACCGAGGAGGTCGCGGTGGTGACCGTGGCGGTCGCGGCGGCGACCGAGGTGGTCGCGGTCGCGGTGGTGGTCGCGGTGGTCGCGGTGGTCGCGGTGGCAGAGGTGGGAAGGACGAGAAAGACGTCTGGACGCCGTGCACAAAGTTAGGGAGATTGGTCCAAGCGGTACGTTTTTGTTTTTATATATATCGAGAGACATCATGGAGGAGGCGCGAAAAACGAGCGCGGGATGGATGCGCTTCGTTCGGGACATTATGGAGGGATGTTTTGATGGCATTTTTATGTGGATGTGCGCGTCGCGACGTGGTCATCGCGCGCGATTTCCGCGCGGGTTTTTTCCTTCTTTGTCTCGTTTTAGGACCCAAGACGAGAGGGCTTTTGCGCAAGCGCGAGGATTTTCGAAACGTCCTCCCGGTTTCATCGATGCGAAGACGTCACGCTCACCAAAACGCTTAATTATTATTCTACTATTATTAAACAGGGCAAAATCAAATCGCTGGAGCAAATCTACCTCCACTCCATCCCGATCAAAGAGTACCAAATCGTCGATTACTTCATCGGCGCCAACTTGGTGGACGAAGTCATGAAGATCATGCCGGTGCAAAAGCAAACCTCCGCGGGTCAACGCATGCGATTCAAGGCGTTCGTCGTCGTCGGGGACAGCAACGGTCACATTGGTTTGGGCGTGAAAGCGTGCAAGGAAGTTGCGCACTCTATTCAAGGGTCTATGATTTTGGCCAAGTTGAACATGGTTCCGGTGAGAAGAGGCTATTGGGGCGCCGCGCTCGGCGTGCCGCACACCGTGCCGACTAAGGTTCACGGCAAGTGCGGTTCCGTTCACATTCGTTTGATTCCGGCGCCGAAGGGTACTGGTGTTGTTGCCGCGCAAACGCCGAAGAAGGTTTTAGTCATGGCGGGTATTCACGACGTGTTTACGTGCTCCAGAGGCCACACGAGAACGTTGGGTAACTTTGTGAAGGCGACGTACTTCGCGTTGAGATCTACGTACGAGTTCTTGACTCCGGACTTGTGGGCGGAGAACAAGTGGCAAAAAGCGCCGGCGCAAGAGTATACCGACTTCTTGTCCGCGCCGCCGAAGAAAGTTCGTCACTACGACGACTACTAAATTATAGATATGGTACATTTTAGCTCTAATAAATATCCTACTACTAAGTCGTACTTCACATTTTCCTATCACGCTATTGCTTTTGCTGCGGACTGTTTGCTTTTGTCTCTGCGCTGACTACGTTATGCTATCTAGCTCCCGAACCGCGCTCGTATCCGTTCGCGATTTTCTTCTCTTTCGATTTCCTCGAGCAAGCGCACTTTCTGTTTCATCAATGCCTCTCGCAACCGCTCCCGTCTCTTATTTAAGCGCTCCGTCCTCTCGTCCGCTTCTTTGCCGTTATTATTAATATTATTGTCATACTCACCATAATCTCTGCGATGATCGCGCGCATTCTCTTTCTCACCCTCCAACTCCTTCACCGCGGCGCTCCGCAACGCCTCCAACGCGTCTTCGCACGCTCGAGTCTTCCTCGCCTCCGATTTCCATCGCGTTTTCATCTCCTTCGCGTTTTCTCCCAACACTCGCTCTCGCACTTCCACCTTCACGAATTCCTTCTCTCGCTCGTTTCGTTTTTTCGTCAGCGCGGATATGTGCCATCGATGAAACATCTTTCGCATAAGTGAAAATTTTTTCTCCTCCTCTTCTTTGTTTTGACCGTTACGATTTGCAGTCGTTCCCGGTGTCCCATCTTCGCCTCCTTCGTCGTCATCTTTCACTCTCAAACTCATCCTCCACAGTCGAAACGTCGTTTTCATCACCCTCTTCCTGTCCTCCCTCGCGTTTCTCGCTTTCACCGTCGTCAAGTGCCACTCTTTGATGAGTTTCCGACGCACGCGCGTTTCCATTTTGCTCTTCGTCCGCTCTAATTTCTTCCTCAAATGTACGGCGGATGTCCACGCATCAAACGCGATGCGCGTCATCTTTCGAGCGCGTTTGAGAATAGCGCGGTGACCGAGGATTTTTCGTCGAAGAGAACGGAGTCGCTCGGACTCTTCGTCTCCTTTTTGTTCCTGTTCCTCCGGCGTCATATTTCTCTCTCTCTCTTACTCTGAAGAGATTTTTCCAATTCTCCAGAGTTTTATCCACATCATACACACGTCTTTCCCCGGGATGCGGTCTCCTCAAATCTCGCTGCCGAGCAGCAGCAATGCGAGCAGCAGAATGCCTTTTACGAGACGACAAAGAAAAACGAGCAAAATCATCGTCGAAAAGGGGGTTTGTCGCGCGATGTCATCGAATAATTCGAAGTCGTTGTATCTAAAAACCGTCGACGGAAACGAAAATCTCCCGATATCCGAAATCGGCCTCGGGACCATTTCATGGGGCGACGAGAGCTACGGATTCAACAAGACGTACCGAGAAAAAGATTTGAAAGAAACGTACAGAAAAGCGAGGGAAGTTGGGGTGAACTTCTTCGACACCGCGGAGGTGTACGGGTATAAGAATACAAAATTTGAACAGAGCAGCGAACATATCTTGTCGAGGTGTCGGGAGGAGGAAGCGGACGACGAATCGGAAGTCGTGATTGGAAGTAAAGTGTTCACGATTCCATGGACGAACGCGTTGTTAGGTGGCGGGTTTCGACTCGGGAAGGAAAGCTTAGTTCTAGCCGGGAAGGAGAGCGTGAAACGAATGAACAATCGACCGATGGACCTGTGGTCGATCCATTTCCCATTCCCGTCGTTCTCGCAAGAAGTTTTGATGAGCGCGCTCGAGGAGAGTTTAGATTTGGGACTGACCAAAGCGGTCGGCGTGAGCAACTATAACAAAGAGCAGTTGGAAAAAGCGTACGATATTTTAGATAAGAGGGGGATCCCGTTGGCGTCAAATCAAGTGGAGTATTCAATTTTAAATCGGAAAGCGGAAAAGGAAGGATTGTTGCGGAGTTGTCAAGATCGAGACGTGAAAGTGGTTGCGTATTCGCCTTTGAAGGCGTTGAAGACGACGGAAATCGCGGAGAAATATGTCATAATGAATAAACTTTGCGATTTCATCGGTCAAGTGAACAGCGGAGGGAAATCGAGCGTATCGGTAATGTTGAATTATTGCGTGACCAAAGGCACCATTCCCATCCCCGGCGTGAAGAAAGTCGAACAGATTGCGGATATCGAAAACGCCATGGGTTGGACGCTGGACGAGGAAAGTTTATTGACCATTGACGAGAAGATGGATTACCTCGACGGTTTGTAGAAAAAATGCGTGTAGTTTGTTTTACTATGTAGTAGTATCTAATCGCACTACCTATCATTAGTAGCACTTTGCAATTTCTATTTAGTTACGCGCTGCTTGTGTGTCTACATTTTCTAAATTTCTATTTCTATCTACTACATATTGTACCTAGGTACATATTGTTATTCCTTCACCTCGCCTTCTTCCTCTTCTTCTCCTTCCTCTGCTTTCTCCCCCTTCTTCTCCTTTGCTTGTTCTTGCTTCGCGACGTCCTGGTACGTCATATTTTTCGTCTCGCTATCCTTGTAATACTCCGGTAAGTACCGTTTTTGCACCTCCACCCCACACGTTCTCGGATCGGCTTCCATCTCATCACCTCCTCCTCCGCCGTTATCGTCGCGTTCTTTCGCTTTCTTCGCCGCTCTACTCGTCGTGTGAAAATCTTCAAACCATTCCAACAACATCGCCAACGCCATCACCGCCGCGCCTTTCTTCCCGTCGTCGCCGCAATACTTTTTGATATTTTCCTTCGCCCTCTCTCTCGCCATTTTCGTAAACTTCTCGAACGCTTTCTTTTCGTTCTTCTCTCCGACCATTTCAGCGACGCTCTTTTTCCGCAGCGATACTTTCGCGAATTCCAACGCGATCGAAGAAGAAGCATCCTCGTCCTTTTTTTTCGCGTCAACGTTCCCCGGTCCGTCCGTCCAGCTCTTCTTCGCGTTCGCAACCTTCTTCGATCTCTTCTTCGTCGGCTCTTCCACCACCTCCTCGTCCTCTTCTTCTCTCTCCTCTTCCTTCCTCTTCTTCCAGTCGTCCGGCCCAATCTCCAACTCTAAAATACTCTCGATGTTCCACCCGTCCCACGGCGCTCGACACTCAAAATTCCCGCTCGATATAACTTTAACCACGCGACACTTCTCGTTCACCTCGAACGCGTTGAACCCGATTCGTTTCCCGCGTTCATCCAACGCGTACGCGATCACAGAGCCGTCGTACGGTGTCATTCCGCCAATCATTTTTTTCATTTTTTTCTCCGTTGCTTCAAAGAACTCCTTTTTTTGTGTAAATCTCCCCTCGTAATGCGAGAGCAAATTCCCGAGCGAACTCCCAAAGAACACGCTTCGTTCCTTTGGAATTTTCACGGTTAAAACGAACGGCGGTCTCGATTCCCTCGCTTCGCGAAGCATCGTCGATAAAACAGCGTCTCGTTTCACCTCCTCGTACGTCCTCTCGACGTGGTTGATCGATTCCTCGAGCTTGAGAAAACACGCTTCGCACGCTTTCGAGTCGACGTTTTCTGCGATATTTCTCGTCGTTTTCCCGAGCGCGTCTTTGAGTTCTTTCCAACTTT
>Ga0302116_1002554_pt1 | contig 10580 bp, 12 predicted proteins | sample AG5_SCM_MG_FD_203124 | JGI IMG/M metagenome (GOLD analysis project Ga0302116, IMG submission 203124) | Marine microbial communities from Western Arctic Ocean, Canada - AG5_SCM | ecosystem: Environmental > Aquatic > Marine > Oceanic | place: Canada: Western Arctic Ocean | collected 2017-10-01 | reverse complement strand
CTTAGTAGTGGATCTAGCCTTCTCGTCTTCCTCAAGGCTCGCTCACTCGCTTCGCTCGCTCACTCACCTGATCACGTTGTTGGCAAACATCGATTCATATTTTATTACTTTTGTAAGCTTGAAGAGCATTGCGAAGCAGGTGAGCGTGCGGAAGCTCGTCCACTCCTCCACGCCGTTCGTCAGCCTGTCGGAAGTATCGGCAAACGCAACGATGGGTATCATTGCAATGAAATCAATCAAAAGCCACCCGCTTCGAAAATACAAAACTGCAATTTCTCTCCTGTCAGTGACAAAGTGCCCTATATCCGTTTTCACAGCGGTAAAAAATTCCGTCACAAAGTCGACGAAGAACACTGCCGAGACCAGCCAGCTTGAAACCATCCAAGCATGGTTGGTGAACAGTTTGTCCTCAGGATTGTCGAAAGAAAGTACAAAAGGCGCTACAACTGCGATTGCAACGCACAGGAGCTCAAGGAATGCCTGTCGCAATCTTGCTGAAAAGGAGTCTGGATAAATGATCCAATTGTGAATGGTGAACCCCTCTCTGTTAATGCCAAGATTGTATCGCCGAGTGTTGATCGAATAGATTCGCGACCTCGTCGTGTGATGGACGGTGTCGCTTCTGTTCAAGAAGATTTTCTTTCCTCGATGGAGGATCGAGTCTCGATTGAATTTGACGGTAGAGGCGCCTGCCTGACTTGGAACTTCCGTCATTTCAAGTTCCATTGATCCGTTAATTTGGTGCTCCGGTTCGGCTTTACCATCAATGTCAACATCAACGCCAACGTCAACGTCAACATCAACATCAACTTCGACAGCAACATAGTTGTCATCAGTGTTGTGACGATCTGCTGAATCCAATGTGGAGGCCGAATTCGACGCAAAACTGCCACGGAACGACTCATCATCCTCCAGCACTTCACGCGATGATGATCTAAATATGCTCGGGGCATACTTCGTTCGCCGAGAATCGTGGGCTTCAAATGGATCATCAGCAGAAATCATGAAGATCTTGTCGTGTCTTGATTGTGTTGGAGGAGCATTGGAAAAATTGGGTGTTGTCGAAGAGCGAGCACGGGAGAGTTCCCGAGGTAGCATTAAGTGGAGGTTGAACTTCCGTAAAAATGTGGAGAATTAACCGGATGTTATTTTATAAATAACACATATCCAGATTCTCTAGCTGCTAGGAATATGCAATAGTATATCCCATATAAAATGACCGCTCCACGGTTCCTCAAACAGATTAAGAAGCAACGATCATTAGCCGAATTTCATGAGACTTATAATCCACAACACGTCAATGCTGGACTAAGTCTGATCACTCACCTCAAAAATGATCTGCACAGTCAATTCAATCCACTATCAGATTCCCAAATACTGAAACGAATTGGGTCATTGAACGAAGAGACAATGACCGCATTGATCGCTAGCATTAATGACGTCGATCCCAATGAGCACACTTCGCTTCATGATCTCAACAACTTTTACTCGTTCCTGCACACTTGCCTTGAGCTGCTTACTTTGAACACCAATTCTGAATCGAATGACGCTCAAGTAGATCTTATTTTGGTTAGATTGGGATACCCTCCGCTAACAATTTACCCCCAGACAATACACACCACTCCGGCAAAGGTCGAACCTGAGCGTGAACCCGAGCCCGAGCCCAAGAGTAGCATGCGACATATCGGCAAAACTGTCCCCAAGCGGCGCCTTACACTACGATCAAACGCGGCGATTTCAAGCCTCTCGACTTTCAGCCCCAAGCACAATTTCAACAAAAGCTCCAACCAAAACCAAATCAAATTGCTCCTTCAAGATCCATCCAGCCGGCTTGCCAAGTACCAAAAGAGGGATTTGGTAGATAGTCACCGCACGAGGCTTATAAACGAGGCGAGAGCGAGGGGAGAGAGCTATGTGGACATTGAGGACGCCAAATTGGAGGTCATTCGAAGAATTACCAACTCAAATTCCAATGCCGAAAAAACAAAAATTGACAAAAACAGGGTGGAAGGGGTCGGCGACGTGGTTGATTACAAATCACCGTTCAGCACAACGGTGGACTTTAACATGTTCAGATCGCCAGGATCGAAGAAAGCGGATACTTGGCTCAGCGCAACACAGAACATCATCCAGCTAGCCGCAATGTCCAAATCCCTCAAACTTGAATCTTCTCCCCCCAAACCCCAAAATCGATTAATTTCCCACAAGGCCAAACTTCAGTGGTGCAAATCGTTGCCCGACAAGCTGTACGGAGTTGGAGGTGAGCGAGCGAAGCGAGCGAGCCTTGTGGCAGAAAAGTTCCAAAATTCGTGCAAAATTACAATTTTGGCTACATCCACTACTGAACTAACCTACTCAACTAACCTACTCAACTATATTTGCTCGCTCACTGCTCTCAACTTTTGTTTAAATACGCCTCGCTTCGCTCGGCGCAGCTTCAACGATTATAGACGATGCTTTGGGAAATGGAAATGGAAATGGCAACGGTGGCGATGAAGACGGCAGCCTTTGTGGCTCAATCGAGTCCGCCGCCGAGCAAAATAGCGTAAATACCTTTTCCAACGCGCAAATAATTACGCGCGGGGGGGTGCTGGTTGGTGACTTCATGGGTGAGAACTTTGAGAAAATTAAGCAACGAAAGTCAAGCATTCAGGAAATTGAGCGTTTCGAGCAGGAAATGGACCAAGCAAGTATGGAGAACAGGTCGTTGGGCAATGAAGAAGATATAGATGATGACGATTCTCTTCAAATGGACGGAGACGAAGACGGAGATGGAGACCGTCACGGAGACGGAGATGAAGATGAAGAAGCTTTGGTAGAGCCGATAGTGGTGATGAAAACAGATGAGGCGGCGGATTTCAACGATGACAGCAGCTTCAGCGATTTTTCTTCGGGCGGGTCGCCGCAGCACTCACCAAGGAAGGCAAGAGGGCAATCGATCGACATGGACCAGGCAAAGAAACACTCGAAGAATGGCACTACAGCTAGGTCCAAAACTGAACCAATACAATTGAAAAATTCGTTCGACACAAATCTCTTCGCAGCGAGCCTGTCTTCCGCATTGCTCGGCTCGACACTCCACGACAACGTGGAGCTGAAGAAAGACGTGGCGAGCTTTGTATTGCAGCAGGAGTTGATTGCCAGGCGGCAGCCGCTGGACGCAGGGTTGGAGGACAAACTGAAACAAATAGCAATGTTGAGGTCAAAGGGGGTGAGGACAGAGGAGCAGTGGACGGCACTAAAGAGGAAAAAGGCGGGGGAGTTGAACAACAACAGCAAGGGTAAGGGGGGCAAAAAAACGGCTCCAACCAAAAAAAAAAAGACGAAAGAGGGTGGGGGCGGGGAGGGGGGCGAGAGTGAGAGTGAACAAAAACCTGAGCCGGCCAAAAGGAAGAACACGAGTCAGTACAGTTCCGGAAGAGACTGGATGAAAATCAATTTTCCAAGCTACAATAGTGAGGGGAAGAGCTTGACACGACACCTGCAAACTCTCGAGTGTGAAAGAATACTTGAGAAGATGGACCAGAGACAGTTGCAGGGGGGAGCTGGGATTGCGCTAAAACTGAGCAAGGCACTCATCGTGCCGCAAGACAAGCCCATCGAGGCTTGCATGCTCAACATGCAGACGACCGGGGCCATGCTGCTCGTTAACCCCTTTGCGGGGGTTGAGGCGGCTCGACGGGGGAGGGCTAAGAGCGGCGGCGGAGGAGGGAAGAGCAAGAGCAAGAGAAGAAAAAAAAAATAAAAAGATGAGCTGCTGTTTCTACACTTTATTCAATAGGTTGGACCTGGCAACAAGAACTCCAACACTACGCTCGTTGGCCCATCCCCAGCCCCAGGTCTCTGTATGCACATATTTAGGAGGGCAATGCCCTTGTGGAGGGTGCGCAGGTCGGCCTCTGTGGCTGGAGGGGTAGTTGGGGCTTTGCACGTCTTCTTGTGCTTCTTCCACGCTAGTTTTTGGCAAGAGGGGGAGCAGTAAAACGTGCGCTTGCACCGTGCGCAAGGTTTGGTGGGGGTGGAGCCGCAGACATCGCACTGGCGAGTCGGTTTCTTCAGCACGTCCTCCACCTCGGTCAATTCAGCCTTGTCGTACTTCATGTGTTTGATGAACGTGCAAGCGGTGTTGTAGGTGCCGAAGATCTCCTCGACGACGAACTGCTTGGGGAGGTGTCGTCGGAGGAGGGTGGGGTAGGGGGTGGAGGAGACGTGGGTGGGGGTGAGGCGGAGGACCTTGACGATTTCTCTGCACGCATTGAATTGGGTAGACTCGGCAAACTCGAGCATTGTATTGCCTTGGTTGTTTTTAGTGGTGAGGGAAAGTGGGTTCCGATGGATCATTCGAAGAGCAAGAAACACGAGGGAGTCGCTGTATGTCTGGCTATTGCAGGCAATCTGGTTGAGAAGATCAGAATTGTCGTATTTGAGCACTTCACGCACCAACTCGTCATCGTGCTCATCGATGAACTTGTGGCAGTCTGCATACGATCGTGATTGGATCCATATAACCATCTCATTCCTCCAATGAGCCACTGGTGCGTACAAGCGGCGCATCTCATCACCACCCAACGAACGAACTTCCTCGGGAGTGAGGGAGAGCAAGCCGATGATCTCAGCACAGGCTCCACTCCTACGGGCAATGTCGATGGGAGTTTCGCCTTTATTGTCTCGTGTGGTGAGGGCCTGTATATTGTAGTAAATCGACCACACGCCCACATAGGCAAGAGTATGTGTGTGTGTCTGAGCTTTCGCTGCGAGCCAATGATGTGGCAGTCGTCCATGCTCATCTCTCTCCTTGTACTTTCTCACAATCAAATCTAAGTTCCTATCTGGGTCAAGCATGGCATCTTGTACCGCGGGCCAATCACGCTTCTTGAGCCACTCGTGATGCTCATTGGAAGGCATAAGGATATGCTCGTGAAAAGATTAAAAAGAAACGGGGAGAGAGGAGAGTTTCTGGGCAAGGCAAGGTAGGAGAATTGGGTTAGAAATGGTGAGCTGAGTACTTTTATACCGATGAGGGTGTGAACCGAGTGATATCCAGAATGAAGAGGAAAATATTTAAAACAATCAACATCTCTAGTTTCCTGCCCTCTCCTATCGTGCTAACCCTAATAGACATCAATAACTCTAAATAAACATTAGATAAACCCTATTTTCTCCCACTAGCCCAGAAATACCCTTCAGCCCCCGTCCAATCTCAAATAGTCTCAAATAGTCTGTGAAGATGGAAGAACGACTTCTTTATGGGCATAATGCTTCTGTGCATTGCGTGGCGTTGCGGAGTAACGGGCAGGTGGCATCGGGTGGTAAGAGCAAGTCTATCATCATCCACTCGACCAGCTCCAACAACGTAGAATATCGAGCAGACAATGTTTTTAGATATGACGTCAGTGGTCTTTGCTATCTTCTGGATGGCTCACTTGTTGCTTGTGGCTATGATGGTGATGGTCCCAAATTGAAGGTATTCAGCCCTTCCCTCGAGTTGGTCCAGACCTTGGTGGGACACAATGGTCATGTTTTTTGCGTCACCATCTCTCCATCAGGCTCCCACTTTGCTTCTGGTGGTGAAGATAAGAAGGTGATGATTTGGTCGGAGCCGGGGGAGGGTGGCGAGTGGGCGAGAGTGCAAGTGCTTGAGGATCACACGGGTTGGATTTATGCAGTGTGCTTCTCCCCCGACGGCAAGCAGCTGGCTACTGGAAGCTACGACATGCTCATCAATGTGTACAGCTTCAACGAGGGAAGTGCCATCTTAGCGCACACGTTGGAGGGCCACACCTGGGTTGTCAGGTCCCTCTCGTTCTCTCCCGACTGCAAACTCCTTTGCTCGGGAAGTGGCGATAGATCCATCAAATTTTGGAACCCTGCCGATGGAAGCTTGGTGAAGAGCATCGACCAGGCTCACACCGGTTACAACGTCGAGAGCGTCTCATACTCCCCCAACGGGCGTGTTCTTGTGAGTGCCGGTTACGACAATACGATGAGGATCTGGGATGCTGAGACTTTCGAGCTCAAGCACACGTTCGAGCAGGAATACCACACCAACCAGCTCACCATGACAGCCGATTCCAACTTCATTGTTTCGGCCAACAATGACCACACGGTTAGAATCACCCCCTGCCGAGATTACCACATCACTGGCCTCTCCCCCATCCTCAACCTCATTCTCCACATCGTCTATAAGCGAGACTACGTGTCCTTCCCAAAACACTCCCGGCGGACTCCAACCTACGCCCACACCATTAAATTGCTCGGCGAGTGCGTGTTCAACGGCGGTTACGACGTAGCCTCCGTTATCCTCTCCTTCTTATCCCCGGCCCACCTCCCAATTCAAATCACTCCGACCAGGTGGAAATCAAAATCTAGGAATTAAATTTTTGTAAAAAAAGAAGTTGAATTTTCGAAACCCTTGTGTGTTTTATCTTGACTTTTTATGATATTTTCGCACCTTGCACAATTGTGAATTGCAGAGCTGCATCGCACGCGAGCGACAAATTTCGCACCTTGTACGTGTGCCCTCTCGGGACGAAAACTTGCTCAAATCTCTTCAGTCTGAAGACATTTTGCTGCTGCTTCTCGTAGCTGATGGTGACTTCTACTCCGTAATCCTCCCCGTCCAGCACGACAATGAAGGCGCAGGAGAACTCTTCCTCGAACGCCTCCTCTCGCTTCACGCATTCTCCGCCGCTTTTCAGTTTTAGTTGGAAAGCCGCTAGAGTGCCCCCGAACCCGTACACGTTGTCCTGCAATTGAGTGGAACAATATATGGTTAGTATAGTAGTGGCTCAAACAGACTGAGTGAAAGTTAACTCACCTCTTGTATCATCACGGGGTTGTGAATTGTTGGCGAGGTAAGGGGAGATTCATCCGAGTAAAGTAGCCTCTCGGTGGGTTTGGGGTCGTCGGTGTTGTGCGGAATACGGTAGACCAGTTTCTTCTTCTCAACAATCGTTTTTCTCGTTCCAGGGTCAATTCGGCAGACTTTAGCCTTGTGGGCTGTGCATTCTTTATCAGTAGGAATTGCATTTGCATTTGCATTTGGAATTGGACTTGGATTGGTGGGGTTCGTATTATTATTTGTGGTGGCCATCCCCTCTTCCTCCATAGCTTCCAAAACCGCCAACACGCGCTCCTCAACTTTCTTGTCCATTCTCTCCTCAACTTTCTTGTCCATTCGCTGGGCAATTTCCTCCTCGATGAGAGATTCCATGTCTCGCGTGACAATCTGCCGGGACTCTCTTTCCTTCTTGAGCTGGTTTCGGGTAAACTCGAGCTCAGTGTCGAGGGCGGTCAGCTGAGCGCTGAGGTCGACGGCTTTTGTGACCTGAGTGACGAAAAGGTCGTCGTCAGCCTCTTCGTCAGAGTAATTGGTGCGTAATTTTTGTTTGAGGGGTTTCTTGTTTTTGTTGTTGTTTTTGTTGTGGGGGGTGGGGTTGTTGTTTTTCTTATTTTTGTTGCTGTTGCTGTGGCTGTTGCTGTGGCTGTGGCTGTTGCCGTTGCTGTTGCTGTTGCTCAACAACAGATTTTTACTTGTACTCTCGAGCTCCATCTCATCATTCACATTGAAGGGTTTCGATTTACTCTTTCCATTATTATTACCACCCCTGTCCAAGGTGGATTGGTCGGTAATCATATTGGCCACGTAGCTGCGGAGCATGTTGGGAGAGAGCTTGTTTTGGGCAAAGCGCCCACGGAAGCCTTCGTCGATTAAGGTGTTGATATACTGTCGTTCCGAGGAGCGAGGAGTAGAAACAGAAACAGAAGAAGAGGAAGAGGAGGTGGAAAGTGGGGAAAGTTCAGGCTCGTCGGGCGTCTTCAAATCAGATTTCCAGTAATCTAAAGGAGATTGGTGGTGGCGTTTGGGTCGCAAGGACCTCTCCTGGATAGGGGTGCAAGCAGAGTTGCTCGAGACCGAGGGAGGCGAGGAGAGGGAAGAAGCAGCTGCTTTCTCGGCACGCTCTCGCTTCCTCTTTTTACTCTTACTCAATGATAATTTACTCTCTCGCTTTCCCCCAACATTCACACCAAAAGAAGAGGAGGGTTGGGATTGAGATTGGGATGGGATCGATGAAAGACCAAAGGGCGGGGACACGATAGCCAGCTCAGTGTGAGCCGGCTTCCTAACCCCCCCAAAGAGATCGTATGAACTGTTCATGAGGTACGTGAGGTAAGTGAGGGACAACAAACAGAGGTTTTTGTGCGGCAAAAGATGCCGCCCAAAAAGCCAAAATTGAATTAAATTTTATCACGCATCTCTACGTGCAGATTCTCGTCACACGTATTCACGTATTCAAAACTTCTCTAAAAGTCGTTCAAGTCTACACAATTTTTTTCCGCCCATCAAACCACATCTCGTCTAATCTCCTCAAAAATGGCAGCGAATCTCAATGGCTCGTCTTTCCCACGAAGCTCTTGCCTCTTTGAGGCGTGCTCGGTGCCAGTTTCCTTTGTCTCTTCATCTCTGTCTCCCCCCACATCAACCTCATCAGTCGACACCACCAATCCACACACGGCCACAAAGAATTTGACAATTCGCGTTCTCAGTGGGTCCCGCTCCAACAACACGGAGCGCGCTCTCCGACTGGAAGTGACCGACGAGTCATCCCAGGTGAATCACATCGTTCCTCAGCAGATTTGGAGCTTGTACGAGCTTGAGGTGGGCGAGGATGACTTCCACCACTTGAAGAGGGACCAGGCCATTCTGGTAGATTTTAGTCAGTTTGCGGATCATTTTATTGAGCTTTTGCAGGGTTGTGAATTTAAGAACAGTGCCAATAGCGATGACGGTGGGTTGCTTAGTGGTGGTGTGGATGGTGGCGGTGAGCATGCTGGCGAAGGTGAAGCTAGCGATGATGACAGCAGCAATGAGGGGGAAGGGGTCGACAATAGCAATAGTAACAGTAATAGCAATAGCAACGAGGGAGAAGGGGTTAGCAACAGCAACAGCAACAGCAACAACACCATCAACAACAACAGCAACAGCAACAACAACAACAACAGCAACAACAACAATAGCGACGAAGAAGGCGGCAATTGTATCAGTTCAACGAACAGTTGCATTTGCCGGCTCGAGGAGGGAGCCCAGCACGCCACATTCAGCGTGATTGAGACCAACAAGTTTAAGGAACTCACCCACATTAGCCTTCGATTGAAGCGCGGCAGTGACCACAGCATCAAGGTGAGCATCATGAATTTGCAACTACGTAACATATGTAAAAACAACCAACAATTTCCCCCCACCCCCCCGCACCCCCTCCCACCCTCACCCCACACCCACACCCACACCCTCACCCACACCCTCACCCCACCACACACAGTCCTACCTCTCAGCCCGCCTGTCGCAGGTCATGTCGGAGAAATCCGCCCTTGTAAAAACCCGATCACTCCTCACCAAAAGCCTCGCCAACCAAAAGTCAACCTCTGAAACCTACCTCACGGAGATCAAATCTCTCCACCTCAAGATGGAGAGCGAGAAGCGCGAGCTTCGACTTACGTTTGGGGAGCAGAGCCAACAGGCCGACAAGTCGAAATCCGAAGAATTCAACGCTCTGCTGAACAACAGGACTGACCAGCACAACTTGGAAATCTCCAAGCTCGAGCAAGGATTGTACGACGCCAACGCCAAGTTGGCCGAAACTCACGAGCTCCACAAGATAACATTGGCCGAGAAGTACTCGTGCGAGTCAAAGATTGCCCAGGTCGAGAGCCACCTGCAGGCGCGGGAGGAGTACTTGGCCGCGACCAAGAGGTGAGCGTGACTTGGCTGATGGCTACAGCCACTAACTACCAAAAACTAACATCTTACATTCCGCAGCGATCTTGCATCCGCTCGGAGCGAGCTGAAGAACAGCGAAGCCAAGTGCTTCCAGGTTGAGACGGCGTTGCACCAGCTCCAGCTCCACGCGAGCGCACTCGAGAACAACTCGAGCAACAGCAACAGCGCCATCGACAGCGAGAAGGCTCTCAGGGTGGCGGCGGAAACTGCCGCCAACCGCACGGCCGAGTCGTTGGACGTATACAAGAACAACAACAAGGCACTGACGGCAAAGTTGGCCGCGAGCTCGAGCGAGATTAATAAGGGCAACGAAGTTATAAGCAAGGTGAGTGGGCGAAGCGAGCGAGCCTTGACGGCTACATCCACTAATAAACAAAATGCGCCTCGCTTCACATTTTGCTCGGCGCAGCTGTCGAGTGAGTACAGGAGCAACAAGCAAAAACTAAAGATGAAATCGGAGCTCCTTAGGAACCAGGAGCTGGTCATGGCGGACAGGGAGAGCACCATTACAACTATGGGCAGGAAGATGACGGCTATGGAGAGCGAGGTCGAGCGGATGAAAAGCACAGCGGAGAGCCTGACCGCCGAGCTTGGCAGTGCCAAGGGAAAGCTGAGCGAGAGCAGCAAGTTGCTGGACAGCAACCAGCAGGTCATTACGTGGTTGAACAGGGAAATCAACGAAGCGCAGATTGGAAAAATCAACTCGTATGGGGGTGCTCCGAGCAGCGCTGCGGGGTTGAGTGCGAACAAGTTCCAACCGTCATTTACGCCGAATTTGAAGGTGTCGCATGGTTTGAATGCG
>Ga0302116_1002542_pt1 | contig 10604 bp, 9 predicted proteins | sample AG5_SCM_MG_FD_203124 | JGI IMG/M metagenome (GOLD analysis project Ga0302116, IMG submission 203124) | Marine microbial communities from Western Arctic Ocean, Canada - AG5_SCM | ecosystem: Environmental > Aquatic > Marine > Oceanic | place: Canada: Western Arctic Ocean | collected 2017-10-01 | reverse complement strand
CTTGGGGGGGAATTAAGTTGGTTTTTGACCAATATAGTGTCAAGGGCTTGGTATACAGAAAGATTCTTGGTCTGGCTGGCGTGGGGACAAGAAAATTCACAATATGTGGAAAGTGTTGTTGAAAAAAAAAAAAACAAAAATTTTTTTATAAGATAATTCGACGACATCTGATGGCTGTTCAGTCCCCCCAACACTCAGTTGGGTCACAGTCTTACGATGATGATTCAGCATCGCAGCGTTCTGAATATAGTCGACCTGGCAAATTCAAGTATTATAACCAAAGTCCGGTGAAACCTGTTGATATACAACTGAATTCGAAGACAGTTCAATCGACGATTGATGCATTGGACCGGATTGAACGGACTGGGTGGAAGAAGCGCGACCCAATATTAGAGGAGAAATCCCGTAGGCTGCGAAAGTTATACAATGAAGATGTAACCACACACGAGCACCTTCGGTTGCGAGTTGTTCGAACACCAGAGAAAGGATCCGCTATGGCATACACTCAGCAGCTCCTGCAGGCCAACAAGAACGTAGTAAAAAACTCAAGAGGCTACTTACCGGACCGTTCATCTCATTCAGCATCAAACTCAAACGTTTCAACTTCGCTTTACGACAAGAACAAAATTCGACAATCCTTCTTCAAAGCCCATCCCTCCAAACCAGCTTCCTCGAATCACCCCTTCTACTCCCCGGGGAAAGGCCTTGGACCCGTATCAACCACTTCCCTCAATGCTCGATACGGCCCAACGCAGTCCCGCGAGGGGTTCACGTCCCACCAGGACAACACTCTTGAGTTCAATGATGAACTGCACAATTCGATTCAAGTTGTTGATTCGGCAGAGAAGGGATCAACCAAAGTGTCTTGGCCGGACCTTGGCGAAAGCTACATAGCGAACAATTCGGATGTACTCGCTCCATCGGCGTTCACCGCCGCCAAGGGAATTTTCAACCCCTACTCGGCCCCAATCAACGAGTTCGGGAGAATTTCGCCCTGCGATTGGAACATGGAGAATGCTGGCTCTAAGTCATCTCTTTTCCAAAACAGCAACAGTAATGGCACCGTGATTCCGAGGGGAACAGCCCGAGGAATCGAACGCAAGGCCATCCGAGATGCTCGCGTTCACGAGTTGGCGCTGCAAAAGCGTCGGAAGCAGGCCAAATTGCACGCAAAATGGTTGCAAAATTCTGGTAGCGTGCTGAGCAGTGGTAGTGGCAAGAGTAGGAGCAAGAGGAGCAGCAGCGGCAGCGGCAGTGTCGACTCGTTCCAAACTGAGTTTGTTGGAGAACAATCTCAATCTCAATCAATGATCAATTCAATGTTTGAGTCTTCCTCTTCCAACCACACTCCCTCCTCAAATAACCAACAAACAAAAAGTAAAAAATTCCAAAGCCTTAAATCTTATGGCGAAGAAGCAACAAATGCAATGAATCTCATGGCAAAGCCCGAGAATCCATATCGACAATCAATGTCGCTTCCCTCGGAAGCCAAAAAGAACGAGGCGAAAACAGCCGGTGTTTACTCCCTAATAGAGTCAAAAGTAGGAATGAACGATCGCGTCACCCACATCTCAAAGGCCATTGCGCGATCCACAAAATCCTCCATTCTCGACACGACCAACAAGATCAAGGAGATTGCAGCCTTGGCCAAGCGACTGCTCAAGTCGGTGAGCGAGCGAAGCGAGCTTGCCACGTGAAAGACGAGAATACGAGCCACTACTAAACCAACCCACTCGGCTTCATTAAAAATGCGCCCCGTTTCACTTTGCTCGGCGCAGCCAAACTCCCTCCCTGGCCACGAAATTGTTCTGGTCATCAACCAGGGCTTGCTGGATACTGCCCAAGAGAATCCAGACCCTAGGTACATCTCGCGAACCCAGTTCGTAAAATCCATGTGCTCGTCACTTTACGAAATCGAAAAGGACCAGTTCCACCGGTTGTACTCTTCATTCGACCCGTACGGGCGTAACAAGGTCTCGCACGCGGACTTTTGCTGCGTCATTATGGCCGTACATAGGCCCAGCATGAATCAGTTGTCCTCCGGGCGTTACCACTACGCCCGAAAGTATCTCGACACGTTGCCGGTCGTTTCGAAGTTGTACTTGATTTACGCCAACGGGCGGGCAGGAATAACCAAGAAAGATTTGAACGTGATGCTAAAATGCTGCGAAATGAGCGCCGAGGACAAGGTTACAATTGACAGCCTGTGCGAGCTGCTGTTTGAAAGCATGAGAGCGGCTAGCAAATTAAATGACGATTTCCAGCTCATCAGTGAGGACAGTTTGATTGGAAGGGGGGGGCTGCTGATTCGAAATTCTGTAATTTTGGACGTGTTCCAAAAGCAGCTTTTGAATGTGCAGTTTTTGGTCACGGAGGCAAAAGAGAAACTTGGGCGAAAGGAATTCGACGCCAACCAGAAATAACTAGATTACAGAACAACGAAGAAAAAAAAGTAGAACTACCAAAAGAGACAGCAGAAATGTTTCCATCAAATTAACAAATTTCTACACCCATCCTAAGCCCCATTCCCCACACCCTGCGCACTACGCCGAGTTGGCCACTGATGTGTTTGTGATCTCCCCTAGCACTGCTGCTGCACTTCCTCCTCCATTCTCAATCTCCTTCCCGCTCCCCTTTCCAAACGCCTTGGGGTTAATTGTCACGCTCTTGGTGCAATTGTCGGTTTTGTAGATTCCAACTAACCGATCGGCAAGCTCGAACATGTTATTTCGCAACGAAATGATGATGAACTGAGCGTTCTTGGTCCTCTCCTTGATGTAGTTAGCGACGATGCTTACGTTCTTGAAATCCAAGGCCGCGTCAATCTCGTCCATGACATACAACGGCGTGGGCTTGAAGTGGTGCAGAGCAAACACGAGAGCCAGCGAGCTCAGCGTTTTTTCTCCTCCGCTCAAGTTCGCAATGTTCTTCCACGACTTTTTGGGGGGTCGCACGCTGAACACGATTCCTTCTGAGAACGGATCCAACGAGTCCACGAGCTCGAGCTCTGCGTCTCCCCCGAGAGTGATCATTTGGTACATTTCCTTCAATTTCAACGTGATTTGTCCGAAACCGTCCATGAATTTCTCCAGCCTGAGTTTGAGTTAGTTTCTGTTGTGTTGTGGAGCTGTCTTCACTACTTTACTCCCCACTCACCTCGTTCTCCTCAACTCATCCCACGATTTCCTAGCTTCGTTCCTCTCCTCGGTGACCTTGTCAAGCTCCGTGACCCTGGACAAGTAGTCCCTCTCCTTCTTGCGGTATTCCATGATTGCGCCCATGTTGGCGTCCTTCGCTAGTTGGTCCCTCTCCTTCTCGAGAGTTGTGATTTCGTATTTAAGTTCGGATCGGTCGAACTGCAAGATTGCCGACTTTTGGAGGGCGGGAAGGGATTTTGAGTGTATTTTTGAGTATTTGAATTTGTCGTTTTCGGCCTCAGCTTCGGCCTCCTCGCCTTCCTTCTTCTCCTCCGTCTCGGACTCAGGCTTCTCCACCTCTGTCCCTGTCCCTGTCTCCTTCTCCACTCCCTCGACCATGGCTTTATTCTTCTCCTCCCCCTCCCCCTCTTCCTTCTCCTTCTCCTCCGCCACCTCTTCCTCCTCCTCATCGTCACTCATGTCGTACTCGTCATCCAACTCCTCCTGCGAGTGCAACTTGCCGATCTCGTCAGCCCAGTAGGTCATTCTGTTGGTGCCCTCCTTCAGCTGGTTCTCGTAATTATCCAACTGCGCAACCAGGTCAACTTCGCTCGTTTTGATCTTTCCAACGGTTTTCTTCAAGCTCTCAAACTCCTTCGTGATAACGTCGAGCTCCTCCTTCTTCTCCTGCGCGGCCTCCTTGGCCTTCTCGAAGGCACCCATGACGACGAACGCCTCGTCCTCCAGCACCTTGAGCGCCGCCGAAGTTTCCGTGACAGTTTTGCCAGCCTCAACCAGCTCCTCCTCGGCGGATGTTTTTGCCTTGGCAGCCTTGACCTCATTCGCCTTGCAGGTCTTCAAGGTGACCTTGGCGGTGTTCAAGTCGGTGTTCGCCTTGTTGAGCGAGGCGAGAACGGACTCACACGTTTTCTGCTGAGTTTTGAGCTTGGGTCCGCCGGCATCCAGAATTGATCTCTGGAGTTTAGCGACCTGTGTTTTGGGGTTGGGTTGGGGTTAGTTTGTGCTATATTGTGCTGTGTTGCATTGCATTGCGCTCACCTGACCCTCAATCTTGGACGCCTGCATCGCGCAGCTCGCCATAGCAGACTTGCAGTTCTGAACGTTTTTTGTCAGCTCCTCCGACTTCTTCTCGTCGGCCTTGGAGAGGGTGGAGGAAGCGCGCAAGTCGGGAATGGATTTAGACAGAGCGTCACGAGTCGTGTCGATTGACTCGATCTCCATTGTGAGCTTGGGAAGCTTCACGGAAAGGGTATTGATGAGCTTCTGGAGGGTGCGAATTTCCTCAGTCAGCTGTTTCTGACTGTTCCTGCACGCCTTCAGTTGCTCCAACGCCTTGGCAGCCTTCGCAAGCATCTCCTTGGAATCGTCCGCAGACGTGTCAACGTCCATCAGAGACACGGATCCGGCGGATGACTTGCCGCTCGCGGAGGCTAGCTTCATGCCGCCCCTTCGGACATTCTTTCCTCCGCCGGCCATGGTACCGGAAGACTCGATGAGCTGCCCGTCCTTCGTGACAACGCGCCAGCGCTTTCCGTAGTCGTACGCCCAACGGGTCGCAGTCTCCATGTCCGGGGCAACAAGGGTTTGGTTCACGGCGTGGAACAACGCCGGCTTGACATCCGGGTTGAGGCAGTTGATCAGGTCGAAGAGGCGAGGGGCACCCTCGGGGGTCTCGACGACGCGGTCGTGAGCTCCCTGCGCCGAGCGAAGCGAGGCGCATTTTAATAATGAAGCAAGAGCAAAACGGATGAAGCGAGTCAAAAGAATTGAGTGGAATAATGTTAGTTTAGTAGTGGATGTAGCCATTACGTTTGTAGCCATTTCGCGGGTGTTGATTCATCGCGAGTATGCTCGTCTTCATCAAGGCTCGCTCGCTTCGCTCGCTCACCTTGCTCATCTTCTCCAACGGGATGAAGCTAGCGCGGCCGAGGCCGTGCTGCGCATTGAATTGGATTGAATTGTTTGGTTAGCCTTGGTGAGCGAAAAAGGGCTGGTCGCATCTCTCTGCTCACCTTGCGGAGGAACTGGAGGCACATCTGAGCACCAGCCGTGGTCTCCACGACAATGTTGTCCAGGGAGCCGCAGGCTGTGGATACCGCGACATCGTACTTCTCGCTCACGGTGCAAATGTCTCCCAGGCGACCGAGAATTCCGGCCTTGGCAAGCTCTCCGCCCTTCTTGGAGGCCTTGAGAAGGCCAGCAACGGCCTCGGACTTGTTGGTGCCTTGCTGGGAGTTCGCCTTGGACTCTTCAGCCCTCGCGGTGAACTCCTGGTGCAGCTTCTTCAGCGCACCTTCCTTCTCCTCCAGCTCGCCCTTCTCAGCCTCAGCCTTGGGGAGCCTCGCCTTGGCGTCGAACAGCTCGGTCTGGGTTTCCTCGAAGGTTTTCTTCAGTTTGCCCTCCTTGCCGTCCAAGCTGCGCCGAGCGAAGTGAGGCGCAATTTGAATGAAGCGAGTCAAAAGAATTAAGTGGGTTAGTTTAGGAGTGGGTTAGTTTAGGAGTGGATGTAGCCATTATGTCTGTAGCCATTCGCTGGATTCATCGCGAGTATGCTCGTCTTCATCAAGGCTAGCTCGCTTCGCTCGCTCACCTTGCGAGCTCCTTCTCAGCCTTCTGGAGCTGCTCCTTGGACCTGGAGGTCGTGTCATTTAGTAGCTTGACCTCGGTCGCAGCTGTGTCCAAATCGTTCTGGAACACGGCGCGCTCCTGCTGCACGGGAGCGAGCTCGGAGGTTTTCGTTTCGAGCTCGGCGCGAAGGTTAGCGGTCACGCCCTTCATTGCCTCGTAGATCGACTCGAGCTTGGCGTCCTCCTCGAGCTTCTCGGACGTTAGCTGCGCCGAGCGAAGAAGGTGCGAAGGGTTTAGTAGTTGCTTGTATTCTCGTCTGTATATATTAGTCAAGGCTCGCTCGCTTCGCTCGCTCACCTTCTCGACCTTGGCCTCGAGCTTGGGAATGTTGGACTCCGCCTTCTCGGCCTTCTCGGAGTTCTCGGCAATTTTTGCCGTCTCGGTTGCGACCTTGGCATCCAAGGTCTTGGCCGAGTTCTTTCCGTGCTTAACCTCCTCGCGGAGCTTAATGTCGCGCCTCTCAAACGACGCAAACTCCTCCTTGGTATTCTTGAGCTCGGCGTGGAGCGCATCGTAGTCGGCAGTTTGGGCGTCGTACCCCTGCTCAATCTCGGTCAGCCGAGCTTCGGACTCTTGGAGGCGTTCCTTCTCTTTCGAGAGGCGCTCCTTCATGTCGGAATGCTGCTCGCGGACGGCCTCAGTCTCCTCGTTGACCTCCATCGCGTTCATTTGGTAGAGAACGTTCTTCTTCTTTCGAAGTTGCTTTTCCTTTCCCATGAACGCCTCGGCCTCGACCTTCGCACCCTCGAGGGCCTCTTTCTCCTTCTCAACGACCTTGACGCGGTTGAGCTTCTCCTGGCGCTGCTCAGTCAGGAGCTCAACAACCTTCATCTGGGCGTCAGCATCAGCCACGTATTTGTTGGAACCGATAATGTCCTCCAGGTACTCGAGGAGGCCCTCGTCGTTCTCGTTCTTTCCCTTGGGAGCCATCATCGAGATCATCTCGACTTCGCCCTGGGGGGTTTGTGTGGAGAGGTTGGGAGGGGGGGAGGGGGGAGAAAAAAACAATAAATAAAAGAACAAAAGCAGGAAACCTCCTCACCTGAAGAATCAAGAAACGATTGTTATCAAGATCAATTCCCTTCTCGTTCAAGTACGCAGCAACAACCTTGAAGCTGGCGTTTTTGCCGTTCAACTTGTAGGTGCTAGAGTCGTCCCTCTTGGCAAGACGGCTAACGACACACTCGCTACCCTCAACAACCTCGTAGTCCTCGTCACCATCCCCAGTGTCGACAATTTCGTGAAAGTAAACGGTAACACGGGCGAATTGCAGCTCCGTCGAACTGCCCTGCTCATATTTGGTGGAAGAATGAATTAGCTCCGAGACCTTGGACAGCCTCAGCTTCTTGGCTCGTTTGCCAAACACAAAAAGCATCGCGTCAATCACGTTAGATTTACCGCTGCCGTTTGGACCGACAACGGAGGAGAAACATTTGTGGAAGGGACCGATCGTTTTTTCGCCAGCATAAGATTTAAAGTTCTCAAGAACCTGGAGGGTGAGCGTTCGGGATGCTGTGTTAGTGATATGGTGGGTTTTAGCCAGATTGGGTAATGGTAGGGTTTAGGGAGAGAGTGTTGAACGAATACGAGAAATTCAGCAAAAAATCATGGTGTACGAGGAATATAATGTTATAGCAATTTGAATATATTAATTATGAACAGCTCGATCGAGCGGCTCTCAAATTAATCACTCACCATCTTCGAAATCATCAGACGTGGCGGGGTTCCAACAGGAGACCCGGAGGCTTTAACAAGTTCGGCCATGCTTTCGTTTTTTATTTTTAAATTTTTGGACGCGGTGAAAAAATGAAACATTACTGAAAAGGCAAAAAAAAAATCTCTCACATTGATACAGCCAACACCTACCCCACACACCTCCCAGTTCCAGTTTCACACGAATGGGCGGTCATCACCACAACGCCGAGGCACAACCGACACATAGACAAAACGTACAGGAAATGGAGGACACAAAAATGCCTTTGCCCTTGTAAGTTATTTCATAATTGGTGGCTGGTTAGGTTATGAGCAGTGTATGATTGTGTTTTTTGATGTTGGTGGTTTATTGAATTGTATTGGTGGTTGTATGATTAAGGGGGGGTTGATTGTGTCAGTTTTGGTTGAGGGAATAAATTGGGTAGACAGACACCTCATGCTCCACACGCCCCCCTCAACACTCACACTAACACCAATTATCCTCGTTTGCTTCTTCTCTCTCAGCCGTGACACATGTGGCCACCTTCTCACAAAATTAAATGCTTGCCGGCGAGAGGAACACTGGCTCCCCTGGAAGTGTGGGCACGAACGCCACACATACGAGGAGTGCCAGTATATTGCTTGGAACCAGAGGGTGGACATGAAGACGGACCAGAAAGCCGCCTTGGCGACGAAGAAGAACGACGCCTAAGGCAGGCCAAAGACAAAACAACTCAAATTAGATTAACAATCTGCAAACATTCAACTTTATATCTCGAAATTAACTCCCACAAGAACTCCTGAGCTCCCGAGAGTCACGTTTTTACGCCTCTTTGTCGGTGTCCGCCTCGTTGTCAGTCTCGTTGACGGTGTCGGTGTCGGTGTCGGTGTCGTTTCCACAGCAGGATTATCTTACTTTTATCTCGTACCAAATCGAGATTTCCAAATTACCGAGAAGAGGATGGGAAGTTAGAGGAGCGATCTTAAGAGTGCAGAGGGTCAGTAGAACAAAGGAGAAGTGTCGAAAGGGCTATATGGCGTTTGTTTGAAGCTAAAATTTATTAATTTCAGATTTCTGATCGTTGGCGAAAAAATGGATACAAAGCGTTTTGTGCCCAACACTAACGTTAAACAAACTTTAAACAATCACTAGCGTTAGATCATGCGGCCACCCAGGCAAGCAGTGATCGATGCTGCCGAAGAACTTGGCATAGAAGAGGACGAGACACAATTTTTTTACATCGCAGAACAATTCCTCACGTGTAAACTCCCACCAGGGTGGGAAGCAGCACCAACTGAGGTTGATGGTGTAGACCACACATACTATTTCAATCACGACACGGAGGAGTCGTCGTGGGAGCACCCATTGATTGACAAATACACCCAGATGTTTGAAGATGCCAAGCGAAAAGAGTCTGCTGACAAACGAAAACGGCAGCAGGAGGTGGTCAAGAAGAAACTGGATGACGCTTCCAATGGTAAGCCCGAGGCCAAGCCCAAGGCCAAGCCCGCCCCCAAACCTGCCCCCAAACCCACCAATGCCGACGACATAGAAGAAGAAGATTTCGAATCATCGAGCGATTTTGAAGATGATGACACTCCCATCGTGCTAAATTCTGAACTCCTGAAGAATCTCGACAACTCCCGCAGCGAGAACGAATCTGACAATGATAACGACAAACCCCACAGCAACAGCCAAAAGCAGGGCAGTTTCAGCGGACCCCCCACTGACAACAACAGGCCCAAGCCCAACCTCACCATGCCACAGAAAGCACCTTCAACCGAAGATCTCAAGAAGGGCAACAACCCCAACCCCAACCCCAACCCCAACCCCAAACCCAACCCCAACCCCAACCCCAACCCCAACCCCAACCCCAACCCCAACTCCAACTCCAACCCCAAACCCAACCCCAACCCCAACCCCAACCCCAACCACAACCCCAACCCCAACTCCAACTCCAACCCCAAACCCAACCCCAAACCCAACCCCAACCTAAACTCCAACTCAAACTCCAACTCAAACTCAAACTCAAACTCAAACTCAAACTCAAACTCAAAAGAAGGCACAAATTCCAACCCAAACCCTAAAACCAACACCGACACCACCCTTGACCAGTACATGGACCAACGTGACTTTGGCGGCTCTGGCAACAAAAACACTCCCACCAACACTGGTGGTCGAGGGAACGGTGGTGGCGGCCGCAGTGGCGCGGGTCGCGGCGGCAACAATACCAATTACCCATCGAACAATTCACGACCTTCCGACTCTCGCGGGAGCACTGCTGGGGGAGGAGGCTACGACTCTTTTACAGACTCTATCGTTGACGAGAGGCACAAGCGCAGGCTCGAGTTGAAGAAATCTCAGCAATCGGCCAAAAAAAGTGGTAATAGCAACAGCAATGGCAAATTTAGCCGAGACGGTCGGGATGGCGGCCGTGACAACCGCGACACCTCCCCTAAACCCTCTCGTGACTCTTCCCGAGACCGCGACTACAACAAAAATCGTGTTGGTGGTGGTGGAAGTGGCAATAAATTTCAAAATCAAGATCAACCTCAAGCACAAATACAATCACAATCCCAATCCCAATCTCAATCTCAAGCACAATCACAATCACAATCTCAAAACCAAAAAAACTTTCGCTACCCACCCTCAGACGACGAAGACGACATTAACAAAGGGCCAATCAGAGACCACCAACTGACCAATCTACGACCTGAGAACTACCAAATGGAAACGATGCGGCGTAAACTCGTCGACGCCGAAGCCTCCAATGACCAGCTAGAGGAAGTTTTGAAAGAATGGAAAAAGAAGGAGAAGCGGTTCAACGCTCTCGAAACAGCTCACCACGGCGAGCAGTCTCGCCTAAAAAAAGCCCTTCTAAACGTCACCAAGGAAAAAGACGAGCTCGCACACCAAAACTCCCTCCTTTCCTTGCGATTGAACAAGTCAGTCGCTGAGGGCAACATCACGATGGACGGTGACATGCCAGCCATGAGCGTATTCGAGAAGGAGACCATCGAAGCTGCAGCCGCGGCAAAAGCTAGAAGAGATTGCGACGATAAGTGGACAGAGAAGGTGAGATTTTTTGAATTTTTGTTGATTTGAAATTGATAAACAACTAACCC
>Ga0302116_1002539_pt1 | contig 10616 bp, 16 predicted proteins | sample AG5_SCM_MG_FD_203124 | JGI IMG/M metagenome (GOLD analysis project Ga0302116, IMG submission 203124) | Marine microbial communities from Western Arctic Ocean, Canada - AG5_SCM | ecosystem: Environmental > Aquatic > Marine > Oceanic | place: Canada: Western Arctic Ocean | collected 2017-10-01 | reverse complement strand
GGGGTTGGGGAGAGGGAGAGGGGGGGGGAGAGGGAGGTGAGAAGGGGGTGAGGGGAGGGAGAGGTTGTTGTTGTTGTTGTTGTTGTTGTTATTGTTGCTACTTCGGTTGAAAATTCCAACAAAGTTGCCGTTCTGGTTTTGGTTCTGATTCTGGATATGGTTTTGATTCTGGCTTTGAAAGTTAGACATTACGTAGCTATTGTTGCTGTTATTGTTGTTGCTTTGGAAGTTCATTTGTTGGTGCTGCTGCTGCTGCAGCTGCTGCTGATGTTGTTGTTGGTGCTGCATATGTTGTTGCATTTGCGCAAGCTGCTGTTGGCCTTGTTGCTGGAAAATTTGTTGTTGTTGATGTTGATGTTGTTGTTGTTGATGTTGTTGTTGTTGTTGTTGTTGCTGTTGATGTTGATGCTGCATCTGCTGCTGCTGCTGCTGCTGCTGCTGCTGCTGCTGCTGGAGCACAGCTTGCTGCTGCGCCAGCTGTTGCTGCTGCTGCTGAGCTGCGAAAGAAGCATTCGCTGCTCGGAGGTGTGGGGGAAGGGGGGTTGGAGTCGGCAGGAAGGAGAATTGCTGCTGCTGCCCTTGTTGAGGGAGCGGGGACTGTAAATTTGACTGGTTGTTGGCGTGTTGCTGTTGATTTTGTTGTTGTTGCTGCTGCTGCAACTGCTGGTTGTAGTTGGGCAAGGGACCCTGTTGCATGTTATTTTGCTGAGGCGAAACTGTCGGAGAAACATTGGGGGACGAGTTCTCGTGCGTAACCATCATCCCCGAACCTAGCTGAGTAAGCACCATCCGCTGGCCACCGTTCGAAGGACCACCACGGGCAGCAATTAAAACGCGGCCAGAGGCAAGTAGCCGCTTCTCATCCTTTGTTGTCTGGAACTCTCTGTGGATTATTTGTGCTTCCTGGTCACCCAGCTTGATCAATCGAAGCACCTCCATCATAATGGCAAGATTAGCTTGCTCGTCCATTGCTGGAGGGAGGGGGGGGGGGGAGTCTATTCTTAGGGGGGTGGAGAGAAGTTTGGATTTTCACCAATGGAATGTTTTGATTCTTTCTAAGACGAAGATGAGCCCAGCGAGCAAGGATATATGAATTTCTCAAGAAACCAAGTTGAATAATAATATAAGAATTGGGGTGTAAAAGGTCAACCCTATAAAGTGCTTTTTGCTTCGGAAGTTTTCGTGGCTATTTTTGTTCCCACCTCACCACCGAGATAATAAAGGCGCGACCCAAAGTTCCACCCCAAAAGCCAAAAGCCAAAAACACCCCATAACACAAATGGGCACTGCGGAAGAGGACAAGGCGGCAGCCCTTGCTGAGAAGCAGATCGAGATGTTCAAAGTTAAGAAACTGATTAAAAACCTATCCATTGCGAGAGGTAATGGGACTTCGATGATCTCCCTAATAGTCCCTCCGGGTGATCAAATCTCCAGAGTCAACAAAATGTTGAGTGACGAGTACGGGACTGCGTCGAATATTAAATCCCGTGTAAATCGGCTCTCAGTCCTTGGAGCAATCACGTCCACCCAGCAACGCCTAAAGTTGTACAGCAAGTGCCCCAAGAACGGGCTCGTGCTGTACTGTGGTACGGTGGTTTCGGACGACGGCAAGGAGCGCCGAGTGAACATTGATTTTGAGCCCTTCAAGCCGATCAATACGTCCCTCTACCTTTGCGACAACAAATTCCACACCGAGGCCCTCAACGAGCTCCTGATGGATGACGAGGTGAGCTATAAGATACAGACATTATGGCTACATCCACTACTGAACTAACCTTATCATTATTCCACTCAATTCTTTTGATTCGCTTAACTGGTTTTGCTCTTTCTTCATTAAAAATGCACCTCGCTTCGCTCGGTGCAGGCTTTCGCATTCATTGTCATGGATGGTAATGGGAGTCTCTACGGCACGGTTCAGGGTTCGAACCGCGAGGTTCTGCACAAGTTCAGCGTCGACCTTCCCAAGAAACACGGCAGGGGAGGTCAGTCAGCCCTTCGTTTTGCCCGTTTGCGTTTGGAGAAGCGGCACAATTACGTGAGGAAGGTTGCAGAGTTTGCGACTCACTTTTTCATTGATCCGGCTACGAGTAAGCCCAACGTTCAGGTGAGAGTTTGGGGGTGTGGGGGGGTAGTGAAAGAAACAACTGAAACCCACCCTGTCTCATCTCTCTTTTCCTCACTTTCTCCCAACTTCCCCCCACGCCCCCCCACACACAGGGCCTCGTCCTAGCTGGTTCGGCCGACTTCAAGGCCGAGCTCGCCCGCTCAGACCTGTTCGACCCCCGCCTCCTGAAGATTGTTCTTAAAACAGTAGATGTGAGCTACGGAGGCGAGAACGGTTTCAACCAGGCCATTGAGCTGAGCGCCGACACCCTTGGGAGTGTTAAGCTCATCAAGGAGAAGAAAATGCTACAGAAATATTTCGACGAAATTGCGCAGGACACGGGCAAGTACTGCTTCATGGTCGACGACACGCTCAAGGCGCTGGAGTTGGGTGCAGTGGAGAACTTGATTATCTGGGAGAACTTGGAGATACAGAGATTCGAGCTGAGGAATTCGGCCACGAGCGAAATAACAATCATCCACCTGAATGCCGAGCAAGAAAAGAACGACAGTTTATTCCACGACACCGAAACCGGTGTCGAGCTCGAGGTGGTCAGCAAGGAGAGTCTGGTCGAGTGGATGGCCGAAAACTACAAGCAGTTTGGGTGCGCCCTGCAGTTCATCACTGATCGGAGCAGCGAGGGTACACAGTTTGTGAAAGGGTTCGGAGGAATTGGAGGGGACCTTCGGTGGAAGGTTGACTTTGCGGAGCTCAACAATTTTGAGGAAGCTGCCAACTTGGACAATGCGGCCCACGGCAGTGACAGTGATGCGTCCAGCGAGGATGATTACGGTTTCGACGATGGAGACTTTGCGTTCTAAATAAGCAAAAAAGATGAGAAAACAATTGGGGTTAAATGTTTTTTTTATTAGTGCATATGCTATATATAGCATATGCTATATTATATATAGCATAGTGGACTTCGCAATTTTTCGGAAACTCGACAATCTCAAAAAAGGAATAAAAAAAACGAAAAAGTTGGAAAAGAAAAGGAGTCTTCCTACAAAATAAGTGGACTCCCTACTGTACATCCACAAAAATAAATACTGATGCCATCCCAAATTCAACACAAATTAAAATAACATTTACGAAGTTCTCCAGGGCTGCCAAATCCCAGCAAAACCGTAACAATACAATACAATAACTGTCCTGCAATATGTCCTCCTCCCCCCCAGACCGGGAGCGGCGGCGGACTACTACTTTTGCGTCTTTCGACATGGAGACTATATTTGATGGCAACCAAGCGAGTAGCAATATTCATGCCGAGCCACCCTCCCCCAAACCCACGAACAACAATCTTAATCTCGATGCCTCTCCTTCTGACAATGACAATGATGACCCTCAATCGTCAGCCCTTTCCCAACCCCAGCACCCGAGCTCCCCCCCCTCACCGAATTCCCCTCTCCCCCCCTCCTCACCACTATCACCTAGGGGTTCCCTCCCCCGGTTCACCCAACTCGCCGATGGCATGGATAAGTACAAGGAGGTGAGCAGCAGCTAAGAGAGCGAGCCTTGTAACAGAAGAGTGCGAAGCTACGTGCGAAATTGCTATACTATACATGGCTACATCCACTACTGAACTAACCTACTCAACTAATTTTGCTCGCTCGCTGTACTCGTGTTTCGTTGAAAATGCGCACAATCTCGCTTCGCTCGGCGCAGTACATTGAGGCAATTTCGGACATTTCTTTTGTGACCGAAGCCATGGATGCTGCCATGGAGACGGCCGTAGATCCTGATCTTGACCCAGATTATAACCCAGATTCTGAAATACGAAAAGCGCCGCATTTCCTTACCCGAAGCCAAAACCAACACAGCCCCGTGATAAATTCCTCCGCCAAGAAGTTCAACACCGTTCACGTGCAGAGTTCCCTCCGTCGAAAGTCCAACATCGTCACGGATATCGCAAATCTAGCAGTAGATTCTCGGAATGATCAACCTTCCCCCGCAAATTCCTCCCCCAATTCACCCCCCTCCTCCCCTAGCCGCCGAACATCCGAACACGCTCACTCAAATTTACAGTCCCAAGCTTGTACTCAGAAGCGCTCCCGCTGCTTGGAAGACAATTATCCCAAAGAAAATGTGCCGAAGCGCATAACCTTCGAGCGGAACAAAATGACCGCCCACCAGTCTTTGGTGAACATGTTTGAGGACTGCGAGGAAGGGTACAGCGAGTACGACGATGACGAGAGGTCGTTCATCCAGAACAGCTTCCTTTACGTCATTGAAAGGGCGAAGGGGAAGATCAAGTGGGACAGGATAAGCAACGACTTGTTCCTGCCCAAGTTCAAGACCATCGACGCAGAGACGGGCCTCAATGTTGTCAAGTGCGTCGGGATCATTCCCACCACCGTAGAGAAGTTAATGGCTTGGGTGTTTGATTTCGACGGGCTGCACCACATGGCAAACCACGTTAAGAAGAACGGTGACGACCATGCCTCGTTCCCGCGGTATATGCTCAGCGAACAGAATGGGCATCACCACAATGTTTACGTGGCGAAGAAGTACCCGTACCCCTTTTTACCCAGGGAGTTCTTAATGAGGGGGATGTGGGCGAAGTTATCCGACGATGAGAGCTTGATGGCCTACGAATCCATCGACAATGTCGATAGCGACCCAAACATTCCGGACCACTTCCGAACGAGCAATAAGCAGGTCGTCAGGGCGAAGAACGTCAAGCAGGTGAGCGACTCCAGCGATGAGCGGAGCGGCGAAATAAATTAAAACTAAACCACGCGCCGCGCAGGTCTACTACATCGAGCGGCTCTTCGCCGACCAGTGCCGGCTAACCTTTGTTTCCCGCATGGACTCAAAAGGGTCAATCGCGAACGCGCAGCTCGAGGCGCAGGTGGACATCGTCCGCGAAGCGTGCGATTACTTCGAGGTGAGTGGGCGAAGCGAGCGAGCCTTGAGGAAGACTCGATCGATGGATCTCGCGAAATGGCTGCAGACGGCTACATCCACTACTTTCAGTACTAACCTAACATTATTCCTCTCAATTCGTGTGGCTCGCTCCGTTTGTTTCGCTCGTGCTTCATTAAAAATGCGCCTCGCTTCGCTCTGCGCAGCGCGACGAAGAAATAGATTCGACTACCCGGACCGATTTTATCAACCAGATTCCGTACGCTCCCCAGCTGGGGGACAGCGAGCAGGCGATAGTCGACAGGTGCTTGAAGTTCGGCGGGCTCCAGAAAATTGGAGGGAAGGTCTTCGAGTACTCCGAAGACAAGGGGCTCAATCCAAAGAAAGAATCAAAGGTGAGCAGAGCAGAGCGGGTGATGAAGATGAAGCGCCGAAAAAAAAAAACTAACAATTCATCAAATGTCTTTGCTAGCACGTTTGGAGGAAGCTCAACCAGAGCGTTTCGAACTTCAACCCGATTCATCACTACATTAAGCACGCCGAGGGCGACGCTCACTCCTGGTCAAAGGCCGTGGGGGTAATTCACGCCTCCCAGGAGGAAGTTCTCGCGTCCCTGTGGGACTTTGCCTCGAACAGGCATTTGAGGCAGCACCACTCGAGAGAGGGAAACTTGCCGAGGATCGTTGTAGACGTGCCGAATAAGCGCACTAGGATTTTCATGGAGAGGAAGAACTTTGCGGGGAAGCTCGCCACGAGCGAGCTTCTCTATCGGGGAGGTGAGAGAGCGAGCTGAGCTGAGCTGAGCTGAGCTGAGCGACCACATTATTGTTTAATCCACTCACCCCGCCACACCACACCACACCACACCACACCACACCACACCAAGTCTGGGCTAAGTTTGCCTCGAACGAAGGCGACGACGTATACTGTCTCGCGTTCGAGCCTTGTCGGTCGACGCAAGACGCGCAAAATAAAGAACCCAGATTTTCAAGGAGCGGCGTGAAGAGAGAATCAAGTTTCAAAACAAAAATTATGTCTATTAAGGAAAAGACTTTTAGGGACAGGAGGAGCAGCACGAAAGTCGACGTTGAAAAGCCATTTCCCGAAGAGTCACCAATCCAACGCAAAAAATCCCGGGACTACACGAAGGAGGTTGTCGAAGAGCTGGTCCAGCAAAAATTAAAGGCTGAGCAGACGACCAACCAATCCTTCATACCGGGGAGCCCCTCATCCGTTGGACAAAGCAAACGAGCAGCCGACAAGAGATCTTCCGCAGGTGAGTGAGCGAAGCGAGTGAGCCTTGAGGAAGACGAGAATACTCGCGATGGATCTCGCGAAATGGCAACAGACGGCTGCATCCACTACTAAACTAACCTACTCAATTCTTTTGACTCGCTTCATTCGTTTTGCTCTTGCTTCATTAAAAATGCGAACATTCTTGCTTCGCTCGGCGCAGTATCCCACGGCTTCAACGTATCCATAGAGATGAAAGGCATGTACACGATAAAGCGCTTGGCCGATAACATTTCTCAGCTCACCGTTGTCCAACACGCTGAGATCACCAACTCGCTTTTCCACAGCGAAGTAGCGACATCCAACAATGCACTAGGCGTGGTCCGTAGCGTGCAGCAGATTTTCATGCGAAACTCCGCCGTTGTTGACCGTGAAATGCGACACCAGGTGAGCGAGCGAAGCGAGCGAGCCTTGAGGAAGACTCAAGCGATTTGATCTAGCGAAATGGCTGCAGAAGGCTTTATCCACTACTAAGCAAACCCACTCAATGCGCCCCGCACCTTCTTTGCTCGGCGCAGTTCGTCACGGAGACTATCCCGGTCAGCTCCTTCCTATCCAGTGACCAATTCAAGTTTGTGCACAATCTTTCGACTTCTTTCCTGAGCGAAATCGTCGACGAGGAATCCAAAATCCTGGCAAACACGAAAAAAAGTGCAAGAATGACCAATAATGATAGAGATAACTTTGAAAACGAGCAGGACTGCACAGCCTTCGAGAATTCCGGCTTGAATCTATCCGCATCCGGATCTATCCGCTCCGACTACGACGAACACCCGGAGGAATTTGAAGACGACGGTATCATGAACACGCCGAAGGACACGGGAATGGTCATCAACCACGCCATCGATGGCGACATCAATTGGCGGAAGTATGTGTCCGCGACCCCCTTCCTGCAGACTAGCTACGCAATTTCTTCCGGCAATTCCCTCATCTCCGATCAAAAGAGTGTAAAATTCCCCTTCAGCCTCCTGTCGAGAAATGTTTCCCTCTATGACGAGGTAGGAAAGCGAATCACCCTCCGGCGCTCCAACGGAGTTTGGACGAAATCGGTGTGCACGATGGATACCGCCGCGGGAGAGTGCTTGGCTTTCGCTTGGAACTTTTGCAGGTGAGCGAGCGAAGCGAGCGAGCCTTGATGAAGACGATAATACTCGCGATTAATCCCTCGAATTGGCTACAGAAATAATGGCTACTTCACTACTAAAACCATTATTCCACTCAATTATTTTTGACTCGCTTCACTCGTTTTGCTCTTGCTTCATTAAAAATGCGCCTCGCTTCGCTCGGCGCAGCAACTCGAACATGCGCGACCACTACGAATCCGGTAACGTGAAGCGAGAAGTTTTGGAAGTCATCGACAAGAACGAGGTCATTGTTGAGCAAGTGACTTCCGAAAAGTGGCCGAGAAGGAATAGGAGATATTTGAACAAGATGGTTTGGCGCAGGTTTTCTCCAGATCTCTTTTGCTTGGTTTCCGCCCCCGTGAATCACATGATTGTTAGGGTTGGAAAGGATAAAGTGCAAGATGCGAGCTTGCAAACTTGCATCTTCTTCGAGACGATTTTGGACGATTTCAAATTGTTGGAAAAGGGCATCAAGAGATCGAGCGATTTGATTACAAGCAAGTGCCGCGTCACCGTGTACCAGCACGTTGACACGTTTGCACTGGGGAATGGAGCTTTGTATGGCCACAATAAGCTATTGTTTCCGGACTTGTTCCTGCCTTTGGCGGCGTGCAGAGCGGTCTTCAACCAGGTGAGGGAGCGGAATTTGGGCGGGTTGTGGAAACGAGCTAAAACTAACTCTCGCTTAGGATAAGTTGGTCGACAGCAACGATAGAGCCGTGATGGGAAAGGTGATGATGAATGAGGTGCAGACATACTCAGCTGAAGAAGAAGAAGCGCTGAGCAGCACGGAGAAAATGTTTTCAGCGAACTCGATTTTTTTCAAACCCATGGAATGGCCAGACATTAAAATGTCGGTTTTGAAGGGCAAGGGCAAGGGAAAAGAAAAAGTCTATAAAGTCGTAATGGTCGTTGATGCGCCCATTGCTGAGTGCGCCGCTTACGAATACTTGAAGATGAGCCGAATCAAATCTCAAGGTGAGCAGAAATTTCAATTGAAAGTCAAAAATATATTTTTCTAAGCTAACCCTCGGCGCGGCGCAGAGTACATCGCAAACGATGACTACGACCGAGAATTCGTCAAGAACAACAACCACTCGGACTACTTCTTGCTGGTGAAGAACATCAAGTCGCAGATCAAATCGCACAAGCGAGAAATGCACTGCCACTGCCTTTGGAAAAAGCTCGACGACAACTATATTGTTGTTGCCTACAAATCATTGAAGAAGAATGAGTTCTTCTCAAAGCAGAGTAAAATTGCCAAGGCGAATTACAACGCCTTCTTCCAGTTCAGAAAGTTACCCGACATGTCAGGCTTCCCCCAAACTGAGGTCACCTATTCGTTCCGGTTCACCATTAGCGGGTGAGTGAGTGAACGGGGCGAAAATCGAGCGAGCCAGCCACAACTATAATAAATTAACACATTTTCCCGCTCACTCGTATTGGATTGGCGCAGTTTCGTCAACAAGGTCTCGCTGGAGGATGCAATCAAGACGAGCTTCTTAAAGCCAATGAGCACGATGCGCGAGTCATTTCAGAAGGAAATGGAAATTAGTGCGGCCAAGCGCGCAAGCATCAGGTGAGCGAGCGAAGCGATCGAGCCTTTTGGAAGACGAGCATACTCGCAATGAAGTGCGCGAAATGGCTACAGACGAAATTGCTACATCCACTACTAAACTAACCCACTCAATTCTTTTGGCTCGGTTCACTCTTTTCGCTCTTGTTTCATTAAAATGCGCCTCGCTTCGCTCGGAGCAGAGAAAAAATGCAAGACTTGCTGTTCGAGTCCAAGAACCACACCGAAGAGGAGAACGAGCTGATGAAGCAGCAGCTCCGCATGTTCAAGCAGTTTCACAGGTCCAGGAAAACGCAATTGGATACCGGAAATCCTCTAATCAAGGCAGAAGTGTGCTCTGTTGACGGAAAGCTGCTGTGCCACTTGAAGGCCGTGGTCCGAGCTCCCGCCAGCGAGATACTCACTTTCCTATGGGACATCGATGGGGCTCCGTTTGTTGACAGCAGCGTCATGGTGCCTTCCCAAATTCTCCTGCCTCTGAATGGACAACCCAAAGAAAAAAGTTATTCGCAAACAGTGACCATGGCGGAGCAGTCGCAGAAGGGAGCGTTAGCATTCGTGAGTGGGCATCGAGAGTGAGGAGTGTGAGAACAAAAGTTTACCCTACTAACCCATCCGCTATACAGTCTCGCGAACTCCTGTTAGACATGGCGTGGACGCGGTCCAACAATGCGGAGGGCTACTTGTGCTGCTACGGCGACCACGCCGGCCAGGAAAGCCAGTTCTTGTGCGCGAAAACGAAGGAGGTGGTGGTAGTCGAACCTCACCAGACCGAAGAAAGCAGAAGAATGCTGGCGAAGAACAATTTTAGGCAGAGAAGGGACAGCAGCGCTGTTGCACGACACAGAAACAGCAGCTCTGGGGTGGAGCTCGCAGTGCACCGAGACTCGATTAACTGCGCATTCAAGATGAGCAACCTAAACGGGCTGGAATCTAGGTGTGAGGTGGTCTTTGAGGTGCAAGGCGAGAAGGACGCGTCAAATCCGAACGCTCTCACGCAGAAGCTCAAGTCAATGTTCGAGTTCAGAACTCTGATATGCACCCAAATGACGTTCACGAGGACGGCCGAGCTAAGTCAGCTGTTGGAGAACGACGGAACGAACTTGGGGAGGATGCTCATGAGTAGTTACATGAAGTTGTCATTTGAATACAGAACATCGAATATTGCCAAGAGTGATAAGAAGAGGAAGGAAGAAATGGATTTCTTCTTCGGATACTACAGCAGTATGCGGGAGCTGAAAACGACTCATCCCTTCTTCAGACCCATGATCACTGCGATTTTGAGCGAGAAGTTCTCCCTGTTTAATTGGCGGAGTGTGTCGTTCAAGAGCAGCGAGGAAAGCGATATAAGCGGGAAACTCTCAATTCTCACTAGCTTGGACGGCGCGTACTTGGGAAGGGAATTTAGGCAAATGCTGAGCTTCTCGGCCAACGAAGAGGGAGCTGTCGACTCGTTCATGGACGTGTTCCCGGCGTTGACGGAATTTAATGCTATTAACCCCTTTTTCCGACCCATGCTCACTGAAATTTCCCACATCCTGAGCTCCCAAGTAACGTGGAAGAAGATTTTCGAAGCCGCTAGGAGGTGAGCGAGCGGAGCGGGGGGGGGGGGGTGAGGAAGACAAGAAACTAACCCCTTCGCACCTTCCTCGCTCGG
>Ga0302116_1002538_pt1 | contig 10618 bp, 8 predicted proteins | sample AG5_SCM_MG_FD_203124 | JGI IMG/M metagenome (GOLD analysis project Ga0302116, IMG submission 203124) | Marine microbial communities from Western Arctic Ocean, Canada - AG5_SCM | ecosystem: Environmental > Aquatic > Marine > Oceanic | place: Canada: Western Arctic Ocean | collected 2017-10-01 | reverse complement strand
GTGACTTACTCCTCCGGTTGTATCCTTCACGAGCGGTCCGCTGTGTCGTTCGTGTGTGATCGCCCTCGCAAACCCTTGCTGGTTTTCCTCGAAGTCTCACTTGACGATATCTGAAAAGTTCTGGCGACGACGCGCGTCATAGGTCGACACGCGTAGCTCCGATGACGACGGCAAGCACGATGCTCGCATCGCTCGCGATCGTTCGTGCGATCGCGCCGGGTGGTTCCTCGGGGAGATCGGCGCGCGTGCCCGAACCGGCGCGATGTACCCATCGCGCCGTGGTCGACGTGGACACCTCAACTCGTGGTGGGCACCCCACCCAATCTTCCGTCGATGAGGCGACCAAGTTGACGCGGGGACGACGGGACGTCCTGGCAGCGTTCACGACCTCCCTCGCGCTGATGCGATCCCAGCCCAGTGCCCGAGCAGCGGACGATACCTCCGCCGCGTGCAGCTCGTGCGAGGGCCCGGTGGACGGCACGCTGGGTCGTTGCGAGGGGTTCGGAAAAGACGACTGCAGATCGTGCTTCGACGACAGACCGCCTTACTTCGCGGCGCCGTGGGAGTTCGAGGGTACCGCGCGCGAGGCGGTGCGGGCCATCCAGGGCGCCATCGTCGCCACCGGCGGGCGCCTCCAGGGCCTCCAGGGCCCTGACGGCGACGGCGACGCCGGCACATCCAACACAGCTGGCGCTAACGACGACACAGCTGGCGGATATTACGTCCGCGGCGTCTTCGGCGGGAACGATTCGATCGTGCTCGAGTTCCTCGTCGACGAATCCGATGCGGTGTGCGAGGTGCGGGGAACGCAGGTGAGCGACACTAAGCCGCGCGTGGGTGTCCCTCGGTTCGGGTCACCGGTGGACCGCCAGTTGGAGCTGGTGAGGAAAAACTTGGGGTGGCTGGAGGTGCCCATCTTACGGAACAGGAAGATCAACGCGTTGGTGGGGATGGAGACGCCGTGGGATTCGTTCGGCCCGACGCCGCCGCCGACGATGGACGAGATGTACGGCTCCGACGCGAGGCGACTGGACGACCCATTACAGTGAGATGCGCGTTCGTAGTCTAGTGATGGGACGCCGTATGTGAGAATGATGTTCGAAAAACTGTCGTCTATTTCACACGTGGCGCCCTCGGTCAACGAATATACTGCGATTCACCAACGGTATAGAACCCACTGCATCGGCACCGCCGTGCATCACCCCATCTCGAGTTTGCGCTCGTCGTCGCTATGAAGGTCGGCACTGGCCCTCGGATAGCCCATCATGCCGCCCAGTTTGCTCTGATCGCGGCGATGGTCGTCGGAATCGCGGCGTCCTACTTCACCTACGCTGCGTACTACGACTCAATGCCGAGCGGGAACCTGAGCGACAAGTCCTTCCAGTACATCTTCGACTACAACAACGCGGTCGGGCTGTGGACCACCGCCGGTTTACGCGACGACGTCAAGAACCGCGAGAGCTACCTCAAACGAATTCAGGACATGGCGCGCCCGCCCGTCGTCAGGATCGAGAGGGGACCGTCGGTAAACTCGGATTTCGCCTTTTCCGCGGCGTACAAGCTGGGCGAGAACGTCGGCAGCACACCCGCGGGCGGGCTCGTGGACTTCACGGTGCTCTCCACCGGTGACATCGCCGCGCCCTCGATCAAGGCCCAGCTCCACCGGGACGCCATAAGCAACTACACCGAAGGAGCCGTGCTACGGGCGAGGATCGACAACTTTCACAAGACGGACACCTACTACGAAGGCAACGGCCAGCCCGCCCGGATGACCGTCTACCTCAACCAAACCACGGGCGACGCGACGCGCGGCAACGGCGCCGCCTCGAAGTGGTTCGACGACGACGTCGTCCTCAACTTCCCCACGTTCAAGTGCGTGCACTCCGTCGCGAACGACGGAACCCAGACGGTGAAGACTTGGTTCCTAACGCAGTTGACGATCATGGAAGACACCGACGCCACGACGTCCGACCCGTTCAAGATTGGCGGCGGTGGGATGGAATCCGGCGCCGGGACGTATCCATACGGCAGCTGCGCGCCGGACGTGTCCAACGACCCGGGGTTCTGGACCCTAGGGTACGAGAAGAGCTCGAGCGTCGAGGACCTCACGCAACATTGCGACGGCGTCGCGCGAAGGCCGAGCGACGCCAACCTTCCGCTCGACATTCTCGTGCGATCGCCGTTCGACCCGTACGTCGGAGCGATCGGCAGGACGGACTGCACGGAAGAGTTCCCGCTGGTGAAAGGCGAGAGCGAGGGCACTGTGGAGGAGACCGAGTCGGAGTTTGGGCCGATGGCGGGTACAGTCGCCGCGATTCTTTTCGTCGCAATTTGTCTGGAGGCGTATTACCGAAGGGCGGTGAAGAAGGCTGCCGCCGTCGATGGATACGCGGAGGCTGGCGACGACCCTAAGGAGATCCCCGCCGGGTTCTACTACGACGAGGCGCGCGCCGCGTTCGCCGAGGCGGACACGAACGGCGACGGGGTCTTGGACGCGAATGAACTCTTCGCAGTTTTGACAAAGCTCGGTTTTTTCTCCGGAGTTCCCTATGAACGAATCGAGAAGATGGTCGCGGACGAGTTCGCAAAGGCGGACGTGAGCGCCAGGGATAACAAAATCACCCTCGAGGAGTTCATGCCGTACTTTGAGCAGGTGAAGCGCAAGCTGGATGCGCGAAACGCGTCGAAGAAGCTCGTGATTCTCGGCGGCGCCAAGCGCGGGTCGTTGAACCATCTCTCGCGAAAAGCTTTCGAGTCCGGCGGCACCAAATCCTCGGCGACGATGCGGTACGTCTTCGCCAAGGGCAACGTCATCTTCAGCGCTTTTTTCGTCGCCGAGCACGACCCGTACTCGCGGTTCGAACGCATCTGGGGTTTGTTCATGGTGCAGCTCTTGGTGACTCAGATCATCATCGTCTTCGCGTCCACGTTTGAGTTCAACTCGACGGAGGCGCGAATCTGCGACCCGCAGTCGTGCGAGATGGTCAAGCAGCGCTTCTGTTCAACCGACGTCGGGAACGACGCCATCAAGACGTGCTTCAACTCGCTCAGCGAGAGCGATCACCTCGACATCGGGCACCTCCGCGATACCATCTTGGATTACGAAACGTGCACCACTCAAAATTCCAAGCCGATGGAGGACTTGATGCCGTGGCAGTCCGTGATCCAATCCATGATCGTCCTACTCTTCCGCGTGCCGTTCACGCTGCTGTGGGAGAAGCTGAGCAGGTGCAACTTCACGGAACGGTGCGCTAAGATGGAGCTCGGGCGACTCGTCACGATTCCAATTTCGCTGATCATCGTCGGAGTCTTCGCCGCGTTGCTCGCCGTCTGCTGGCCGGTGGATACCTTCATGTACGACCGCGGCGGCGACGGCCCGAGCCGTTGCGCGGTGCAGTTTGGGATTCAACCCCCGGACAAAAGCTTCTTCGGCGATCAGAAACATTGCTCCTGTTTCCCCGAAGTCTTTCTCTGCGACTACGAATTCGCGCGGGAGAAATCGTGCGTGGAACAGATGTGCTTCCGGAACAAGTACGGCACGGTGATCATCGCGGTGGTCTACGCGCTCATCTACACCCTCATCGGCGACGCCATCATGGCGTACGTCAAGTGCAGCACCGGCATGTTCCGGCTGAAACACTTGAAGGAAGATGTCGAGAAGCACAACAAGTACGTCGAGGATCACCTCGCGGGCGTCGGGTACAGATTGGGTACAGACCCCGAAGCCGGCGACGTCGCCCGCATGTTTCCCAGCGCCGCCGACGACGCGAAGAAGAAGGGCGGGATGAAGGGCGCCGCGGGTGTCGCCGCGGTGGACAGCACGGTGACGACTGGAGAGGAGGTTGGCGAGGAGGCGTTGGGTGTGGAGGTTGTCGCCGACTGGGGCCAGGAAGGAGAAGAGGGCGCGTTTGGATTTGCCACCGACGTCGTAGGCGACTTTCTCACCATGGACTGATCATGGACTGATCAGGATCAGGACATCGCTCCATTGGAACCTCCACTTCAAGGGAACCGGTTGGCTCATCGGGAACTTCGAACTCGGGCCCTCGGTTTTATTATTATTGAATTGTAACCGCAAACACAAACGTGTTTCCGTCATCGGAACAGCCCGGCGAAGCATCCGGCTCGTGTCGCCGTCGTCTCGCCAGCCTCTTTGTCCGCCGCCAGCGACAGCGTGACGGTAACCTCCGATAAATCCGATTCGTGTTCGTCGATCCCGTACGATGATTCACCACCCGCGTATGACTCCGCCATGGCGAGGTAGTCATCGCCGCGGCTCACGCACCCGGCTCTGTTCCAGTGGTACGCCAGCTCGCACGCGTCCTCGGGACCCACAGCACACGGTGTCGATGGATCGAACCCACGCGAATTCGATTCCATCGCGACGCCGAAGAGTTGTTTTTCTCGAGCGGTGGCGACGGCTTGGTGCAGCGGCCTTCTCGCAGCGTCCGTCAGCGTGCTGTACGCCACCTTACGCATGAGCTCATCCGCGAACTCCACGGACGTCGTGTCACCGGGGTCACCGTGGACGAGCACGCCGGATGCGGTCAGGTTCCTTACCCCGTCCTCGACGTCGAGATCGGCATTATCAGCGACTTGTGCCAGTAAATTCAAGTCGATGGATCCGCCGACGACGGCGGCTACTTTTACCAACCGTCTCGCGCCGCTCGGCATGGCGTCGATTCGTCGGCGCAGGGTATCGAGCTCCGCGGCGAGGCTCCCTGTGCGCCTCAGCCCCGACGAGGTGACCTTAGGGTTAGGGTTTGTGGGCGATTTTACCCTCGGTTCGTACGCCCGCGCCTCGCGGTTCTTCCCTTTCAACTTGAAATGAAACGGTCCCGCGAAGTCGACCCCGATTCTTCCCGAGTTGTTCGGCCGGGCCGCCGCCTCGACGCACGTGCGACGCGTGGCGTCGCAGACCAGCACACCGGGGTTCATCTCGTGGTGGCACAGCCTCGCCGCGAGGTTCGCCACGTCACCGTACACCGCCCACTCGCAACGATCGACGACGCCGACCATACCGCAGAACGCGTCACCGGTGCTCACCCCTGCAAACAAAACACGACATCATACAAATTGCTCATACAAATTGCCCATACGAAAGTAAAAAGAAAACTTACCGCATTTTGTTCCCAACCCCGCGCCCCGCAACTCGCGTCTCATCTCCATCGCCGCGAGTGTCGCATCGCACGCACACGTGGCACTCCGACTCGATCGACCACCAACCTCGAGGCCGAACACGGCGACGAGCGCGCTGCCCTTCTCATCCACGAGCATCTGACGCGAAGCCCCCGCGGCGCGCCGCAGCGCTCGTTGCATCGTCGTCGCCGCTCTTTGCAGCCGCGGAAGCGCGTCCGGGCGTTCGTAGTTGACACCCTCGAAGCACACGAACGCGACGGAGCACCGCCTAATCTCGCCGAGCCAGTGGTGCGTGGTGTCCGCCGCTCCGTCCGCGGCGGGGTGGGGGACGTACCCGGCGGTGGCCGCCGCGACGGCTCGTCGCCACTCCGTTAATTTTGTCACACTCACGTTGTTCGGGGCGTGTAAATGAACGATAGCCTCGGGCGTGGAAGTGGGAGGAATCATGTCCTCGATGTCGTGCTCGATGTCGTGCTCAATGCCGTCGCTGTCGGTACGTGGACGATCGATGACGAGTCGGTGCCCGCCGGTAGCCGCGGGCGCGGTTCGAAGGTGGGCGCCGGTTGATTGCGATTGAATGATCGAATGAGCTCGTTCGCTGACCAGCGTCTGGCCCGGCGTGGCGAGTGGCATGAGTTTCGCGATCTGCGCGAGTGGCTCGCCCGCGCACATGAACTCCCACTTACCCCCGACGCCGCCCACGTTGAACGCGTGCAGTTCACCGGCACCCACGCACACCTTCAGTCGCACGGATGATGAGTTATCGGTATTCGAGTCTCCTACTTTGGAAACGGTCGCGTGTATCGCCGAGGCGCACCGAGCGGCGTGTGCGACGCACGTTCCGAGGGAGACGTCGTCGGATGCGGTCCACGCCGCGAACAGCGCGTCTCCCGCGAACTTGAGCACGTCCCCGCCGCGTTCGTGTATCTCGCGGATGGCTTTCGTGAAGCACGCGGTGACGACGTTGCGCGCCTCTTCCCCGGTGAGCCCCGCCACGCCGAGGCACAGATCTGACCCCGATGCGTCACTCGACCTCCGTCCCTCGCGCTCATCCCCTGGATCGCACAGAAGATCCGCCGAGTCCACGTCCGCGTTGTCGGGATCGCCTCCTTCGAACGCATCGAACGATGACGACGAGAAGAACGAGGCGCGGAGACTGTGCGGGCGCTTGACGCTCCGCTCGCGTCTCAGCACTCCGCGCATGGCCCAATCGGTCATCGGCACGTACCCGCAGATGTCCACCGCCACCACCGCGGCGTCGATCGTGAACGTGTGCGGACGGCCGACGGACTCCGGGTCGCGCGCGATGCGCTCGAGGAGCATCCGCGGAACGTGCGCGGCGTGCGGTGGGACATCTGCCATGCCATGCGTGAGTAAGTGTGCGGGTCACTGAGCAGGCGCCCCGTTTTGGCAAAAGCGCACCGTCCGAGAAACGCTTTTGGCTGTGGCCGTTGGATCTGGCAAAGTCCGTTTGCGGTGCCCACTCTGGCTGGTGAGCCGGCCATGACCATTCCATTCAGAGGCGCGCGCGCTAGCCTAGTGGCGACCCGGTTAGCGGATCGTCGCGCGTGTGCCGAGGTATCGCGATGGGTCGGATACGCGAGGGCGCATCGCCGCTCGCGTCCGGGGTGACACGGTCGATGAGACGCGGCGTGAGACCATCGTGCGGGCGAATCAGACTTCATGTTCCGCTGGTGGCGTGGACGCTGCTGGCCTTTTGCGTGTGTGGGGTGGGCGGGCAGGATCCGGAGTTTGAACTGGCGTTCCCGCAGCCGCCGCCGCCCGGGCCCACCGCGCCGTCGTACCTGCCGGGGTGAGTACCCACAACGCATCATCCGCGATACCCCGCGATATCCCGTCATCGTCCCAACCGCCCGGCCCGCCCCGTCGAATCATCCGATGAATGATAAAAAGTGTTGCCGTTGTTGACACCCAATCCCTCCCATCGCAGGCAACCGCCGCCTCCGCCGGCGCCGCCGAATCCCGCGCCCCCGCCGCTCCCACCGGCGCCCCCGCCGCCTCCCCCGAACCCGTCCCCGCCGCCGAGGCCGTTCCCGCCGCCGTCGCCGCCGCCTCCACCGACGCCCCCCACGTGGGCCGTCCCGTTCCCACACCGAGACGCGAACGGCGACTTCTGCGTCAAGGACTTCGGCGTCCAACCGACGGGAACCGAGTTTGCAAAGTACGGAAGCGTCCACCCGAACAAGTTCCCCACGGCGCAGTTCGAAGACTCATCCTCGCACGTCCCCACGCGCACGCTGACGAACGTGTCCATCGACGCGATCGACGAGACGCAGACGGACCCGCGGGCGCGTCTATTGGGCGGGTGAGTGTCTTTTATTTCCTCCGTGTATGGGCAATTAGATTGACTGACTTCGTGTTTACGTCGTATTTATTTATTTAACAGGTGCCCTTCCAAGAGAACCGCGTGTGTCTCTTCGGGTTACGGCGGAGAGTTCACGTGGAGGGACACGATGACGACGGACCAGAACATCATCCAGGAGGACCAGATGCCGGACGTGGAGGTACTCGCCGCGGTTTTTCCGGCGCAGCCGGAGGGCCCGAGCGGGTTCCGGGGCTGGGGCGGCGAAGGGTGGGGTACGTACCGGTTGGAGACGGAGTTGAGCCAGACGATGTTGCTCTTCGATACCGACGTCTACCGGTTGTCGTTTAAGGATGGGCTGGTGTACCTCGCGGCGGGGACGACGTGCCAGCCCGAGAGGCGCGCGAGGCTGGCGTGCCCGGACAAGTACTGGCTCAACGGGACGATGGTGCCCAACTGGGAGGAGGTGCAACGAACAAACTTTTCGCTAACCTTCGAAGGGAAGCCGGCGGGGAAAGTGATCGGCTCGTACCCACCCGGGCGGTGGGCGCACGTCAAGGTGACGATGTCGCTGCAAACACCCACTCAGGAGACGGGCGTCATCGGCAAGATGTTCGACGTCCGCGCCGAGGTTCACTTTCAAGGCGCGCCGCCCGCCATCGGCTCGGCGGTGACGTACGCGCGACTGACGGATAGGCTCGGGCCGGTGAAACTTACGCACAGAGGGGACGAACGGCCGGGGTTCCCGCCGCCGCCCGCGCCGCCGTTCGCGCCGGGGTACATCGCCCCGCCGACGCCGCCGACGCCGCCGGTGCCACCTCCGCCGCCGGTGCCGCCGCCGCCGCCGAGCCCGATGCCGCCCTATCTACCCCCGGGGTCGTTCGACGCAGACGTCGCGAGGCCGCCGCCGGCGCCGCCGCCGAGCCCGCCCGCGCCGCCACCCTCGCCGCCGGCGCCGCCGCCGCCGCCTTCGCCGCCCAGCCCGCCGCCACCCGCGTGGGAGACGTTCAAGTACCACCCTCCCGCGTGCATCGACTCGATATACCTCTCGTTCGTGCGAAAGGCGTTCATCACGAAAAAAATCGACGGGAATTCAACGACGGAGCTCGTGTATCAACGCGTGCAGCTCAGTTCGCAGAGGTTCGAGGGCGCGGTGGCGGTCACCGATACTTCGTTCGAACAAGGGTACGTGTCCGTGGAGCAAACCAGCCGGGTCAGCGCGACGGTATCGCCGCAGAAGTGTTACAATCCGTACGTATCGCACACGTGGTCCGTGATCGAGGCGCCGAGGTGAGTCTATTTTTTAATTCTCGTACGAGCAATTGGACTGAGCAATTCGTGTTTTGTTTAACTCTTACAGAGCCGTCTCGCCGGTTGGATACAAGTCCAACCCGTGGGAACAGGAGGTGGAGGAAGAGACGGAGGAGACGGACACGCGAACGACACCGACGCGGGGCGGGACCAGCGCGCTCGCGCTTCCCCCGCCGCCGCCGGCGCCGCCGACCCCCGACGAATCCTTATTCACCGGCTGGCGACGTTCGTTTGTCAGACTCGGGCCCATCGGGCACGCGTCGAGACTGAGCGTGGTACCCGACGGCCCGGGAAAGTACGTCTTCAAAGTGCAAAGCACCGGAAGTTGCGTCGGACAAACCAGCGAAGGTATCGTGACGCTGTACGTGGACTGTAACCTCGCGCCGGTGCCGGACGCGTCGGTTTCGTATCGCCCGGATAACCTGTTGGACCTCGAACTGGGCGGGAGATACGCGGCGCCTCCGCCGGCGCCGCCGCCGTTGCCGCCCCCTCCGCCGGAGCTCCCCCCGCTTCCGCCGCCCCTACTCGCCGGGTTCGTCGACCCGGGGGAGTCAACGGCGGCACCACCCGCGCCCGTCACCGTGTACGAGCCCATCGAGCCGTACCCGGCGACGAAGAACCTCGCGGCCGTGCCCAGGTGTTTCGACAAGGTTATTCTCGACGGCGAACTTTCAACCGACCCGAACGAAAACCGCGCGTTCATCGACGACGGCGAGGGCGGGGACACGTTCACGTACACGTGGACCCTCACGCACTCCCCGGCGCCGTCGGTGCTGACACGTGGAACCTACGGGGATCCACACGCGAGCTTTTTGCAAACAGACATGGCCGCGACGCTTCGGCCCGATCGCGAGGGTAAATACGTAGCCGCGCTCGTGGTTTACGACGGGTGCGCGGAACCGGTGACGCGGACGTTCGAAGTGACCGTATCGTGGGACCAAGGCTGTATCGATCGCGCCGGCAGTACCCTCGCCGGCCTGTTCACGCCGTTGGCGATCGTGTTACTCACGGTTTTGGTGCTCGGGAGCGCCAACTTGCCGCCGTTGCGGTGGACGCACCCGCGGCAAATAGCGCTCGACGCGAGAGCCGCCGCCGCCGCTCGACGTAACGCGGAGGAGAAGGCTTCGATCATCGCCGAGGCTGTCGTCGACGGCCCGACGTTACGGGAACGGAACGATTGGCTCGCGGGTGAACGGCGACGAAGGCGGGGGGTGTTACGGGCGACCAACTACGACGTGTTGCTAAGAGGGGTCCCGTACCGCGAAGCCCGTCGCAGAGCCGTCGGTCAGTTACCGCCGACGCCCACGAAAAGACCCGTGAGCATGGGACCTGCGCGCGGTAGGGACCGACACGGGACAGACGCGGCCAACGCGAGGAGTGTCGCGAGGAGTATATCCGTCACGGACGACGTGGCTGTCTTTGGAGGAGCGCGGGGCGGCGGTCCCGGGCCCGTCACCGAGGCTTTCGACTTTTCGTCCCTCTCGCCGATGAAGGCTCGAGATGGCGCTTCCGGGGATAAATCCAAGAAACAGCAGCGAAACGGTTCAACCGAGACGCAGACCGCCGCGACGGGTGGTGCACGACGGATGACGGAACGCGAACGACGCGCGCAGGCGCTCAACAAAGTCGTCGCGTCGCCGCTCGACCGCGCTCGCGCTCTCTTCACCCTCGCCGGCGACTACGTCCGCGAAGCGTACGACGCGCTGACTCGCCGACCGAGGTATCTCTTCTTCCGGTTCAGGTCGCAGATCGTCACCACGTGGATGTACTTCTTCCACGTCCCGGGCGGGTGGCAAGGGGTGCTCCTAAGGACGCACTTGGTTTTGGAACTCCCGGCGCTGGTTT
>Ga0302116_1002531_pt1 | contig 10635 bp, 14 predicted proteins | sample AG5_SCM_MG_FD_203124 | JGI IMG/M metagenome (GOLD analysis project Ga0302116, IMG submission 203124) | Marine microbial communities from Western Arctic Ocean, Canada - AG5_SCM | ecosystem: Environmental > Aquatic > Marine > Oceanic | place: Canada: Western Arctic Ocean | collected 2017-10-01 | reverse complement strand
CGCTGCTTCTTCTTCCTCCTCCTCCTCCTCCTCCTCCTCCTCCTCCTCCTCCTCCTCCTCCTCCTCCTCCTCCTCCTCCCCCAATTCATCCACCTCCACCTCACTTGCTCACATCATCCAAAACGAAATGAGCATGATCAGCTGTGAGGCGTTCTTCGTAATTGCCCACAACTACTCCAACCGAACTGATTCCAACCCAGACACCGAAGAAGCTCTACATGAAACGAGCTCTCAGGTGCCTCGATCAGATAAACCGCTACATAACCGACCGTCGAGCCCGGGACGACCTTGTCTTCAAGAATTTTCCCAACTCTGAACTACAGGTGAGCGACACGAGCGAGCCTTTTGGAAAACGAGCATACTCGCGATGGATCTCTCGAAATGGCTGCGGGCATAATGGCTACATTTAATACTAAACTAATTCACTCAATTTACTTCGCACCTTCTTCGCTCGGCGCAGAAAATTTCGATTGAAAACACTGTCATTGAGAAAGCCAAAGTGCTCTACGCGCGGGTCATCAACGCTCACAATTCCAACGACCCCGTCTCCGCGTTCGCTCTTATCGAGGAGCTGATCACCTCCGACGCGGCCAAGCGTCACAGCGAGATCTTCGAGCTGTGCACGCTTGCGTCCCGCGCACTTTACACGACATTCATTGGGACTAGTTTGCTCCCCCCCTCCTCCACCAATTCCTCCTCCGATACCTCCTCCTCCTCCTCCTCCTCCTCCTCCTCCTCTTCGGATCCTTACGCGCTCATGGAGCACGTGTTCAGCTCGAACGAGCAGAGGCTCTTCGAGATCAAGGCCGACAGAGTTGCGTGCACGTTTTGCGGTGTCCACATGATGCTCGCCAACGACACTACCGCCACTGCCACAGCCTCTGCCACTGCAACTGCTGATGCACCCCCCCTCAAAAACAAAACCACCGCGGTGGTGTTGGAAATCGACACCAAGGCCAAGCTGGTCTTCTCCGAGCTCATGATCACCCTGAAACAGAAAAATAAGCAGCAAAACAACCAATCTTCTACTTCCCTTACAGACAACAACAACGCCCTCTCCCTCCTCAAAAACATCGCCGCCAAGGCAATTTCCCTCTACAAGGTTTACCAGATGTACGAGGTGAGCGAGCGAAGCGAGCGAGCCTTGATGAATACGAGAATACTCGCGCGAAATGGCTACAGACACAATGGCTACAAAAATACAAAATTAACCCACTCAATTCTTTTGGTACCTTCTTCGCTCGGCGCAGCGGTGCCAGGAGTGGTGCGTCCTCTCCCTGTCCCTCCTCAAGTCCGACCCGCAGGCCCAATCCCAATCCCAATCCCACGACCTGGCCGAAATCACGTCGTCGTTGGCGTACTCGACGACGATGGGCTCGACTTCCGCTTCCTCCCTTCTCTCCGCGAAGCAGAACGCGAAGGAGTCTGTGGATATCGAGCCGTGCAACCCCACCTCCATCGCGATTTGGTTCCACTGCTCAGTGCGAGCGGAGCGCGGCGGGCTGGTTGACATCGACGAGGTCATTCGCGAGCTCGACCAGATATTGGTTGCTGCCATGAACACCGATCAGGGTCAGGGGATCAGCGACGACAATTTGTTCCGAGGTGAGTGTGCGAGCGAGCGGATCCAGATCCAGGTCCACATCCACATCCACATCCACATCCACCACTAACGCACAATGCAGCCTTCTCGATGATGGCCAACAGCTGCATCAGCTTAGACGACAGCAACGAGGACATTATGGGCTTGACCAACCCGGGCCTCTCCAAACACGTCTTCCTGCTTCAAATCATGTCCCGTTGGATGAAAGTTTTGTCCAAGCTCGGCGGCCCGATGAAGTTCATAATCAAAAGCTGGAAATCGGTCACCCGCGACGCCAAGGACGAGGAAAATTGCACCTACAAAGACAACTCCAACGGCAAGGACTCCCAGCCTTTGTTGAAGCTCCTCAAGGTGTTTTTGAAGCGCTACGAGCTGCTCGTCTACTGCAGCGCAAATATATCCAACCCCCAAACCCAAAACCACACCACCCCCTCTCCCTCTCGAGACAACATCGTCAGCAACTACGCTGCGATTGCCCTCGACGTGCTTGAAATTCCGATCCGACTGTTCAAGAAGATCCGTAGCCGCTGTCCCAAACTCCTCTCTCAGAATTTGAATATGGGGGACGACGAGAAATCCACCTCCTCCAACGAAGACGAGAGCTTGGTGTGGCAGGACGTGCTGACGACCAAGCTGCTTGGCGAGTCGCAGGACTGCGTGTGGATCTGTGAGCAGGTGAGTTAGCGGTAGAGTTGGGTGGGGGCGGGTCGTTATCTTGACTAATCAAAATGCGCAGTGTTGGAACTTAGCCCTCATGCTGAAGCGTATCAACGTCCACTCCAGTGACAATGCCTCTTATGCAGCCGAGTTCTTCGCGAAGGCGCACGACTACCTGCTGATGAGCAACGAGGAGGAGGGCGGCCGCCTCACGGCGGACTTCTTGGACGACGACAACCGCGAGACCCCCGGCGAGGAAGACAACGAGATCGCCACGAAGAAACTCCTTTGCTCCGAGGTTAGCAGGTGTGTGAGCGAGCGAAGCGAAATACTGCGAGCGAGCACCTAAACTAACATTATTTGGCTCGCTCCGCAATTCGCAGCGAGTTCAGTGCGCAGTGCCTCCTCATGAGCACAAGCGCACTGCTCGACACCTTGAACAGCGACGTCGTTGCCACCACCGCGACCGGTGCTGACTCGGACGACGACGATGGCAGCAGCATCAACACGCTCATCGTGCCCGACGAGTACCATTCGAACAACCCACAATCAACGTCGTCACCAACCTCACCATCCCCCCCCTCGATTCTACAACTCATTGACCACCTCGACACGAAGAAGTTCGCCCAACGGGCCCTCTGGCGCATCAACATGGCCAAGGCTGAGTTCGAGGGCAACGAGATCAGCGATCCTGTTCTTCAGCAGGTGAGCGAGCGAAGCGAGCGAGCTTTGAGGAAGACGAGCATACTCACGAGCTTTGAGGAAGACGAGCATACTCACGAGCTTTGAGGAAGACGAGCATACTCGCGATGAATCCCGCGAAATGGCTACAGACATAATGGCTACATCCACTATTGAACTAACATTATTCCACTCAATTCGTTTTGCTCGTCGCAGTTTGCCGAGTTCGTGGCGTTTCGCTGCGCGCTTGAGAAACGCGACGACGACACTGGCAACCGGTTCTTGGAGAACAAAACGTCCAACAGGCTCGTCAGGGAGTACTTTCTGCACAGGGAGGAGGAGGGAAAGGGGGGCAGGGGGAAGCCCAAGGACAAGCTCTTCTTGCTTTTCAATTTTGCGAACATGGCTGAGAAGTCGAATATGACCGAGACGGCAAGGAAGCTCTACGCAATGTGCGTGGCGCTCTGCGAGGTCAGGGCGAACTGCGCCCCCACGCCGAACGCGTCAGACGACGAGGCTACCCTCCTGCGGGAGAAAGTCAAACTCTCCACGTTGCTCGCAAAGAACCAGAGAAAGCTCATTAGCCTCGCTTCCAGCGTCAAATCCTGCGTGAGCGTCTTCGAGGCCGTGGCCGAAAAGTGTATCATCGATTACGATGAGAAGGACGAAAACGATGGGATGGCAGTAGCACCAGCACCAGCACCAAAAATTCAGTACAACCAGCACGAGATCAGTTGGTTCTGCATCGACGCCTACAACCGCGGCGTGAACTTGATGTACTTGGGCGATGAGAAGAACAGCGAGGTGTTGCTCGCGAGCGCGCTCAACATGCTCCCGCACTGCAGTGGCGACGTCCGGTTCCACGCGAACATCATCAGGGAGGCCTACTCGAAGAGCTGTGAGATCAACGAGCGGGGGCAGCATGGGGGTGGGAGTGGAAATGGGAATGGGAAAAGCAGCAACGAGCTGAGAGGGAATTCGCTCTTTGTGGGTGTGTGCCCCACTGCGGTTACCCCCCAAGGGAGGTGAACAGACAGGGATTTTTTCATGTGTTTCTAGCTGGATGAAAATTCGTTTCAGATTCAAAAATTATTTCATTAGTATTTGGTCCTCACACACACCCCTCCCCCCCCATCCCCCCCCCCCCTCCCCCCCTACGCCTTCATCAAACACTCGAGAGAACCCGTCCCGAACTTTATTGGCTTTCCCAAAACAATGCTCCCACTGGGCGAGATTAACCTATCACGCTCTTTGTTCATAGCTGCCTGGACCATGAAAGTTGTCGTCGTTTCGAAGCTCATTTGTAAGAATGGAGAACCGCACTCCTTCATTCCTCGCCTGTTCATGGGCAAATATTCTCCCGCGAAAGTCATGTAATCGGCAATCACGGTCAAATGCCGCATGTCGACTGAAATCCCGTAAGGGGCGAACACGCCTTTGATCTCGTTCACAATGTTGGCCCTCGCAGCCTCCACGCCGTAGTTCAGCAAGATGGCGTACGTGTCGTTGCTCTTGATGTTCTTGTGGGAAATGCTGTCGAGCTTCCAAATACTGGGAAAGTTGATTCCACTGACTTGCAAAAATCCTGCAGCATGATCGGCGTCGGCTGGCAAAACCGCCGCGCTCGTGATGCCGGGGATTGCTCTGAGCGGCATCGCTGCCGCAGCCTCCATCACGATCTCCACCATTAACAGTGGTTTCGAATCGGGGTCGATTTTAAACGGCGGCAAAGTGATAAATTCGTCGTTGACGGACACAGTCGACATTTTCACCCGTGTTTTCTTTACAGTTGTTTTGGCTTTGGCTTTGGGTTTTGCCTTGGGTTTTGCCTTGGGTTTTGCCTTGGGTTTTGCCTTGGTTTTTGCGTTGTTGCTGCTGTCGCTGCTGTCGCTGCTGTCGCTGCTGTCGCTGCTGTCGCTGCTGTCGCTGCTCTCATCACTGGAAATGTCGTCCATCGATTTAATAATCTTTTTCGATTTGTTTTCACCTTCCAACTCCCGTCGCTCGTCATCGTCCATCTCTCCATACGTCGCCTGCTCCTTCTTGTGGCCGTACTTGGAGCCATCGACTCCATCCACATTTTCGTCACCACCCTCGTCATCGTACTCCTCATCGGCGGCAGATTTCTTCTTCTTGCCGGCCGTTTTCTCCTTGCCTACGAAATCCTCCTCCTCCTCCTCCCCCCCCCCCACCCCGCAACCAACAACATTCCCTTGTTCAATAGTGCTCCCTCCAACCCCCAGGTGCTTCTTCATGACCGCTGTAACCTTCTTTATGAACGTTTTTTCGATTTTCTCAGAAATCGCCTCGTAGTCGAGGCCAAACGCCTCAATGATCCTCTCCTCGGGGTAAAGCTTCAAAACGACGCTGTAACACCTTTCCCACGTTCCCGCGTTGCTTTGCTCGAGGGTTTCGGTTACGGTCACTCCGTCTTCGTTGCACAGCATCTCCGACAACGTTAACTTGTTGTACCTTCGAGCCGCACGATTCCTCTCCTTCAGGTCAATCGTTCCCAAAAACGGGGCGGCCATGACGGGGGTCTTCAAGTTTTTGCTCGCCGTCATGATGATCTCTCGGAGGCGAGGGATTCCCAGGGTCACGTTGGCTCCTGCGCCGGCCAAGTGAAAGGTGTTGAGAGTCATTTGGGTGGACGGTTCGCCAACCGACTGCGCGGCAACCGATCCGACCGCCTCTCCAGGCGCCGCTAGCGCGCTGTTGAATTTGCTCGCTACCAGCAGCTCGAAGTCCTTGTTCGACAAGCCAACGTCAGCGAGAGTTTGCTGAGCCGAGCGAAGAAGGTGCGAAACGAATTGAGTGGAATAATGTTAGTTTTGTAGTAGCTCGTATATAAGTCTCCGTCATCAGCAAGGCTCGCTCGCTTCGCTCGCTCACCTTGAGCTTCTCGTCGTTGGCCAACGCATCCTTCGCCTTGCAGGCGAAGCGCTCGCTCACGCATTTTCCGCTCGTGCCAATCCTTCCTCTTTTCGCGTCGCTCAAAATTGGGTCTCGAGAGAACACCTTCAGCACGGGCAAAAACTTGTTATCTCCCGTATCGACCATCAGCGGAACTCTCGAAGCCTTCGCCCTGTCCCTCTTGTATACAATGTCGTACGAGAGTTCCTTGCCCTTCCTCCCTCCCCTCACTTTCTCAATCTTGGCGATGAACCAGTCGTTGTGGATGTTCCCAATTGAGAATCTGCTCAAGTCAGCCGGATTCTTGCTCCTTCTCGCGAGAACGATTTGGCCCTCCTCGAACTTGTAAGGCGTGGCAGATTTACTACCCGCCGTAACTGAGGCATTGTAACTCAGCCGCTTGTTGTAGTTCACCGTGTCGTTGTAAGCAACGTCTAAGGTGCAGTTGTTGTCCGCCGAGTACATCTTTCTCAGCGTCTCTTCGTTCTTCGCAAAGAAGTTGAAGCTGTTGCTGCTGCAGTCCAGGTAGGCCGCCTTCGTCGGGTCGACGCCGTCCTCCCCGTAAAGAAACTGAATAACATTCCCATCGGCGTCCCTGACGGTGTGGTCGTACCCGACTTTCAGCTCCTCTAAGTGCTTCACCAGGCACCGCTGCAAGTAACCGGACCTACTCGTCTTGACTGCTGTGTCGACGAGTCCTTCGCGTCCAGCCATGCAGTGAAAGTAGTACTCCTGGGGGCGGATGCCTGTGAGAAAACGATCGGTGATGAAGCCGTCAGCTCTCGGATCGGGGTCGAAGGGGAGGAAGGACGGGAGGGTTCGGCCGGAGTTCAACCGAGGGACGCGGCGCCCTTCCAGCGCTGCAACGAATTTGTTAGTTTAGTTAAGTTTTGGATTTGTTTCAGTGAGACTCACCTTGCTGTCCCAAGGCGCACGTGACCTGGCTCTGGTTTACCATGGAGCCCTTGGCACCGGTCGTGACCATCAAACTGAACGTGTTGACCGGAAAAGGAACAGCCAGACCGTTCGGCAAGCACGTTTTGATAATGTCGGAAGCGATCGGGTTCAGCTTCGACTGCATGTACGAGTCAAGGGATTTGGCGTTGACCTTCCCCTCCTTGGACCGGAGGAGCTTCTGAAGCTTGACTGCCGTGTTGGCGCGCTACGCCGAGCAAAAAAAAAATGAAATGAAGCGAGATTAGGGTTAGGGTTAGTTGGGGTGACTGAAGCCATTTATTTGTTAGCTCGCTCACCTCAGCTTTTTCCAGCTTGGTGTCGGTGATGGACGATTCATTGATCTCCGCCTTCCCCCCACCGGATTCTGCCCAAGCCTTGGCGGCCCGCATCCCCTTGTTGTAGGCTTTCTCGATGAGCTTATGGCGGTGCTTGTCAGCTGGGGAGGTGAGGAGCAAGTCTTCCATTCGGCAGGAATGCCCAGAGTAGAATTGGAGGTATGCAGTGAAGAGCCTGCCGAGAGAGTTAAGGAGTAGGCCGGCCTTGTGGGGTCCGTATGACTCCTGCACGCAGTGCACCAACCCGAACTCACTCGCACCGAAAGCTGCCTTGTCCAAGACGCCCCTCAACAACTCGCCCTAAGGAGTGGGTTAGTTTTGGTTTTGGTTTTGACTAGTTTTGTTTGTCTCTCGCGCTCACCTTGCGGATGATAACCATGTGCTCGAGCATGCTTTCGCCAAAGGCGGATGCGGGAGTTTTCGATTTTCTCTCCAAGGTTACCCCGGGAAGCCAGGGTGCGTGCGGATCGGTTGACGAGCGACGCATGTGTTGGAGGATTGTGGTGACGACCTGTTTGCCGGTCCACAGGTGCTTGGGGTACTGGATGGCAGGCGGAACCATGATGATATCCGCAGCGTCGGAAATGACTTCGAGGCCGGCCAGGGTAGCGAGGGATGCAAAGAGGAGCTGCTGAACTTCGTGCTTCTCGAAGAAGGTGTCCTTGCAGCACATCTTGACCCCCCCGTCGACATGATCCTGGATCAAGCCGCGAAGGGGCGAGCCATCGGTTGGGACGATGTATTGGAGGTCGTTAGAGGCGATAAACTCAGCCTCAGCACGAGCCAGATCAGTCTGGGGAAAGTGGCAATTCATCTCATCACCGTCATAGTCAGCATTGTACGTGTTGCAGTTTGCGTAGTGCATTCGGATGGTCTGCTGGGTGGCCGAGTGGAGGACGCGGACGCGGTGCGCCATGATTCCGGGCTTGTGGAGAGTTGGTTGGCGATTCTGCGCCAAGCGAAGCGAGGCGCATTTATAATAAACGACGAGCGAAAAGAGCGAGCCAAACAAATTGGGTTGGTTAGCTTAGTAGTGGATGAAGCCGTCTGTAGCAATTTCGCGCACTTCATCGCGAGTATGCTCGTCTTCCAAAAGGCTCGCTCGCTTCGCTCGCTCACCATGAGGACCATGTCGCCGTCACGGAGTTGCCGGCCGACCTTGCACTGTGCTTCGAGACCGCCAGACAGGAGGCGGGCAGCGAGGGCCTCGCGCTTCCCCTCATCCATCCTAGCCAGCTCGAACCGCCTTCCGCCGTTTTCCTCGACCCAAACCGCTCCCGGGTAGTTCTCAGGACCGTTAAGGACCAATTCTCGCATCTCCTTCACGTTGAACGTCGTCACCGGAGTTGGGTACGTCAAGGATTTGGCAAACGCCACAGGGATGCCGATTTCATTCGTGCCAATGTAGGGATCGGGGGAAATGACACTCCTGTGCGCCGAGCGAAGCGAGGCGCATTTTTAATGAAGCAGGGGGGAGCCGAGCGAGCCAAACGAATTGAGTGGATTAGTTTAGCAGTGGATGTATGTAGCGCGAGTATTCTCGTCTTCCTCGAGGCTCGCTCGCTTCGCTCACTCACCTGCACGCAAAGTTGACGCGCTTTCCCATCATGTGCTTACGAAAGATTCCCTCCTTCTTCTCGAGCAGCTGCCGAATACCGGGCGGAACTCGTTCGGTTGAGGTCTGCGTTGGGTCCTTGCTTGAGTCGAAGTAGCAATTGTAGTGGGTTTGGAGGTTTATCCACGTGGTTATGAGGGTGGAAGTGCTCATGATGGGGTTGGCTTTGGCTTTGGCTTTAGTATTGGAATTGGAATTGGAATCAGATTCGGAATCGGATGAGTAAGATGCTGGATTTTTACTCGCATCGATGGAGGCACGAATCAAATCATTCTGCTGGATGATCTTGTTAAGGTAGAAGTTCTGCGAGTGTTCAACGATCATGGCACCCACGGACATAGGGGGACGGAACCGGGAGGGAGGGACCGCAACGACACGGGCAAAAAATAAGGTGAAGCCCTCGGCCATCGAGGAAAGGGAGGTGGGGTCGGTGATGTGCGCCGTGCCAAAAGCTAAAGCCGAAAGATGCGCGTTCTTCCTCCAGGTCGTTTCTACTTGTGCGTAGACTGGTTGATTGATGGGAGAATGGCAGGCGGGTGAGGGTTTAGGTTAGATAGGTAGATTAGGTAAAGGTTAGGTTAGGGGTGAGTTGGAATGAAACAAAATAAAGAAAATCTTACCCTCCAATGGATGCATGAACGTGTCCTTCTTGACTGCTCCGACTGCACCCCCCACGCCATCGTCGTCATCATTGTCACTGTTGTCATCGTCGGTGTGCTCTCCGTCAAGGTCGTCAGGCTCCACACCGCCGGACTCGGCCATTGTAGCGGGCACGATATTAACGCATTTAAACGAATTGTTCTTTTTAGCACGGATAGTGAGCTCTTGTTGGAAAATTTTGTTGCTGGCGTCTTGCCGAAGGGCGGGCGAGATAGCACTGCAGTACTCGCAAGCTTTCGTAGAGTTTCGGCACTCTACCTGAAACTCAGTAATTAATTCACGCTTCACTCGCCTCTCGTGAGAGGAGAGAGAGACGTTCGAGTGACCTACCGAGTTGGATGCGTATTTGAGGAGGAGGTTTTCAGCGGATTGGATTGAAGGGATATCGTCGTCGTCAGAATTATTGGCATCTGCTGATACAACTTTCCGCTGGAGTTTAATTTTGGGTTAGTTGTTGGGGTGGGTTGGGTTGGTTTGGGGTGAGGTGAGGTGAGGTGAGCAAATGATCACCTGCATTTGCTCAATTTTGTCATCAAGAGATAACGCGACATTCACCATGCCACGGTTTATCAGGTTGATCTTTGCGTTGAAAATCTGGGACTTAAGCTTGCCGCATTTGAAGTTGTGGCAGCTCTGGCACTTGCATTTTAGGTAGAGGAGGAGAGACGGGTAGGTCAGGGGGTTGTAGAGAGGGACACACAGCTCAATGTGGGCGGAGTGGCCGGGGCAGTTGATGTACATTTGGGAGCAGGTTACGCACGGAGCTGTCTTGTCTAGAGGACCAAGGCGCATGTCGTACAAACCGTTCGGAAGCACATTGCTGAGTGCATCAAAGGCCTGCGGAGCGGTGACCTCAAGGACCGAGTTGGAACGAATCTGCTCATCTGTTGAGATGGTGAAGGTCACAGAGGAGATCTCGTCACGCACGGTCATATCGCTCATGGTTTAGGTGGTGGTGGTTTATTTGCGGGAAGCTTTATTGGATCACGAGTGAGTACCGGCCCACCAGTAACTGTGTGTATATTCAATGTACGGCAAAAAATTATTTTGTGGATTTTCGAATGGAGCGAGGTGACCGAAAACCTTTTTTCAAGCTTTTTTTTCCTCTTACCTTATCTCCCCCCACACGACTAATTTAACTATAAAACCTTTATGTGACCCTTCTACAACTTCGAAGGAACTGGCTCTGCAAAAAGAAATACCAAATACCCCTC
>Ga0302116_1002527_pt1 | contig 10639 bp, 13 predicted proteins | sample AG5_SCM_MG_FD_203124 | JGI IMG/M metagenome (GOLD analysis project Ga0302116, IMG submission 203124) | Marine microbial communities from Western Arctic Ocean, Canada - AG5_SCM | ecosystem: Environmental > Aquatic > Marine > Oceanic | place: Canada: Western Arctic Ocean | collected 2017-10-01 | reverse complement strand
CCCTCCTCCTCCTCCAACTCGAACTCGAACTCCTCCTCCTCCTCATCCAACTCTAAAAAAGGTGGCTTCGGGGGGTGCAACATTCTGTCAAATGGCCCACAAACACAAACACAAACACCAACCCCCCCTTCCCTTAGCAAGGAGAAGAAAGTGACCACGGCGGTGGACGACTTTTTAGCGTCCTACTGTCTCACCCCCTTCTCCAAGCAAATGGCTCTCCAGTGGATGCAGAAGCTCGCCGAGGACAACGAGGGGAAGCTCGACCGAGTTAAGGCTTGGGTGATGAGGAAGGTCAACAAGATTAACTCGCGCCCCGAGGGCATGAGCGAGTTCCAGGTGAGCGAGCGAAGCGAGCGAGCTTTGAGGAAGACGAGAATACTCGCGATGAATGGGGGTGAGCTGGTTGGGGGCCGAAGGGGTGGGAGCTCCCGTTCCCAGTCCCGGTCGCGGCTACATGCTCAGCTGTAGGAACCCGCCTAAAAGGCTGTAAAATTGGCAGGCAATGATAATGATGGCTCATGGCTACATCCACCACTGAACTGAACTAACATTTATTCCACTCAATTCGTTTGGCTCGCTTCACTCGCCTCCCCCCTGTTCCATTAAAAATGCACCTCGCTTCGCTCGGTCCAGAAAATGTGCCCTGATTTGGTCCCCAAGTTGAAGTCCCAGCCGTTTTGGGATCCGTCAAGCTTCGAATCTGTCAAGCTCGTCGAGGCAAATTTCGACGTCATCAAGCAGGAGTTGATGGAGATTCGAGCCAACAACGGCCAGGGGTTTCAGCCTTACCGGGCGCCTAGCTGGGCCGAGAGGGGGAACCAGGCGAAGGACGGAGGTGAGCGATGAAGTGCGCGAACTGGCTTCAGAGATATGGCTACATCAACTACTAAGCTAACCCACCCACCTCGCTGGCGCAGTGGGAAGCCAGTCAACCGATACTGGAAATTGGAACGTGTTCTACTTGAACTTGCACAACATGACCTTCGAGGAGAACATTGAGCGAGCGCCCAAAACTTCCGCCCTCATCAACTCCCTCAAGGATCAGTACCATCACACTTTTTTCTCCGCCCTGAGCCCCAAGAGCCACATAACCCAGCACTGCGGTCCCACGAACAAGAAGCTCAGAGTTCACCTACCGCTGGTGGTAAGTGGCAACGGAGCTAGAATGAGGGTCGGGGATGAAACGGTGGTGCTAGAGGAGGGAAAGTGTATCGTGTTTGACGATAGCTACAACCACGAGGCCTGGAATGATGATGACAAGAGTCGAATTGTTTTGATTTTTGACCTCTGGCACCCAGACATTACACTTCAGGAGCGCAAGTTTTTGTCCTTCTTGACGAATGCCCAGTTGCGCGTCCAGAAGAAGATTTGTGAGCAGGAGGGCGACGAGGATAATTTCTTCTCCATCATCGACCGGGCGGGGACGATTGTGAATCCGAATCTTCCTCAGGAGTTGTGGGCGTAAAAAAATAAATTCAAAGATTGAACGCTTCGAAAAAGCATGCTTATGAAACAAAAATAATACACTCCCTCCCAAAAAGTCATCACTTTGTAGTCAACGCCTTGTTCTGAATCAGAATGCCCAAGCTCTTGAAGAACTCACAGAATTCTGATGTCCTCTTGAACCTTGCGTAATTATCACGCACCATTAACTTATAAATTTCCGCCTCCGCCCTCCCAAACAATCCTTCATCTATTTTCCCGCTGTCCAAAGCCGCCTTGATTTCGGTTCTCATTTTGCCCGGTATGTTGACCTGCAGATCGGCGCTCGTGCTCAAATAAGTGTCAAAAAGTTTATTCGCTCTCTCCGCCAAGTTCTCCACCTCGTTCCCAACGTTTAGCACGAATTCTCTTTGAGCACACCAGAATTCCAAATTTTCATCCGCTAGCTCACTCTTCAAATAATTTCGGAACGCCTCTAGCGCGTTTGGGTGCGACAGCAAGTCCCTCAGCTCCGCCCTATCCTCCATCAACCGCAGCTTGAATTCCATCAGTGCCAGCGGATTGTTGTCGAAGAACTTGTGAAACACCTCCTTGCCAATGCTTAGCAATATTGCGTGCTTGTTTGCGACGATGGTGGCCGACCTCGCGGTCGGCACGTCCGAAACCAGCGCCATTTCCCCAAAGTACTTGCCCGGACCCAAGTGACCGATGTCCACGACCTTCTCCGGATCGCTGTGTTCCACTCTCACTTCACCGTGTATGATGATGAAGAACTTGTCGCCATCGTCGCCCTCCTTGAAAACCACGTCATTCTCTGCGAACTCGTGCATCTCAACGCTGCTGCTAAAGTCCTCCATGTCGAGGTCGGTGATGCCCTGGAAAAAGGGAATTTGCATGTTGCTCAACTTCCCAATCATCCTGTCCTTCATCACCCTCTCCATTTTCTCCTTCACCGCCGGGCAGACCAATAAAAAATTCTGAAACTCGTTCTTGCTCACAGTGATGAACAAGGACTTTTCTATTGTGGAGACGGACGTGGTCCGGGGAATATTCACCATCAAGGCTGTGGCGGTGTAAAGTTGTATGTTAGTTTAGTTTTGGTTGTTTTAGTTTAATTTGGATGGTGGAATTACTCAGAATTGTGTCGGGTTGAGACCCCCGAACCCCCCCTTCTCCGCTGCGCTCGGCTTTCCGCTGCGCTCGGCTGATGGACGCAGCTCCCTCGCTACGCCCGGTTCGCAATGGACGCAGTTTCGCTCGCTCGCTCGCGCTTCGCTCGCTCACTCACCTGTCTCGCCGAAATAATCATTGTCTGTTAATATCGCCAGCTCAATCTGCCCATTTTCGTCCACGCTCTTGTTTTCCCAAAATTTGGAGGAAGCACCGCTCACAAATTTCTGGCTGCTCGTATCTTTGATGGGCGTTATTTTTGGTGAAATTATTTGATTTAAGTCTTCCCGTGTGCTGACATTTTTGTTGCCGATGCTATTTGTTGCGTCCAAGCTGAACCTCTTGTTTACGCTCCGCTCCTCTCTTTTGCTGCTGCCGTGATTCCCCCCGAATAACTCCCCGTTTTGGGTTGTCATCAAAGTCTTCTTCGCCCTGGTGTGTTGGCCTTCATCGCCCTTTGCTGTCACGTGAACGCTGCAGCATCCGTTCAACAGTATGAACAGCTTGTCGCCCTTATCGCCCTCCTTGAAAACCGAGTCGCCCTTGCCCACCGCCTCATACCTGCAGAGAGACGCCAGCATTGTAAGCTGGGTCTTTTTCATGTCCTGCAGGAAGGGAAGGGTTTCGAGCGAATCATGAATCGCCGATTTTGTGATTTTTTCGACATTACTCTTGACGCTTGGTTCAAGCTTTTCCAGGAACTCATCGAACTGGGTTGGGTCTGCTATTATAAGAAGTGTTTTTGCTGTTGCAATTGTTTGTACATCTTCCACAAAGGAGGTGAGTTTTGCGGATGAGACCTGTGGGGTGGTTGGGGTTGGGGTTGGGGTAGGAGGAGGGGGGTGCGGGTGAGTTTGGGAGATGGACATCGCCAATGATACAAATACAAACATATCTCACCTTTCGCTTCGCATCGGCTGTTGTCGCCATCTTGTTGACAATGTCGCCAGAAACTTTCTTGCAGAGATAACCTCTGCTCTGCCCAGCTTTGCTGGTGTTCGAAGGAAGGAGTGTGCTCATCGAGAGCTCGCCAGACGCAACCACACTGATTGAATTGGGCATCAATGAGACTGTAGAGGATTGTGAATAGGTTTTGGAGGTTGAAAAGCACATGGCCATATCTTTTAATTGGGATTCGTCGAGATACATGAAGAATGGCGTCTTTTGAAGGTGACGAACACGCTCTGAGATGGACAACGAGCCAGAGGACGGTACAATTGAGTTGCAGTGGCCCATTTTTCGTCGCGGAAGATTTAGAGTCAAGTATAGGTATTCGCTCAACGTATTTTTTGATGAATATGATTAGCTCGGTTGCAAATCTCAATTGCTTTGTTGAAGCCCGAGATCTAATCGATCTAATCGTAATACTAGGTTTTTCTTATTTGGGTGCGGTGTTTTTTCCAATTTTGGGGATTTGTTGTGTATGATTCAAATGAGGAGAGTAATAGCTCTGTTCTGTTGCGAGAGTTGTTGGTAAAAACATCATAAAAAGTAGTTATAATTTTCTCAAATTGCATCAACATGATGCTGCTCCGAAAAAACATAACGAAAAATTCTATTTTCGTCATCTCGACACTCAGACACAAGAAATAAATGCAGCGAACCTCGATTTCATCATCAGAAGATGCTACCCAAATCGTGCCGGGTTGGTTTCTCCAAGGTAGAAATTACCCCAAGTGATGCATTTGGACTTGCAGGCTATGCCAGTCTGGGCAAGTATGCAACCTCAGTCGCTCCCAAAACAGAAGCTCGCTTGTTTGCGACTGCTCTTGCCTTGAGGAGTGAGGACAACAACAACAACAACAACAACAACACGGTGATCATTGTGGCACTTGATCTGCACTCCACGAGCAAGTTCATATGGGAAGAAGCCTGTATTCTGATTGCAAAAGGTGAGCGAGCGAAGCGAGCAAGCCTTGATGAAGACGAGAATGCTCGCATAGTCCGCGAAATATCTACAAACGGCTACATCCACTACTACACTCCCACTCAAATCTTTTGACTCACTTCATTCGTTTTTGCTCTTGCTTCATTAAAAATGCGCACAATCTCGCTTCACTCTTCGCTCGCGCGCAGAAATCTTTGTTGCCAAGAGCAACGTGATTTTCTCAGCCACTCACACCCACACTGGCCCTGGGCAGTACTACGGAAACTTTTTGTACGACAGGATGACAACGCCTGATATTTTCACTGGGTTTAGAAAAGAAAGAGCGACTTTATTTGCCCAAAAGATTGCCTCCGCTGCGATTGGAGCTTTCAATAATGCGCTGTCTGGATTTTTCACCGTTGGCTGTGGCAATTTGTGGGGAGCGAGTAGCCAGCGAGCTCTCGCTGCGTTCGAGAATAACGAGGACGAGGTGAAGAACTGGTGCAAGAAGGGATACCCAGGCTTCGGCGGGGCGAGTTTGAAGCACAAGGAGGTGAGCAACGACGAACAATTTTTTTTATCTGTACCAAAACTGACGCTTCAGCACACTATTGTAGGACAAATTCATCGATCCGAGGGTAAGAATGTTTTTGGGCTGCGACCACCGGGGAAATTTGAAGGGATTTCTCAGCTCGTTCAGTTGCCACTCGACTAGCCTGGGAAACGGCGTGGACTACTATGCGCCCGATTGGGCGGGGAAGGCGAAGGAAACTGCGCTGAAAATTCTGATGGAAGACGAAAAGGATGTCGTTTGCGGGTTCATGAACTCAGCTTGCGGAGATATTAGCCCTCTTCCTTTAACGAAGGTGGGCAGCGAAAACGGCACTGGAGTACTTAGGAATAGAATCAAGCGTGACGATCGGCCAACCGTGCAAGGGGTTGAACTGAGGGATGTCGTGGGTGGGAAAATCGGCGAGGAGGCGGGCAGGGTGGCGAAAAAGTGCGTCGAAAGCGTCGTCGAAGGCAACGGCAAATTAAAAAAAAACAATAGCAAAAAACGCAAAAAAGTGGAAGAAGCTGATTTTGACCCTCTAACAATTGCAACCGCGCACGAAATATGGGAGGTGGTCCAGGACGAGCAGGTTGGGAGCGCGCTGTTCGGGCTGCCGACACTCGGAGGCGCACCATGTGGACCAAACGATGCACTTTACCCCAAGTGGGGAGCAGGCTGGCCATCAAACACACTCGATAAAGAAAATCCTCAGCACCCCAAGACACCAATTCCAATTTTGTCCCACGCAGTCATGGCGGTGGCACCAAAGAAATTACCTTTACACTTCATTCTACTCAACAACCACGCAATTGTTACGGTTCCAGGAGAGCCAACAACGTGCGCCGCGTTTAGGATCGAAACGGCAGTTATAAAGGAGGTCAAGGGTGTCGAGAGTTGCTCAGTGCTTGGTTTCAGCGGGGAGTACTGTGGCTACTGGGTGACAAAGGAAGAGTACGACGAGCAGCTCTACGAAGGGAGCAGCATGTTGTTTGGGAGGAACGCAAGCGACATGTTGACCAAGAAGTTGGTTCAGCTTGGTCAGAGTATTAGTATCGGCAACATTAACATCAATAAGAATCAACACAACACAACAAAGGGAGGGGGGGGAAGGAAGGGCGAGCAGAAGAAATCGAAATAAACGAAAACGAAGTAGTCACGAAGAATTCAACAAAACTTCGAGGAAACAGCAATGCTTTTATGCCTTGATATATAACATACACACACAACAGACACAGACACAACAGACACACTCTAATTTTTTGTTTCTTTTGCCACCTTTTCTTTTTTCTCTGGTGTGTTCTGGGTTTGCTATATCATATCATAGCAAAAGTGGGGTTCTCAAAATATTTGCCAAAACCGGCGAAAATTTTGCTACTTTCTGAGCGCAGCGAAGTTTCTGAGAAAGAAAAAAAGAGAGGAGGAGAAAAAAGAAAAGAAAAAAGAAAGAAGAAAGAGAAGGGGGGGGAAGAAAGAAGAGAAAGAAGAGGAAGAGAAATTGGAGATTTTTTAACAATATTAAACATTTTTTTATAATTTTTTCAAAGTGCCATGTCCGGCGTGTTGTTTTGCGCGTCGGCTGGCGCGTCAGCGCCGGTCGATGCGGCACCTGTCGCAGCGACCGGCGCGACGGCAACCGCCGCCGCAAGATCCACCTCAGCTTTTTTCTTCTTCATGATTTGAACACGTTGTCCAAAACCTGTCACAAATTCTTTCCCATTCTTCGCTTTCATCCCCGCCGTTACTTCATCATTTTTCAACTCCGCCATTGCGTATTTCTGGATGGCTAACGCTGTACGCTCCTTCTCGTCAACTTCATCCTGCGTTAGTTCATATATTTTGGTTTGTTTGTTCTTCGTTCCCTTGAAATTCAGAGTTGTTAGTTGCTGTTCAGTAATCAAATTCTCTACATACTCCACACAGTAGACAAGCTTTGCATGGTCGTTTTTCGGTCTTTCGAGCATGTCATTTTTATTGATTGTTCCTCTCCGTGCTTTGTCCGAGATCATTTGCTTGATGCTGTAGTTGGCATTCGACGTTGGCAGCTTTGCCCCCTGTGCAAATGGATTCATCGAGCTAATTGTCATCATTCTCGAAAACGCGTTTCCATTGGTATTACTCTCGCCCTTATCATCGCTGCCATTGCCATTGCCATTGCCATTGCCACTGTCACTGTCACTATCGTCATTTTCGAGTCTCAACCTCTTCTTCTTATTTGATCCCCCCCCCCCCTTACTCGTTGACCTCGCTGGAGATGTAGATATGATATTATCGTTGAGTCCAACGACGTTGCTCACTACCATGCTCATGTTCAAGCTCACTTCTTCTAAAGACTTTTCAAGATTGACCATCTTCGTGTTCAAGTTGCTGAATAACGACAGTGTGTGCTCGTACATTTCCTTGTAGTTGGGATCTGATGGCGGCTCAAGCTCATTCGCTTCGATAAATTTCTTCTTGATGTCGCGACTTAATCCATTCAACTAGAAATGGGGGTTGGCGGTCTCAGGAATCACCGCAGTCGCAACTTCACGGAGTCTCATTACGAGCGGACTTGAAGCAAAACCTCGGTCGGCACACATTGCGGAATAGTGCATCAGGACGGTGGCGAACATTGTATCGACGAATTTGCAACATTTGCCGTTGGACTGAAGCTCGGGGACGTCGACCACAAAAAGACGAGGCTTCATTGCAGCTATTTTCTGTTTCAACTCTTCTGGAAGCGATGGAGTTTGCGGCGGCTTGCACTTGCGGTTCGGATCAGAATAGGCTGCTAGAGCTGCGGCCCCTACTTTAGATGACGCTGCATCAAGTGAAGGGGGGCAGAAAACGGCGGGGTTAGTTTTGTGGGTAATTACACGTGAACTGAAGCGATTCGCTTCCACTCGCTCACCTGCATTAGGAAGAATGTAATGCTTATCCATGGTGGTTCCTCCTCCGGGAGTGTGGCCCGATCGAGCCTCTGCATCCTCTTTCCTGCATTTTGGGTTGTTCATTATCTCGTTTATACTACCTTTGCGAAGATCCTGTGAACTTGCTTCTTGTAAACCAGGCATATTCATAAACACCGCAGCGCGTTTGAGCGCAAATGAGAGGTAGGTCGCTGCATCGCCGACTTGACCACCCTTCGCTTGCATGGCGGGAAAGAAAAAATGGTTGTGTGTTCCGTCTGAATTTCGCCTCCCCCCCCTCTCTAGAATGATAAATGAAGCAAGTGCGTGAACCGTACAAATTTCCCAAGAATTGTAATCGCACAGTATCGGCATGGGGTAAATGTGCGACATCACCTTCCTTTCCTTGACCTTTATGACCAAGCACTCGAGAAGAGGGTCGAAGTAGCAAGTGCTCCAGGTAAAATATTTAGGTTCGCCTCCACGACAAGCCATACTTTTTGCGAGTGCAGCATAAGCACGAGCCGCAAAAGGTTGGGATTGTTTTTTGTTGGTCATCATTCCTCGGACGATAGTTTTAAAATCCTCCCGATAGATCGGGCTACTCGCCTTCGAATCAACACCATTGTCAAGGAAAAATTCGGAACATTGTTTAGAAAAGGATTTTCGAAACGTGGTCCACCACGTTTCGTCATTCGCGAAGCGATTTTCCATGTTAGGGTTTTTCAGCCTTGTTTGGTGACGAATGTTTCCTATGTGCTGAATTGCTGCCTGAATACTTGGTGCTTTGTTTGTTGCAGCTGCAGTTCCAGTTGTTCGCATGAAAAACACATACCCCATCCTTTGCACAAAATCATGATCGAGAAAATGTTCGGCTGTCATCTCTTCATAACTTAAGGGCAATTCTGATTCGGGCATCTCTTTATGATGTTGTCTCAAAGTCGTGTTTGTGTAAGTGATTGAATTGTTTACGGCTTTGTTGGTTGAGGTTGTTTGTACTGCCAACTTTTTATTGGCAGTGGCAGTGGCAGTGGCAGTGGTAGTGGTAGTGGTAGGCGTTGGAGTTGGAGCTGGAACAGGAGAGGAAGAAGGAGAGGAAGGAGAAGAGGAAGGAGATTGCCGAATCCCTCCCCCTTCCGAAGGTGGACATGTAACATATGGATTAGTGCTAGTGCTCATCTAGTTCAGTTGGCTGAGTTATTAAGCGGCGAGAGAGTGTTAAATGATTGTTGAGGGTGTTGAGGGTGTTAAATTCAACCATGACATGAATAAAAGAAAAATTAATTTTTTACTTTCTGAAGCTTTTCAGAAAGTAACCATTTAACTGTGAAAATTTATAAATTTTGACGCGAAAACACGCGCCTCCTGGTTGCTGAGCGCTCACCTTACTCCACCCAATTAGAAATTGATACTTTCCTAAGTTTTTGGCTGCCCATTCCCTTCATTCCAGCTCTTTCGATTCCTGAAAAGTGATGATTACAGGTGTCCTCCCTGGGCATTCCAGGCCTCTCAACTGCGTGGTCTTGTCACAGAACAACAGCTATGAGGTTTCGGGTGACGACGACGGCAACATAATTGTCCATTCGACAAAGACTGGCATTGTAGAATATCGAGCTGACAATGTTTTTGCCAATCGTGTCTGTGGTCTTTGCTATCTTCTGGACGGCTCACTTGTGGCTTGTGGCTATGACAGTGATGGTGGCAACTTGAAGGTACTGAGCCCTTCCCTCGACTTAGCCCAGACCTTAATCGGACACGATGGGTGGGTTTGGTGCGTCACCGTCTCTCCATCAGGCTCCCACTTTGCTACTTGTGGTCGAGATGAGAAGGTGATGATTTGGTCGGAGTCGGGGGAGGGTGGCGAGTGGGCGAGAGTGCAAGTGCTTGAGGATCACACGAGTTATATTTGGGCAGTGTGCTTCTCCCCCGACGGCAAGCAGCTGGCTACTGGAGGCAGCGACAAGTCCATCAACCTCTACAGCTTCAACGAGGGAAGTGCCATCTTAGCGCACACGTTGGAGGGCCACACCGACTACGTCAAGTCCCTCTCGTTCTCTCCCGACTGCAAACTCCTTTGCTCGGGAAGTTACGATAAATCCATCAAATTTTGGAACCCTGCCGATGGAAGTTTGGTGAAGAGCATCGACCAGGCTCACACCTCTTACGTCTGGAGCGTCTCATACTCCCCCAACGGGCGTATTCTTGTGAGTGCCGGTTACTATCCCGACAATACGATGAAGATCTGGGATGCTGAGACTTTCGAGCTCAAGCACACGTTCGAGCAGGAATTCTACACCAGGCAGCTCACCATTACGGCCGATTCCAATTTCATTGTTTCGGCCAATAACGACAACACGGTTAGAATCACCCCCTGCCGAGAGTACCACATCACGGGCCTCACCCCCATCCTCAATCTCATTCTCCACATCGTCTACAAGTGGGAATTTGTGTCGTTTTTGGAGCCAAACGAAAATACACCAAGCTCACCCCTCGAGAAAGTCATGAGGCTACTCGGCGAGTGCGTGCACGACGGCGGCTACAACGTAACCTCCGAGATCCTCTCCTTCCTCTCCCCTGCCCACCTCCCCGTCCAGATCACCCCCACTAGATGGAAACCCACCTAAACAAACAACAACAACATGAAATTAAGAACCAAAGCATGTACCAATGACATGTTTAAAATATAATTATTGGAATCATTAAACTCCTCCATATGCACCT
>Ga0302116_1002526_pt1 | contig 10642 bp, 13 predicted proteins | sample AG5_SCM_MG_FD_203124 | JGI IMG/M metagenome (GOLD analysis project Ga0302116, IMG submission 203124) | Marine microbial communities from Western Arctic Ocean, Canada - AG5_SCM | ecosystem: Environmental > Aquatic > Marine > Oceanic | place: Canada: Western Arctic Ocean | collected 2017-10-01 | reverse complement strand
AGGGTCAAGGGTTGCAGGGAGTGGTCGGAATTGGAGTTGGAATTGAAGTTGGAAGTGATTGAGTCGGAGGGTTGGCCGACTGAAGCTGGAGATTTTCGTTTTTGAGGAGGCTTCTTTTTGAAGTTTGGGCCTGGGCCTGGGCCTGGGCTTGGGGAAGGGGGGTCAGAGGCGGCGGAGATCGCATCCTTCTCCTCCTTCTCCTCCTTCAACTTCTGGGCGGTCTTTAATTTTCGCTGCATCGAGTTGTTTAATGAATTCGTGGAGGAGGAAGGAGGTTGCTGTGGAGGCCGTGGAGGCTGTGGAGGGTTGCAGTCTCTAGCTCGTTTCTTGCCAATGGAGGTGGAGGTGGAGGTGTCGACAATGGAAGCAGGTGTGGAAAGGGAAGCGGAAGCGGAAGCGGAAGCGGAAGCGGAAGCGGAGGTAAGGCCGCTTAAAGAATCCAGGCTTCGTTTCACAACCTCCTCCAACGATGAACGCTCCTTCCTTTGGTATTCACGGTAAGTCGCAAGCAAATGCTCGACGATCGCATTGTGGGATGGTATGGGGGTCAAAGATGATGTGGAAGAGGTAGACAAAGATGTGAGATGCTTCCTGATCTGATATGCACATTTTTTCTCGTTAACTGTTGAGGTCATCAAATTGTTTAGTTGGTGGCTGGCAAGGCAAGGCTGTATAACCTGCTGCAAATATGAAGAACAATTTTTTCTGAGACTTTTGGAAATATTTTGGAGACACAACCAGATATGTGCAAAAACTGAACAATGATCCCCCCAACTCCAGCCCCAACCCCAACTCATACAATCCTCGCAACAAAAATCTCCTCAGTGTTGCAATCAACCAACACAGGTTTACTGCTTCCCCCATCCCCTTTGGCTGCAGCACTAACTATCCCTACGAACCTGAATCTCCTAGAGTCTCTCGTGTCCCAAACCAATTCTTTTTCGGCCCCTCCTCCAACGTCAACTTCCCTTCGTTCTCTTCTGGAGAATTCTTCCCTTTCCCATTCCTTGGAGTTCCAAAGGCACATTGAGGAGCTTCTCAGCCAAGCCAAATCAGTGTCCAATCTAGTGTTGGAAATTTGTTCGCAAGTTGACTCGTATTTTCAAGATGTGGTTCCCTCCACCCCCACCTCCATTTCCACCTCCACCTCCGCAAATACAAACACAAACCTAATCTTTAAGCTCAAGCAACTAATCTCCCAGAAAGAAAATTTCGTGTTGGACGAGTCGATGATGTCATTTTACAACTCTGGCGCCCTCTCGGTCGAATCAGCAATCTCGTCGATTGAGGCCTTCTCGCCTTCCCTCGAGACCACTGACTCCCAGATAGCCTCATTCCTCGACGGTGTAGAGAAGGTTCACGTTGTGAAAGCTGCCTTGGTGAGAAGTTTCGACGAGTCAACTGAGGCTGAAGCTGAAGCTGAAGTTTCAGAGTCCAATTCCAAAAATAGTAATTCCTTCCACCTTACAATGCTCAACACTCTCTCGGCAGCCTCCTCAAAATCTTCAACCATCCTCTTCAAGCATCTCGAGTCCCTTCCTCCAACATCCTACACGTCCCCTCTCCCGCTCCGAGGCATTCGCCTCCTCAAGCTCACTTCCCGCCCCCTTTGGGAGCATCTTTTGACCGTGATCAGCAAAGGTAGAAGGGGAATTTGCATGGCAGAAACAATGAGGAAAGGTGAGTGAGCGGAGCGGAGCGGGGGGGGTTGAGGAAGACAAACATACGAGCCACTACTAAACCAACCCACTCAATTTACTTTGCACCTTCTTCTCTCGGCGCAGTCATGGAAGTTGGCGTGGTTGGTGAGAGCACTACCGGCGGCGGCAACTCCAATTCCAATTCGTCGGAGAGTTGTCGCTTCCATTGGGAAGTTTCCGCTGTGGGAGAGCTGCTCGGGTTGGTGCACGTTGCGATTGTTGAGGAGAGGGAAATTGTCGAGAATTTGCTCATCAACGATGAAGATGAGAAAAACAATAACAATGAGGATGCTGATAAAACCAACTCGCAAGTCGGCTCGCTACTCTCCTCAATTTTGTCGGGGCTGCCCAGAATTCTGGTTGGTAGATTGGCGAAAATCAACACCAGTTTGGCGTTTGAGAGCAGCGACGTTATCCAGGGGGACCACGACAAGAGCCGGGAGCGGATAGTGTGCTTGTACGGTTGCATCGGAACGATGTTGTTCTACGGGGGGAAGTTCGAGAGGATTGCTTGTGCGTACGAATCTGAAACTGAAACTGAAAAACAATACGAAAACCTTGGGGGAGTTGTAAACGCAATTGAAGCAGGCATCGCTGCCTCCACCACCACCTTCCTCTCCTCCCTAAAATCCCACAGCGAGTCCCTTCGCCTCTTCGTCAAATCCTCCTCCTCCTCCAACACCGGCGACATTGCCGCAGCGCTCCTCAACGACCTTGTCAACACCAACAACACCTCCCCGGGCTTCGGCCTCCCCTCCACCTCCCCGTCCCATTCCATCTCAACAATCCTATCCACTGTCATAACCACCGCGGTGATCCTATGCAATTCAGTAAACGATTTCGACGCTTTAATCGCTTGCGTTTCAAAAATCGACAATTCAAGCCCTCTCCTTCAATCCACACGGGAGCGAATGAACAAGGCTGTGTTGGGGTTAGTAAATAAAGAAACAAATATCATCCTCCGTAAGAACGGTTTGGGTGATATTCTCGATGTGCTGCGTCTTGAAAATAGAATCAACGATGAAAACGGTCTCATTGAGTTGGTAGGCTCCACCTCCATTCTCTCCTCCTCAGTCGGCCTCGAACCCTCAACCCTCCAAAAGGTTGCGTCAAAATTCTACAGCTCCCTCTTCACCCCGATTTCCCCTTCTTACGAAGGCAGCATAAACAACCCAGCAATCAAGTCACAGGCCAAAAAACAACTCGTTCAAAACATCAACAAATCCTACCGGACGATTTACGACCTCGTCGTCCTGGATCCCTCGAGCGGGTACGACGCGGATGAGATGAAGGCGATGTTTAAGCACACGCCCGATTCGGTTTTAATGTTGTTGTAAAACTGTTCAAGAATAAAACTTAGGAGGTGACAACAACCAAAAAAACTTTTCTCAGTTCCACATTTTGTCGTCCTCAAGATTATCCCCCTTGAAGAAATCGACTGCCTTCGCGAATGTTCCCCTACTAGTCCTGGGGGCTGTCATTCTCCCCGTGCCCCTCTGCCCCCTCTCGTCGTTATCATCCTCATTTTTAGTTTCAGTTACCCCCCTGTCCGCTTTCATCATTGCCATCATTCTCTTTCCTGCCTCCAGCGCCAGTTCCTTCTGCAGCTGCTCGTCGCCTTGTTCATCGCGAGTTTGAGGTTTGGCTGCCTGCGTTTCTTCCACAACACTCTCCATAACGGCGGGCAGCTCTACCTCAACCGTGCTCTGCTCCACCGTGCTCTCCACCACCGTGCTTTCTATCACTGACACCATGCTCTCCGCGCCACTCGCGCCACTCGCGCCACTCGCACCACTGACGCTGCTCCTGCTGCTCGCATCGTGAGCCTTGGTGATCCAGCTGTCGTCGTGAAAATCAACCTCACTCTCCATCTTGGAAATGTCCGCCGCGCTGCTCTTTCTGCTTGATGATGAACCCATTGAAGTCGCCGCGCTGGATTTGAAGCTGGCGGTTCCTCCGGATGTAGTTCCCGAAGCGCTGGTGGTGCGTCGGCTGTCTACGGTGACGCCTGTCGAACCTCCGCTGCCCGCCCGAGTGCTGCTTGCAGCCCCTGTTGGGTGAATCTGCGCCGCCGAGCGAAGAAGGTGCGAGGCGTATTGAGTGGAATAATATAATGTTAGTCCAGTAGTGACTCGTGTTCTCGTCTTCATCAAGGCTCGCTCGCTCACCTTGCCCAAAAGATTGGCTCCAAATCTCTTTCTTGACACCCTGCGCTCTCTGTCCTGTCTGCAAGTCAAAACCTTCAAAACTTGGTGACCTTTGGACAGGAATTCCATAGTCCTAGGCGAGATCTCTTTGGACATTGCGGCTCTCAAATTCTTGTTCATCAGCCCGTAGACCATTGGGTTTGCGGCCGAGTTTATGTGGCAGAACATGCCAATGAAGCCGTCCAAGTGGATGTTGCTAATTCGCCAGCCAAACGGAGCGACCAACCAGATAAAGCTCAGTACGATCCAGCAGCCGAGGAAGAACGCAATGATTATCATGAATTGGTAGAGGATTTTTTGTTCGACGGTTTTGTTTTTGTGGTCCTTTGCGCTGTGGCTGTAAATAGGGTGTTTGTGAGTGGTTGCTTCTGATGGCTCAACCTCGGCATGCATGCGCTCACTCACCTACTGTTGGCAAACACCATTCTCAAATGTTTCAATATCTTCCAGTACATGTAGCACATGGCAGAAAAAATTACTATGAAGACTGAATTGTTGACCGCTGCGCCGCCAAGCGAAGCGAAGCGCATTTTTAATGACAAGATCAAAACGAGTGAAGGCGAGTCAAAAGAATTGAGTGGGTTAATTTAGAGTAGTGAATATAGCCGTCTGTAGCAAATTCGCGGGATTCAAGGCGAGTATTCTCGTCTTCATCAAGGCGCGCTCGCTCGATTCGCTCGCTCACCTATGACAATGTCGTGCTTGAAAATTCCCTGCCCTCCGGTAACGAAGCAGGCGAGCCCAGTCTTCTTGATCTCGTCAAAGCCAATCTCGTCATTCGTGATCCAGGGCATGGCGCCCCAGCCGAGGAAGAGAAGAGACGCAATGCCCGACATCCGGAAGGCGTCGCCACGGTAAAGCGGACGATTGTGAATGAGAAGCTTGTAGCGATCATAGGTGATTATGCCAAGGACGAAAAAGGTTGTCATGGCAAGGAAAGGGTAGGTTGTCCCTTGCAGGTGGCAAAACCACTTCCCAGGAAAGCCGTCATTTAGTGTGGTTACGCCGAAAAATACAACTCCGGCGACCGACATGGAGATATCAGTTATTGCCAAGAGGCCAATTAACGAAGTTCCAACCTCTTTCCTCATCTTCTTATTCTTCATGATTGATTTGAAAAGTACCCAGTTCGCCCAGATGCCCACTGTAGAAATTAGCACTGGAAGAACTCCATATATCTCAGTACCAAGTTCTGAAGGCCGAGGAGGATGTGGGTTCCAAGTGTAGCCATATAAATGTTCGTACGTTTCCTTTACTGCCATGACGGGTGGGGGGGGACTGTTTCGGTTAATAATTAGATGTAAGTTGGCACACAAAAAATTGCCGATTTATGAAATATCCAGAGAATTTATTTCCAACTCTTCATTCTACTATTGTTAATGTTTCTCTGGTCCCCCTTCTTACTGTTCTTCGTCTCCTCTGCTGCCAACTTTTCCGCTTCGGCGGCTTCGTCGTAAAGTACAACGAAATCTCCTTGGTCCTTCATCGGTCCTTGCCTATTCGCCCCCTGCACACTGCCAAAATTCTTCTCCGGGACAACAATCTCCAAGATGTCTCGTATTAAAGTACTTTTCATTTTTTTATCAGCCTCGGTTGTGGTGGCGAGGCTTGGACTCGCGTTCACTTCCACCAACCAAGGTTTCAAGTTGTCGTCAATTAATAAATCGTACCCGTAGCACTCGAAGCAGTGTCTATCGTTGATCATTACGTTTTGCACGGCCTGGTTTGGGTTGTGTTAGGTTGAGAAAATGTGCAAAAGCGAAGCGAAAAGAACCTTAAATCGGTAGTAACTCCAACGTATGGAGGTTTAAGACGCTCAAATTGTGACACGGTGGCGGGTTCGGCCAAGCGCATCTTTTTTGCGCAAAGCGATTGTTCAGGGACGGTCCAGATCAGGGTCATGTGCACGCCAAAGTGAAAACTAAAAAAACTCAAAAACTCAAAAAATTAAAAAGGGTGAATTCACTAAATCGGCCGTAACTCCAACGTATGGAGATTTTCGAAGCTCAAAATTGGCATGTGCACGTCAAAGCTTCGCTCACAGCTCGCTAGTCACACACCCTTGTGTGTTGTGTTGCTGGCTCGCTCACACTCACCTTTGCACTGTGCACCAACAAATGATCTATATCCTCAAACAACCCCGCAGTGGCTGCATGCCCCCGCGTCGCCTCCAAGAACAACCGCAGTTTACTGATGTTCCACTTCCCACCGTGTAAATTATTGTAGTTGTCGTCGTGCTTCTGAATGCTGACGTTCGTCAGGTGCATGAACGGGTTGTCGATTTCCGCAACATCGTTGCTGTATTTCACGTTGCAAAACCTAGCGAAGCCGTCCCCAAGGTACATCCTCAGAGGCCGGAACGAGGTTACCAGCACGTAAATTCGCAAATCGAACTTTTTGCCACCGACCAACAACGGATTGTCTATGTACCTAGACACGACGTAGGTTTCGGCCGTTTGCGCCCACCTCCCGGAGCTCCATTTCTTGATCTGTTGCAATTTATTTATAATAAAAATACCTTTTCCTTGGGCCCGATTCGAGGGCTTCATAATCCACATAGCATTGGGGTAGCGGCGAAACTGCGAGGCGCGTGATATGGTTAGTTTAGTTGAGGCGCTGCTCGTCTTCCTCAAGGCTCACTCACCTCTTCCACAAACAACGAGTAGTCGGCAGGGAGGAGGTAAGTTACTGGCAGCGTTTCCTGTATTTGCTTCCCTTCTTTCTGCATCTCCTTCGAATAGCGCTTGATGTTCTTCACCATCAAATCCTTACGAGTGAGCTCGTGATGGTTGGGAAAGTGACAGATCACTTGATTGTCGCCAAGACGATAGCCAAAATCAGGGTTGAAGATTTGCTTCACGGTAACTACTGAAGCCCAGAAAATGTTCCAATCGTTCTCTTCGGTTCGCTGCCAACCCTTTCTGTCAAAGCTTTGACAGATGACATTTTTGTCATATTCTATCTTCCACTTGATTTTTGACATGGGGATAGTTGTGGGGAATGTTGTGGGGGAGTGGGGTGGGTTTAAAAAAAGGGAGGGTAGTGGAAGGAAATGTTTTGTGAAAGAGGAGGGTTTGTGCAAGTCCGCGATTGTTTATTCAATATTTTTTCAAGTGTAAACTCAAATTGAACTTCTTACAAATCATGGCGCAAGATAGTGAATACACTCTGGATATAAAGTATGTGAAACTAATTGTCATGATGATTATTGCAATCATCACACTCGAAATATCAACAAACTCACCTAAGAAGATCTCGCGAATTAAAACAATTGACCAGAAGCTAGGCCGTGGAATTTTCACCTTCACTTCAAAATCATCCTCGCTGAAGCTGCTGGCTGAGGTATTTTCGTTCCTTGGGGACGAGCTGATTTGGTTTGGAGTTCCAACTGTGTTTGGAGTTATCATCTCCTTCACCAGGTTGGTGAGGTGGCTTGCCGCGGTTGCGCAAGCAGTCAATTGGCAATCATCGTTGATGGCGGAAGTTCCGACGATGGGCTGTGTGGAAGAGAGCCTCTGGGACATGTTCGGGTTCTCGGCAACTTGCATTCTGGTCGAGACTGGGTTGAAAAATCTCTTCCGGAGAAATAGACCGGAATATGCAGTCCAGCAGCTGACTGGTTATGCGGTTCCAGGCGAATGGTACAGCTTCCCGAGTGGTCACGCGCTGCGGAGTTTCTACATTCCCTTCTGGATAAGTCGAAACATGTTGGTGAAAACTTTGTTTTCGAATTTCCGCGCCAGATTTCTTCTGCCGCTAAGTTTTGGAGTGGGGTGGAGCAGAATTGCGAAAGGGAGGCACTACCCGTTGGATGTTTTTTTTGGAAGCTTGTTGGGGGTTGTTTTGGGGTTTGTTGTCGAGGACGTTTGCAATGATAAACAACGGGCAGTGGTGAAAACGATATCTGGAATATTTCTCGTGTTGGCGTTCGGTAGCCAGTATTTGTACACGTACGTTGGCGTGACGAGTGGGAAAATGTGCCTATACATATGCTACTTCAGCCTGATATTTTTCATCACGCTGCCGATTGGACAGTGGGAGGCGTTGGGGCTGCAGACTTTGTCGAAGATAGACGGACGTTGCAAGTCCTTTTTTTAAGTTAATATGAGAATCGGTGGTTTAATGTTATCAATTTCATGTACCAACCACGCACGGAATGACCACATCACACGTAGTATTCACTGGTTGCCTTGTTGGCTCTCTACAAATCCTTCCTTCTTCTTTTTGAAATTAAGTTTGGGGTGGGGAGCAAGCAGAGGATCTCGGAGGTAACGACGTTGTCTCTACCTTCGTGCACTATCAGACCAACATACTCATCAAGGGCATATGGGGTGAGAGGGTTGTGGAGGGGGTTATTGAAAAAAAAAAATCTCAATGAGAGGGGGGGGGTGATAGGCCAGGGCCAGCGGCAAGGGAGGAGAATGGGTATGAATGAAAATGGCCAAGATGAGCAAGTGCGTGTCGTTGCTGTGTGAATATGAAAGCATCGAAATATTGTAATTTTCAGAGTGTAATGCAAATGTTTCTTCATACCACACAACGTGTCTCCTGCTGCAGCTGCTGCCGCCGCCTCAACCTTCGATTGCTTTCAATTCCTTCGATTCTATCGTCACCTTCGTCTCTTGCTGCAGCAGCTGACACCTCTTCTTCCTCGGTTAAATTCTCCCCCATTACACCAACAAAGCCTTCCATCGTTTACAAGAAGCTCAACCAGCCCCTTTTCCCGGCCATCAATGATCTCACGGACGAGTTCGGCTCATCTCAAGCCTTGTCAAGCGATATCTCAATGGAGTCGGTCGAAAACCTATTACAGCTAGGCGACACTTTGAAGCAGCGTCGCGTGTCATCCATAATAGAGCGAGCCGTATCGGATGTTTTCCAGTCCCCGCTTGGTGTGCAGACGTTACTGGGCTTGCACAGCACAAGCAGCAAAGGCAAGGGCAAGGGCAAAAACAAATCAAAGTCAAAACTCTTCAAGAACACTGAATCCACTCCCATGATCGACCTACTTTCGTGTACGCTCTCTCCAGACCTGCAGAAGGCGAAGATAATCTACTCGGTCTTCCCCACTCAGCCCCATACGGCCATCTTGAAGGCCAACCTCTCCCCCTCCATAGACGAGAATGGAACCCGGACTAATTCTAACTTGGCACGGTGGCTGTCTGGCGAGGTTCGGCGGCGCGTCCGCCGGGGTCGGTTCAACGTTACGCTCGAATTCTACGACGTTGGAGAGCGCGAGGGGAAGATCTTTGGCAGTTCAAGCAAAGGCGGCATGTACGAGGAGTTAGATTTTGAGCAGCTGATGAGGGAGGTTGAGGAGGAGGATGAGAAGTAGGTTAAGGAATTTTGTATTTAGATTGTTTAGATTCTTTAATGTATTAATGTAATGTATTTATGTACCATCAAAGTTGCCAGTGGAACTCCTTTTTTCTGTCTTTTTTTTCAATTTTCTCTCTCATTCCTTTCAATCTCACCCATTATGAGGAAAATGCCGGGTCTTGGCAATTGAAACCATCTCCACAATTATTGCAGCAATCTGGGTCATCCTTGTCCTCTTGCCATTTACCCAAGCAACTGTTTGTGCAGTAAGGGTTGAACTCTCCCGTGTACCAACCATTGCAATCTGCATTCCCGCACGTTTGCTTGCAACAGTCACCGCCGTCCCAACCACATTCAACCTTGTTGTTCTGACGGTCACAGTAACCGTCTGCGACCCAACCGAGGTTTCCTCCCAGTGCTAAGCATGCTGCCCCGGGACTCGTGGGGCTTGCTGTGGGGCTTGCCGTCGGGTTCTTGGGCAACCGGGTGTCTGCACCGAGCGAAGCGAGGCGCATTTTTAATGAAGCAAGAGTAAAAACGAGCGAGCCAAATAATGTTAGTTCAGTTGTGGATGTTGGCCATCAGGAGCCATTTCGCGGGATTCATCACAAGTATTCTCATCTTCCAAAAGGCTAACTCCAGTCTTCCAAAAGGCTCACTCGCTTCGCTCGCTCACCTTTGCACTTGTCAGCAGTTTTTTCTGGTCCACAATCGACACAACCAGTAGAGCAATAGCGATTAAATGGTTCGGGCCAGTCAACGTCTTGCACCCCGCAAGTGCCGACACAACAATCGCCGCCATCCCACATACACTCCTCGATGTTGTTCTGATCGTCACACCAACCGTCTGCGACCCAATCAACGTTTCCATTTGCGTTCGCGCAAGCTGTCTTGGGACTTTCCGTAGTGCTTTCAGTAGGGTTTGCCGTGGCACTGTCTGTGGGACTTGCCGTGGGAGCAGGAGAAATGGTGGGGCTGCTCGTGGGGCTGTCTGTGAGGCTTGCTGTGGGGTTTGCCGTAGGTGAGGCCGTCGGGCTAGCAGTTGGACTGCGAGGGGGGGGTGGAGTTTGTTAATTATTTTTGTTGTTTTTCTGTTGTGCGTGCCGCCCGCTCCCACTCACCTTGCCGTGGGACTACCAGTAGGGATAGCCGAAGGGCTAGTGCTGGGACTGTCCGTCGGGCTTGCCGTGGGGTTTGCCGTAGGACTGTCCGTGGGACTGCGGGGGGGGTAGGAGGTCATTTGAAATTGGTGAGTTTGTTTTTATTTTTTTTCTGTTGTCGTGCCGCCTCGCTCCCACTCACCTTGCCGTGGGACTACCAGTAGGGATAGCCGAAGGGCTAGTGCTGGGACTGTCCGTCGGGCTTGCCGTGGGGTTTGCCGTAGGACTGTCCGTGGGACTGCGGGGGGGGTAGGAG
>Ga0302116_1002521_pt1 | contig 10652 bp, 12 predicted proteins | sample AG5_SCM_MG_FD_203124 | JGI IMG/M metagenome (GOLD analysis project Ga0302116, IMG submission 203124) | Marine microbial communities from Western Arctic Ocean, Canada - AG5_SCM | ecosystem: Environmental > Aquatic > Marine > Oceanic | place: Canada: Western Arctic Ocean | collected 2017-10-01 | reverse complement strand
AGGGGGGAGGGAGGTGAAACGATGACCAAAGTGATTGGGAAGAAGCAGGTCGATTTCCCGAAAAAGTTAAATAATCAGACGGCAAGCGTGTTCATTGACGGCAAGGTTAGCCTTGGAGGAGATGTGGGTGGGGGCGTTGGTGGGGGGATATAGCACACAGCAATGTATTAATGAGATGTAAAATAATGTTTGTGGCAATTGTTGTAAAAACAAACAATTTTTTTTTCTATTTGCGTCTACTCATCACCGTTATCTTAGCGCCAAGCGTCTACTCGAACCGAACTTGAAACCTCCAAAGTTTAACATAGGCCCCACGCTGCATGACAGGAGTAGCGTCGATCGTCAAGCCCCGCTTCTGAAAAACCCTGCCATTGAAACGGTCCACCAATTCATCCACCTTCTCCATGCTACACTCTTCGCATGCAGCACAGCAGATGCACAAAAAACATCCAAAACAAGTCAAACAACACGCATTGGTCTGAAACTGACCTTGACATTCTTTATTGATGGCCTTCTCAAACTGTCTGTACTCTGCTTCTGTGAGACGGCCGCCCCATTGTCGCGCAACATAGCGAGGAAATTTAATGCCTCTATCGTCTGTACAACCAGCCTGCGTTGTACTGACGTCAAACGAAAAGTCCGCTGGCCGGCCTTCGTGCCTGTCGCCGCGGTTCATGCGAGCTCCAGGAGGCGCAGAAGGGTTATATCGGTTCACCTCCTCCCCTGAGGGGAGGAAGACGACAGCATTTGGGAGCTCGGAAATTTGTCCCAGCCCTAGTAACTTCTCCTTTGCGGCTGAGAATTCCGAGTCGTTCAGATAGTTCTCCTTCCGCATCCGCACGAGCCTGTCCAATTGGTCCATATCTACGATCTATTTCCTAGTTACTTTAATGTCGGGGTGAGTGATTTGTGCTAGTGGGGTAGCTGGTGTGATTGGGGGTTGATATTGTTGTGATAAATTGCTTTTATGCTATGCAACAATCCTATATGCTTGGCTTTTCCCTGGATTCCCTCAAATTGACCTTTTCCTCAGGTTGAGGTTATCAACCAATAACAAAGAGTGAACTTTAAATTTTTTTAATGTTTGCGAGGAGATCGGATTGGCTTGTGGTGCGCGTATAAATCTCACCCATTTTTCTCTCCTCCAAGAAGCTCATTCAACAACTCATTCAACTCATTCAACACAACTAGAAATATAAAAAATATATTAACTCAACTCATGATGTCCCCCACTTTATGGTTTCGGCAGCTATTTGCCCTCCTCCAAAAGAACCTACTACTGAAAATCTCCAACCCCGCCGGCACTCTCGCCGAGATTTTCATTCCAGTCGGCTTCATGCTCCTCCTGGTCTACTTCAAATCATTGTCAAGCGAACTCACCTCGCCCAACGTGGCCTTTTCGTGCGGGCAGGCTCTGCCCTGGCAGTCATTCGAAGCTGAATTTCTATCTGGGGATCCACTGGTTTGCTACGAGAAGCCAGCGCAATGCAATGTTTCTGGGTACTACAAGTCGCCCCAGACAGTAGACGGGACCACGTACTTCACCAACTATGGCTACACCGCTTCGGCCTTTGGCGCAGGCTACCCTGGATACTCCCTCCAGATCGGCGATGACATCGACTACCCTCCTTTGGCACCGGACCAGGAGCCCAGTGCCTATTCCACCTTGACCCCCTCTCCGTCCATTAAGAAGCTCTTGGAGATGCTAAGCCTCTCGGCTGAGGCTGGGGAGAATTTTGCAAAGTTTGTTGTGTCTGCGAACACCACCAACGAGAACGTGACGAAAGGTGAATAATTCTGTTTGAGACGCGTCGTTGCACGCCACGTTGGACTCTCAACCCAACCCAACCCAACCCAACCCAACCCAACCCAACCCAACCCAACCCAACCCAACTTAACACAATATATTATTTGTTCGCATGTTAAATTTAATAGTCGCCCAAAAATACTTCAATTTCCTGAGCTTAATAACCGGCAAAAACCCAAACCTAAAATACTACAACACCTCCTGGGAAATGGACTCGTACATCATGGGCGACGACTACGACCACCCAGAAAACTCCGCCCAAAAAATCGCCTACGCAGTAGTCTTCAACGACTCGCCGATCCACCTAGACCAGTACGACTACTCGATCCGAGTGAACTTCACTCTCCCCTGGGAGGCTGGTCTCCCCACAGTGTCCTGCTCGAACCCCAACAATACCTGCGGAGTCCCGAGCGGGATCGACGCGAGTGACACGGCGGTGAACTTCGTTCTTCCGTCCACGAGCACCTTCACAGACGAAATAACCAACCCCAAGACGTCAGGGTACATGTTCGGCTACGCTTACTCCGGCTTCGTGGCCATTCAGAAGGGCGTTGACGAGTTTTTGTTGAGCGGCGGGGGCGAGCAGGGGAGGGAAGCTCTCTCCGAGCCACTGATCCTCCTCGAGGTCAGCGTGGGATTGATGCCAACGGTCTCCTTCTCAACGGACAACTTCACCGCAGTGATATCAGGCTTCCTACCAATCTTCTACATGCTCGCGTTCCTGTACCCCTTCTCGCGGTACATCCGCTCCCTGGTGCTGGAGAAAGAAACGAAGATTAAGGAGGGGATGCTGATGATGGGGCTGAGCAGCTCAGCTTACTACCTTAGCTGGTGGCTGACCCTCGTAGGGCAGGGGGTTCTCAGCTGCGGGCTGATCGTCCTGACAACTCGCTCGACAGTCTTCAGCTACTCCTCCCCCTGGATGATCTTCCTCTTCTTCGGCTCCTTCACCCTGAGCGCAATCTCCCTCTCCTTCCTCCTCTCCACCCTCTTCTCCCGGGCGAAGACCGCCTCGATCCTCGCAACCCTCCTCTTCTTCGCCGCCTACTTTCCGTTCTACGCCGCCTCCTCCCCCGCCCTCTCCACGGCGACCAAACTCCTCTCCTCCCTCCTCTCCCCCACGTCCTTCGCCCTCGGCGCCGGCTCCCTCGCAGACTGGGAATCCGCCCAGATAGGCACCACCTGGGACACGCTATTCGACGTGACCAACAATTGGTCCGTTGCATATTCCGTTGGAACGATGCTGTTCGACGGGGCACTGTACGGTGTCTTGGCCTGGTATTTGAACGAGGTCCTTCCCACAGAACACGGGACGCGGCGCCCGTGGTTTTTTCCCCTCGAGGGACTGCTGGGGCTGCTGGGGCTGCTGGGCGTTGTTAAAACAACTGCCGGAGACGAGGATGATGGAGCTGCCGATGCCGATGCCGATGCCGATGCCGATGCCGATCGGACCGGAACGGAGCTGGAATCCCCGCTCCTCCCCGCGCGAGACCAAAATGTCGACCAAAATGTCGATGGCCAAAAGGTCATGGTCGACCAAAAGGTCATGGTCGACGACCAAATGGTCGACCAAAAGGTCGATATGGTCGACGTGGAGGCTGCCACCCCCCCCCCAGTCATAACCGAGCCCGTCTCCTCCTCCCTCCTCTCCCAAATCCCCTCCAACCGCACCGTAACAATAAAAAACCTCCGCAAGGTCTTCAGGACAACGGGCGCCCCCCGCGTCGCCGTCGCCGGGCTGGACCTGACGATGTTCGAGGGGCAGATAACCGTGCTGCTCGGGCATAATGGAGCCGGTAAAAGCACAACTATTGGGATGTTGACGGGGCTTGTTACCCCTAGTGGGGGAGGGGCGAGGTTGAGGGGGAAGGATATGGGGAAGGATATGGAAAGGGTTAGGGGGAGTTTGGGAGGTGAGTTGAGTTCACATCGAATAAATCACTACTAACCTTTTAAAGAAAAACACTACAACTAATACTACGCTATCTTCAAAGTCTGCCCCCAGCACGACATCCTCTTCCCCGCTCTAACCGTCCGCCAGCACCTCACAATGTTCGCGACCTTCAAGAACGTCCCATCCTCCTCAGTCTCCTCCTCCGTCACAAACATTATCGCCGAAGTTGGTTTGACTGAGAAGGAGCACTGTTCCGCGGGGAACTTGAGCGGGGGGATGAAGCGGAAGTTGAGTGTGGGGATTGCTCTCATTGGGGATTCGAAGGTTGTTATATTGGATGAGCCTACGAGTGGGATGGACCCTTATTCGAGGCGGAGCACGTGGAGTATATTGCAGAAGAATAAGGTGAGAGAGACGAGTGAGAGAGACGAGTGAGAGAGACGAGTGAGAGAGACGAGTGAGAGAGACGAGTGAGGAAATGAGAAAATAACATTCCAACCACTAAAACTAAAACTAACAACTTAAACCACTAACCCTTAAATCAATTTTTTATCATTCACCCACCTCCCTTCTTTCCCCTCCCCTCCACTCTCTCACCCTCTCACCCTCTCACCCTCTCACCCTCTCACCCTCTCACCCTCTCACCCTCTCCCAGCCCGGCCGCGTAATCCTCCTCACGACGCACTTCATGGACGAAGCCGACATCCTCGGCGACCGAATCGCAATAATGTCCCACGGCCACCTCAAGTGCGTCGGATCCTCCATCTTCCTGAAGCACCAGTACGGGGTTGGGTATACGTTTACGGTGGTTAGAGAGGATGTTAATAGGAGGGGAGGGGAGGAGGAGGTTGAGAGGATCGTGAAGAAGTATGTGCCGAGGGCGGAAAACCTTACGAGCGTGGGGGCGGAGCAGAGCTTTAGGTTGCCGTTTGGGGAGAGTAAGAGGTGAGGATATAGAACTTGCACAAAACCCGCTAACGCTAACAACCCTCTCCTCCTCCTTCGCGCGCAGCTTCGTGACCCTCTTCAACCACATCGAACAGGACAAGGAGAAGATCGGCGTGGGGAGCTACGGCATATCAGTCACGACGCTCGAGGAAGTTTTCATTCGGGTTGGGAAGGGCGTTGAGGACCAACAGTACCAGGAGCTCATGGGCGAGAGGAGGAAGAGCGGAGCAGCACCCCATGAGGAGGAGGAAAAGGAGGAGAAAGAGGTGGAGGAGGAACCACTGGTTCGCAAAAGCTCTCAAATGGAGATTCAGCAGGCCTTCCTCTCCTCGAGGACCGGAAAAGTCAACGAGGGGAAGGTCTTCCTCATCCACACGAAGGCCTTACTGAAGAAGCGTATGATATACGGAATGAGGGACAAGAAGAGCTTTTGCTTTCAGCTCGTAATTCCAACGCTTCTTGTGTTGCTTGGGATGGTGCTTTTGACGATTCGGGAGAATGATGAGCAAGGGGACTTGCAGGTGAGCGAACGGTGTTGCTGGCGAGACACACGAACCAAAACTAACTTTTATCCCCCCCAATATGCCTCTTTTCGTTTTGTTTCATATTCGCACCTTCTTCTCTCGGCATAATGCAGCTTCTGTTCGCTCCGACCAACTACAATCCGAAGCTTGAGGAGAAGTATAGGAACCCGATGCCGGTGTTCGTAGAGACAACGAATGGTGACAATCTGGTTCCGCACAGGTGAGTTCCCATCCGTCGTAGCTGACCGCTCGCTCCTAACCCACTCCTAACTCGCTCGGCGTAGGCTCTTCGACAGCATCAACAGCAACGCGTCGAACGTGCAGGCGTACAATGTTACGGATCTGGCGATCAATGCCGAGGACGAGTTCGGGGGTTGCGCCCTGGGGGCCGTGCCGCTGTTGCAGATGAGCAAATACCTGGCGAACGACGACATCAATAAGTTCCCCCTTGGGGCGTCGACTTACTCCGGCGTGGTCATTTCCAACACTTCATTTCTGAACGATGAGAGAGTCGGTGGGGGAAAAATTTCCTACTCGATGGTAGTCAACGAGACGAGCACCCACGGATCTGCGATCACGATGAACATTGTGAATTCTGCCATTCTGCAGATGGTGCGAGGGAACCCCGAGGCCAGGATAGTAACGAGGAACTACCCCCTCCCCGCCTCTTTCTTCGAGAGCAACGCCGAGCAGATTGCCAACGCGCTGACAGCCAGCATGATGGTGATGATCGCCTTCTGCTTCCTCCCCGCATCATATGCGATCTTCGTCGTGAAGGAGCGGGAGGTCAAGGCGAAGCACCAGCAGATGATTAGCGGAGTGTCAATCTACGCGTACTGGTTCAGTACGTTCCTGTGGGACGCGGTTAGCTATTTGGCTCCCTTCAGCCTCACGCTTTTGCTGATCTACTACTTTAAGGTGAGTGAAACTAATGAACTAATCAAAAACAAAACTGAAACAAACTAAAACTAAACAACCCGGGGCGCAGATCGACAGCTATACAAACGGGGAAAGCGGCTGGGCTTGCGCTCTGTTGTTCTTGTTCTTTGGACCGGCTGTTGCGTCGTTCACCTACCTCTCCACCTTCCTATTCACCTCTCACTCGACGGCCCAGAACGTTATTCTTTTTCAGAACTTCGTCACCGGCCTCTGCCTGATGATCACCTCGTTCATCTTAGGCCTCTTCGACTCGACCCGGCTGATCAACATGCAGCTGAAGAATATGTATAGGTTGTTTCCGGGCTTCTGCCTCGGAGACGGTCTGATTCAACTTACTCTGTGCGTGAATGACGAGTGCCCGACGCTTGCCGAAACTGGTTACACGTTCGAGAAGCAATCTGTCTGGGCGTGGGACGTCATTGGAGGAGACCTGACCTTCTTAATCTGCGAAATGGTAATCTACCTCGCAATCACTATGGCCATCGAGTACAGTCTTTCTTTCCCCTCGGTTCTCGCAATGTTCACCAAGTGCTTCACGACCGACCCGGGGTTGATCGCGAACAGCCACGACTGCGGGGATGACGACGTCGACGTTGCGGCTGAGGCGGCGAGGGTGGACGAGGGGGGTGAAGACGTCATCAACAGGGACATTGTGGTGCTCAACAATCTGAGGAAGGTTTACAGGGGGGGGAAAGTTGCCGTGCAGAACCTGTCCTTCGGAATTGGGAACGGCGAGTGCTTTGGATTTTTGGGAATAAACGGTGCGGGGAAGACGTCCACGCTGTCGATTTTGAGCGGTGAGTTCCCCCCGACCAAGGGAGGGGCGTGGATCGCCGGCTACGACATCAAGGGCGACCAGTCGCTGATTCGCCGGAAGATCGGATACTGCCCGCAGTTTGACGCGCTGCTAGAGTTGCTAACGTGCGAGGAGCACTTGAGGATGTACTCGAGGATCAAGGGCGTTCCCAAAAATAGAATTGACAAGGTTGTGAATACGAAGGTGAGCGAGCGAAGCGAGCGAAGCCGAGCGCAGCGAGCAGCGGCTCCCCCGACACAATTCCAAGTAGTTTCCCACCTCAAAAACTTCGCACTACTAAACCAACCCGCTCGGTCGGCGCAGCTGCGGGAGATGGACCTCACCGATTTCGCCGACAAAGCGGCGGGCAGCTTGTCAGGAGGGAACAAGAGAAAGCTGAGCGTGGCAATAGCAATGATCGGGTCACCGAGTATCGTTTTCTTGGACGAACCAAGCACGGGAATGGATCCGGTGAGCAGAAGGTTCATGTGGGACGTGATTTCGAAGATGAGGTGAGCGAGCGAAGCGAGCGAGCCTTTTGGAAGACGAGAATACTGGCGATGAAGTGCGCGAAATGGCCACTAACAGATATGATGGCTACATCCACTACTCAACTATGCTAACATTATTCCACCCAATCATACTCGTTTTGGCTCGCTTCACTCGTTTCGCTCGTCCTTCATTAAAAATGCACCTCGCTTCGCTCGGCGCAGCACCAAGGAGGGGAAGTGCAGCATCATCTTGACAACGCACTCAATGGAGGAGGCAGAAGCGCTGTGCACGAGGATCGGAATAATGGTGAACGGGCGGCTGAGGTGCTTGGGCAGCGGACAGCACTTGAAACATAGGTTTGGAAACGGCTACGAAGTTGACATTAAACTAATCTCGGCTAAAATCGGCGACATCATCGAGGCCTTTGGGGTGCTGCTGAAGGGTGGGGTGCTCGGAGAGGAGGTCGTTGGGAACGTTAACAAGCGGGTGCTACAGGCGATCTCCAGTGGGGCAAAGCACTACAGCGAGGAGGAGGTGGGAGCTGAGCTGGAGCTCAAGTGCAAACTGGGGAGGGGAGAAGTGTTTAGCGTTTGCCAGGCCCTGGGGAAACCCGAACGAGCTGGAGAGATAATTGTTGGCGGGAGGGGGGAAATTCTCCACGACCAACTCGCTGTTGGGGGGGGGTTGAGCATTGTGAGCTTTTTGGGGTGGTGGATGGTCGAGGAACGGTGGGAGGTGCTGGACGGCTTTTTGAGGGAATCCTTCGGGAAGGAATTCGAAATGATTGAACGGAGTACGATCGACCAGGCGAGGTATCAAATCAGAGGGAATGGGAGTGGGGTTGGGGGCGGGAGTGGGGGCGGGAGCGGGTTAGCGCTACCGGAAATTTTTGGAAAGTTCGAAGAGGGGAAGGATAGAGTCGGGATTCAGGAATACAGCATTGGCCAGACTACGCTGGAACAAATTTTTAATAAGGTTAGTGTGAGAGTGCTTGAGGATTGGACGGGAGTGGAGGGAGAGGGCGCGAGTCAACAGGTGGAACTAACACAATTCAATCAAACAGTTCGCTGCTTCCAGTTTCAACCCCGAGACCGCGTAATGAGAATGTGAATAAATAAAGAAGAAAGCAGACAAAATATAATCACTCTACTTTTTTATCACGAAAAAAGGGCCTGTGCGGAGTCAAGCTCCAACAAATGCTTTAGCGGCCCGAAGAGGTTATCACGCGCGTTCTGCTCGACGAGCTCCTCGTAATTGTAGGCCTTCCACCCTTCACACTTGTCAGGCTCCATGTTTTGGAGAGTTTGGTTAACGGCCACTTGTGCTTGCATGAATATTGTCACGTAGTGCTTGTTTTCGTGCACCATTGGATCGTTTGTGAGTATTTTTGACCAGGTTACAGAGCCGGGCGTGCACTCTACGCCGCACTCCTCGAGAACTTCGCGTTCTGCGCAATTCGACCACTCTTCATACATCTCAAGATGACCACCTGGAAGAGCCAGCTTGCCGGCCCCATGGGACGATTTACGAATGCCACAAATCACTGAGTGGGCATCACCTGCTGGCTTTAGAAGAACGCCAATTCCGACGCGGACATGGGTCATTTATTTATGCTATATAGCATTTGCTATAATATATAGCTATAATATATAGCATCCAATTGGAAAATGAAACTCAAATCGTAATTTCTACCTCTCTCAGCTCTCCGCCATTGAATTGCGTTGTTCACAGAACCTCTCCTTATCTTATCTTCCACACTTTTCCCTTCTCGTGATGTTTCGAATGCTCCTCCCCAGGATTAGAAAACTTTCTGTTCATAGTTCCATTTTCGTTCCCTCAAAGGCACTGTTTTGCTCAAAAGATCAGCAGCAACGACTTTTCAGCACAACGCGCTTCAATAAACAGCAACAAAACCGTTCACAACGACACTTTGATGGACAAAATGGACAAAATACACAAAATGAAGCTCGAATGCTTTCAACACGAATCACCAAAATGAAAAATAAGCAGGATGTGCATGGCGTGCTGAACCTGTATTATCGACATTCTCAACACGTAGATGCAATTCACCTCGCAAACATCTACGGAACGCTTGCGCAAAGTGTGCGGGGGCCTCGTGTTACCAAGCTCCAGAACGACGAGAGGTTCAAAGGGCTGATGGAGAGCACGATCGACAAGCTACAAACCACGCCGGAGTGGTTTGACGTTCGAGGGATAGCCGCCATGACGCATTCTCTCGGAAAGCTGAAGATCTTCGACGAGCGGTTTTTCAATGAGATCGGGAGGCTCCGAAAGAGAATTGCGGAGGAGGGGAACACTCAGGAGCTCAGCAATATTGTTTGGGCGTGTGCGACAGTTGGGTGTAAATCGGTGGAACTCCTCGAGGCGGTGGCGGGTGAATATGAGCGGATCGCCAAAACTGGCAGGGTGCAGGAGCTGAGCAACATCACGTGGGCGTTTGCGAAGGCCGGGCACAGGGCCGACGCGCTGTTCGGGGCGGTGGCTGGTCAGCACGGGCGAATTGTCGCAAGTGGCAACGTGCAGGCAGTGAGCAACATCTGCTGGGCGTTTGCGACTGCCGGGCACAAGGCCGACTCGTTGTTCGAGGCGGTGGCGGGTCAGCACGGGCTAATCACCGGAAGTGGCAACGTGCAGGCAATGAGCAACACCAGTTGGGCTTTTGCAACGGTCGGGCACAAGGCCGACGCGCTGTTCGGGGCGGTGGCGGCTCAGCACGAGCGGATTGTTGAAACTGGCAAGGTGCAGGCGATGAGCAATATATGTTGGGCGTTTGCGACGGCCGGGCACAGGGCCGACGCGTTGTTCGAGGCGGTGGCGGGTCAGCACGGACTGATTGTTGGAACTGGCAACGTGCAGGATTTGAGCGAAATAAGTTGGGCTTTTGCGAAGGCCGGGCACAAGGCAGATGCATTCTTCGGAACGGACCGAGCCACTACGTGCGATGCGAAGGGGTAGACGTCGAGAATGGTTTAATGAAGTTCAAACGAAGGCTGTTGGAAGGGCTGGGGTTCACCGTGAGCTTTATTAGACGACGAAAATAAAATTAAAATGGGGTAGGGACGAACGAGGGATGACGCCAGGGCGTAACTTTTTAGGTAAAGAGAAAATCTTTAGTTTTTTGTCATGCATTCATTATTACCTTGGGTCGGGTTTGAGGAAGGAAAGGATCTGCCCAACAATCGAGTATCCGAGCGACATGTTGTGGTTCAGGTCGTAGAGGAGGTTCATGGC
>Ga0302116_1002520_pt1 | contig 10657 bp, 5 predicted proteins | sample AG5_SCM_MG_FD_203124 | JGI IMG/M metagenome (GOLD analysis project Ga0302116, IMG submission 203124) | Marine microbial communities from Western Arctic Ocean, Canada - AG5_SCM | ecosystem: Environmental > Aquatic > Marine > Oceanic | place: Canada: Western Arctic Ocean | collected 2017-10-01 | reverse complement strand
ATTGGGGTCAATTTCGAAGGCGCCTAAATTCTGTAAATAGTCCTTTATGGATTGGTAATCTGTAGACATGCTCCCTGGATTTCCCGGCGGCATATAAAGGTCCCAATCTGTATTGTTTTCAAAGTTCCAGGCATTGATATTACTTAGTCTATGGCAACTCAAACAGTTGTTCCCGATAAGGTCAATATGTACTAATTCCCAATTCGAAAATTCACTCCCAATCACACAATATTTACTTTGAGATGTCGCGACTTCAGGAAGAATAGGGTCATTAGTGCCATTTGCCATTTTTGCACCCGCTACCCATCTCGAGTGAATGAACGGGTCAGAGGAATGGCAGGAGTTACATCCTTGCATGGCAATATCAGCCGGAGCTTTCCAGGCGTCTGCATAATTCGCATCGGATGGAATGGGCACATTTATATTAGGCTGCGCGTAAGCATTGGTAGGGAGGTAACCATCGATCAATTCCAGAAACGCGGTTTGTCCAGTGGTGGTATTGTGGCCTATCATTTGCGCAAAGTTATCTCCCCTTCTACAAAAGAAAACCCAAACCACTTCAGGTCTGGGAGTCCCATCACTGTAGGTGCCTTCAATTCTACCAATACGAGAGCCTATCAAACATTCGCCCTTTAAATCTGGATTATCACAAGCGTATTTAGCTTGGTCTTGAAAGACCTCTGTGCCGTTAACGTAAATGGGAATCAGTATACCATTTTCGCAGTTAAAGGTGGGTATGGGCCCCAGTTCAGCCTCAATCAATACGGCCTGAACTAAGGCTGAATTTTCTGAAGCATCATCGGGATCATTTTCACACTGTGATAACAGTAAAACACAGCTGAATAATAGAAGAATAAGAGGTGTTTTTTTCATATAAGTAGTTCACTTACTCTAAAAATATTAAACAATTATGCCGTTTTACGATCGCTATCTCGGTAGAGCATATTAGACTTCCTAAGTTAGAGTTTTCTCGTCCAGGGTTAAATATATTTAGCGCTACGATTGATCTCAAAGTGCTGGTCTAAATAGGCGCACTTGATCGTCCTACCCTTGGTGTCGGTTTAGAGATACTTGACTATTCTCTGCAACCAGAAATAGATGATGACCTACCTTATTTTGATTTGTTTAATTTATTATTTATCGATAAAAAAAGAAGTTTCAATAAAACTCTTCCTAGATAATTCGAAGTTCGATATTTCAATAGAGTTATCTACTAGGAAAGCCTCTTGAGAAATCAAGAGGCTTTTTTATTCAGCCGTTTTAGTCAAGATCTTGTTTGCTGATGATTGACCCTAGTAACTCACATTGTTAATTTTTCATCGGCGATAGTGAGCCGTTCGTTATTAGATTATATTCGCTCACGGTACTATTAAATTACCTTATCAGGAATTGGAAGATTTAATCAAGAAAATAAAAACGAGGCTGAACTTAAGCCAAGAAGCGGAAGAATTCCTGTATTCTATTTCGAAAGAAAAAGTACTACCCAAAGGAGAGGTATTAATTCGTCAAGGACAAGTAGTAAAGAATACATTCTTTGTTTCCGCAGGCTGTTTGAGATCGTATTGTACTGATAAAAACGGTAAAGAGCATACTCTATTGTTTGCGATTAAAGATTGGTGGATAAGCGATTATATAGCTATTCATGCTGATGAACTCGCGACATTAACCGTAGAATGTCTTACCGAATCGAAAGTGATTGAATTCAATGCTAAAGAATTGGATGGAATTCATTCGCTTTTTCCTGAATTCGAACCTTACCAAAGGAATAATTTAGAGCGCCATGTTGTTAGCTTACACACGCGCATCATGAATCAACTGCAATTAAGTGCTGCTGAGAGGTATGATTTATTCTTAAAGCAATATCCGGAAATAGAACAGATCACTCGGAATTTTCATATCGCGTCTTATCTCGGTATCACTCAACAAAGCTTGAGTCGTATTAGAGCAGAAAAAGTAAGAAAATAGCTTTCTTACCGTAGGGTAAATTTTTCTCCGATTGCTCATTACATATTTGTATCGACTTAAAATTTAAATAGTTCGATTCAAAAATGAGAGCATTACAAATAGTATCGTACGGTGAGATTAAGGACAGTTTAGTCTTTAATGAACTAAGTAAACCAGCAGTTCAGTCAAACGACGTACTTATTGAGGTAAAAGCTGCTGCGATTAATCCAATAGACAAAAGTATCATCCTTGGGAACCTGCAAGGGCTACTCCCAATACCATTGCCAAGCACTTCTGCTTATGATGTAAGTGGAATTGTTTTAGAAAAAGGAGTTGGAGTAAGCAATTTTGAAATTGGTGATTTGGTGTATTCAAGAGTTCCTCAAGAACAAATGGGTACATTGACAGAATACGTTGCTGTTGATAGTGCAGCAGTTTCAAAAAAGCCAGGAAATATTTCTTTTGAAGAAGCAGCAAGTATTCCCTTAGCAGGATTAACCGCTTTCCAATCTTTAGAAGCTGCTGGCATTAAGAAAGATGATAGAGTACTGATACACGCAGGTTCTGGAGGTGTAGGTAGTTTGGCAATTCAATATGCCAAAGCACAAGGCGCTTTTGTATATACCACCACAAGCACAACCAATTTGGCATGGGTAAAGGCGCTAGGCGCAGACAGAGTAATCGACTACAAAACGGAAGACTATAGGAGTATAGCTAAAGACGTGGATATAGTGTTAGATACCCTTGGCCAAAACTATACTCTTGAATCTTTTGAAGTTGTAAAACAAGGAGGAATAGTAGTTAGCGTTGTAGGTCCTCTGGATGAGGCTAGTGCTAAAATGCTAGGGATGTCAGAATATAAATTACCCGAGGCATTAGCCAAAGCGAGTAGTAATAGGAAAGCGGATTATAAGTTCATTTTGATGCACCCTAATGGCGCACATTTAAATGAAATCAAATCATTGATTGAGGACGAAAAAATCAAACCAATTATTGATAAAGTGTATCCTTTTTCCGAAAGTATTGAGGCGTTTACACACCTCGCAACTGGCAGAGCAAAAGGTAAAATTGTAGTCAAGGTCAGTTAAACAGTATTCAAATAACAAATTCAAATCATGATTAAAAAAGTATTAATTGGGTCAGTAAGTTTTATTGCGCTTGCATTGGTTGTAATCTATTTTATCACAAAGCCTACATTAGAAGAAGACGGCTCATATAGCCCGTCAAGTTTAGCATTGAACTTAGGAACTGTTTCAGTAACAGATTTTGAAGATATTCAATACACTAAATACGAAGGAGAAAGATCGAAGGTGTTGGTGATTTTCACGGAACACAAAAATTTGCAGATGAAAAACGGAAAAATGTTTTCTACCGGTAACCACCCAGTAGAAGCACTTGTGCCAATGTTGCATCTTAAAAATGCAGGCTTCGATTTTGAAATTGTAACTCCTACAGGTAAGCCTGTTGTATTCGAAATGTGGGCATTTCCTAATGAGGACAAGAATGTGAAAGCTATTTATAATGAGTATGTAGCGAATTTTGAACAACCAAAAAAATTGACTGATTTCGTCACCAATTCATTTGCAAATGACAGTTCTTATGGGGCTGTGTTTATCCCTGGTGGACATGGCGCAACGATTGATCTTCCAAAAGATAGTAATGTTGCAAAGACTTTAAAATGGGCGCACGAAAGCGACTTATTTACAATCACACTTTGTCACGGGCCAGCAGCATTAATATCCACGACGTTAGATGGTCAAAAATTTCTTTACGAAGGTTATGAGATGGCTGTTTTTCCTGACGCTGTGGATGAAATGACACCTATGGTAGGTTATTTACCGGGGCACATGACGCAAGGGTGGAGTGAAAAATTGAAAGACTTAGGCGCCACAATTGTAAACACTGAATCTGATAAAACAGTAACGATAGATAGAAAACTTATAACAGGTGCAAGTCCATTAGCGTCTAATGAATTAGGTAGACTAGCGGTTGAAACTTTATTGAAGGAATTGCAGTAAAAACGACTGATGGATAGGCAGTTGCTAATGTGATTTAGTTTGAATGATTTCGATTCGATTTTCTATCCAGAATGTCTACTTCAAACCTTCTTAGAGATGAGGAGGTTTTTTTAATCGTGCATATTTTAAATTTTATTGGCACAAAAAAAGACCGCCTCCAATTGGAGGCGGTCTTTTTAATTAAAGAACTTTTCAGGAATCTCTTCCTTTCTGCTTATCGCTGAACAGCCACACGCATTGTGCGTGTTCCTTCTTCAGCGGTTAAGCGTACCATATAGACTCCTGAAGCGAGATCACTCAAGTCTATCTTGAGTTCACTTGATCCAGCATCCCACTTGGTTGCATTTAGTAGTTGTCCTTGAAGACCTATAACGCTCACCTCAACTTCACCTGATAGGTTTGTGCGTTCTAGGGTAAAGGCACCAGCGGTTGGATTCGGGAACAAGCTAATGCTTCCCAATGCCTCATCTATGCTTACCGCACAATCGTAGCATTTGGTGAAGCATACTGGAGCAAATACAGTATCGGCACTTCCACTTGCTACAGTAGAAAGGCGATTGTATCCTCCTAGGCCATCAATAACTCCACATGAGGCAAGATCTCCGCTAGCTTCAGCTCCTGTCCAGTCTATTCCATTGATAAACTTATACTGTAGATATTCACCAGTAGCAGATCCAAAAGTGATAGAGTAAATTCCGTCACCGTCAGGGTCTAGCATCTCAGAGCCCATTGGGTCCCAATTTTGCCATGTGCCTGCTACATGAATACCATTGCTATCAATGGCACCATTAGCAACTTCCCATGCCATATTTACATTGAGGGTGACATCTATTATACAGTCATCACATTCACCCCAGCAAACAACTGGGATAATAGTATCTGCAGCAGGGATAGTCATGATACGGTTTACAAATTGTCCAACTTGAATGACACATGAACCTTGATTGCTCAATGTTTCTTGTATTGTCCATCCGTCAGCTGAGTATTTAAACTCTATCGTATCTCCAACAGGGAGAGTCACAGTAATATCCCAAATATTGTCGCCGTCTGCATCGCTCATAGCATCACAGTTACCACACCAGTTATTGAATGTAGCATTGACCTCAGGAGTTGTGAAGGCACTTGTAACCTTGTTCATATTCACTTGGAAGGTCACTTCTGAAGTTTGGATACAATTGATTGTGAATACCGTAGAATCCCATGAGCCTCCGGTAAATCCAGCTGCTACCGTTCCACCATGGTTGAATGTTCCACCATTTATAGTATCAAGCTTAGCAACATTATTGAGTCCCCAAGGGCAAAGTATATCTACTGTATAGTAACCCACGCTCGGATTATTCATCCCATCGCCATATGAGTCTTCGATTCTGAATTCATAGGTTCCGGCATCAGGTAAGCAAATTGTATCTACATATATTGCAGACGCTGCATTGTATGGGAAGACATAATCAAGAGGTCCTCTTGATGCCATCACATTACCGGTATTCACATCAACAATCTCCCAAGAAATCTCATCACCATAAACATCAGTAAGAACTTCTACTCGCACATCTGTACAAGGAGCCAATGCACCATCAATCTCTACATTGTCAACTGCCCAGAACCAACCCCAGCTTCCGTTTATGTCATCATAACGGAAACGAACTTGGAAGTCAGCATTCTGATATGCTGTAACATCGATGGTTTGGTGGTTAGGATTGCTCCATGCCCCAAGATCTGCCACAAAAGAGGCAACTTGCACCCAAGCAGAGCCATCATAAACTTCAACAAACCCTGCAGATCCTGTGAAGAATCTGAAATAATGATCAAACTCAAGGGTTAGGGTATCGTAACCTATCGCATCAAAAATCGGAGAAACCAATTTCACATTTGTTGCAGGTGCAGTGGATCCTGCACCGTCATCGTCTACAAAGGCAAATTTGCTACCATTTAAGTTTGATGACGTTCCATAATTATCAACTATTTCCCAAGTCGACCCTCCAGGGTCTACAACACTCCATGCGCAAGACAAACCATTATTGAAGTCTTCTAGATAAGGAAGGGCTGTTGATGGAACATTTCCATAAATAGCTGAAGCCGTAGCAATAGGTCCGGTACATCCTTCCCTTATTACCCAATCATAGGCATAGTATGCTCTAGCATTTGTTGCTCCAAATGATACGGAATCAATACTGGCTACGTTGGTAACGGTGTAAGGGTAATTTGCACCTGTAGTAGCCCGATGAAGTTGTCCCGGCGTTCCTGAGACAAAGTCAAAGTTGATAAAATAAGTACCTGGAGTTATTGCAAGTCCAACATAGACCTGATGTGTGCCTGCAGCCGCTACATTTATTGTGTCTGTCAACTGAAGCTCTCCACCAGAGTGACCTGAGGCTTTGCTTCCTCCACCTTGCGAGATACGCACTTGGAAATCTACAAGCCCGTTAGAAATTACAGTAACTGAGTCTAAAATAAATGCTTTACTTGCTGTAAACCACATTCCATTTGAGTAATTTCCAAACCCTCCTGTTAGAGAACTTGGAGGTCCAAAGGTATAAGGGGCAGCTAGGTTATTTGGCGCAAAAACTGTTGCATAATAATCTGTATTTGCTGTTATAACCGGAGTGGTAAAACTAGTCCCCGTCCCGAGAGCTTCGAAAGAGGCATCCATCCAAATAACCTTGTTTGCCGTGGGTATTGATCCAGAAGCTGTGAATGTCACTTCGCTCGGACCACATGTAGTTACAGAGTCAACGACCACAGTATCTGTTGTAGGGCATGTTGCAGGACAGCTAGCCATGAAGGTGGCAAAAACTTGACCTACAGATGCAGTTGTTTGGTCATTTGTACTACTCCCTACCTCATTATAAATTGTATCTCCGATGGGACTGATTAAGGTGAAACCCATTTCATAGAAATATGACCCTGGATTATCACAAACCAATCTCGCAGAATCTCCATCACAAAGATTCGCAAATTGTGTCAATGGTCCTGCTCCTGAGGGAAGAGTTGTAGCTCCCATCCTAATCCACTGTCCATTCACAGGATTTTTCTGCTCAACGGCAATAATGCCACCATTCCATCCATCACCATATGCATCAACCATTATAAATGGATAGCCACATTGCGCAATAGGGTTGCAAAGTAGAGTAGAGAAGCTTTCAATCCCTGACCATCCTGATGTGTCTCCGACAGAGCAAATCTCTCTTACTTCGGCGTCATAAATGGTTCCAGATAAAAGTCCGCTTAAAGTTTTTGATGTTCCAGTACCTGATGCGAAAGCATAGGCAGTAGTGCCAGAAGCTACATATCTAATTTGATATGATAAAGCTCCAGGATTGTAGGTGCTCCATGTCAAATCAGCAGAATTGCTGGTCATATTTGAAGCAATTAAATTTGTGGGCCCAAAGCAGCTTAGTGGTGTGTATTCATCAGCACCTATATCAGGGTGAGTTAAAGATCTTGTGTCTCCATCAAAATCTAATAACAGACCCAAAGGTGTTCCCGCACTGTCTGCAAGTGAACCCGTAGTATGTAAATCTGCTGATAAAATTGGATCACCGAAGATAGAGTTGGTGTCTTGGCCTGTGGCAAGGTTCCATCCGGAAATAGTATTATAACCCGTTCCAATGCTACCATAAGCTAAAGCTGTACTTGAATTCCCAAAATAAACGTTGTAGTCTGAAGTGAAAAATACTCCTGGTGTAGCAATTGCTTCAGCGTGTATTGCTGAACCGGTGCCGCTATTGACCATGATGTTATTGCGAATCTGATTGCCAACTGGAGTAAATAAAGTTGTAGTAGCAGAAGCATCCATGTGAATCGAGCCTCTAAATAGGGGGTGTCCTCCTGTTAGGAGTAATGTGTTGTGATTCACATCTAAGTTTGAACAATGATAAATTTTAATGTCTGAGTACCAACTTCCAGTGATGCCCGGGGGATTTCCCATAGATATCATGTTGTTTTGAACTGACCCATTTTTTGTTAGGTCAATATTGACATTCACTAACTCTATCCCAGTTCCATTTACAGGGTCAGTTCCCGAATCTATAATTTTATTATTTTCAATGACAACATCTCTAAAGGTGTTACCTGTAAGAGAATCCGGATTCCCTCTTAGATAAATACCTCGGTATCCAGTTTCGATATCATTATTTTTAATCTCAGCAAATAAAGGAAAGGCCAAATTTGTTGCATTCGTATATACGTTTAGAGCATTTTCTGCTCCGCGAATTTTATTGTTATTAAATACAACGCCGAAAGAAATATAATTGACAATGTTATTTAAGTTTGTAAACCAATCTCCCATTGGTATGCTCCTATACATCTCATTATTGGTGATCTCCACATATTTTGCCCAATAAAAATTGATACCTTGATCTGTTGCATAGATTATATTGTTGTCTAAATAGATGGAATCTACACCTAATTGATATGAAGTACCTCCCGCTTGTAGTCCTACGGAAAAGTTATTTATACTGTTGTTTATAAAATGAAGATTTCCTCTTGCTTTTGACCCTGGAGTTCCATTGTTCATGGCATGGTTAAAATTAGATACGCTTGTCCCTGCCGAACCATTCATAGTATTTCCATCAAGAGTCCAGTTGGTGAGAGTAGAATTACCAATAAATACTGTCCCGAAATTAACCCCAAGAGCGTTAAATGTTAAATTTTTAAAGACCGTGTAGTCACAACCATTGAGATAAACGAGATAATTGTCCAATGAAGAGGATGCAGAATCTTCAATTACTGCTTGGCTAGTATTTGAAGGGTCAGATTGAAAAGTCACCGTATTAATAGCAGAAGTCCCAGCAATAGAGTCAACACTAAAGCGCGGATAAGTGCCATCTTTTATATTAATGATGACAGGTCCACTGACTCCATTTTGTGACAAAGCAGCGTTTGCAGCTAGCATAGAACTGAAATTAGCAGATCCTGTAGCTGATACGGTATATGTTCCTGACATCTGCGCAAAAGCACCAATACTGGAAACTAAGGTTATAGATAAAAATAAAAGTATTTTAGTAAAATTCTTCATTTTGAGGGGTTTAGGTTGAAAAGGTAAAAACGGTTAAGCAGATTATAATTTGAGGTTTAATATTCATCTATTTGAGTATAAAAATAGAAAATCTCTAATAAATTCTAGTTTCATTTTGGCTCTATTGACAAATTAATTTTAGGTATTTATGCAATACAAATATATAAAATTTTCCATTTTTTGCATTTTTTACAAATCATATTGCCTGACTTGATTTCAGTCCATTGTTAGCTTTCGTCCTCTAAGTCACCTATTAGTTCTATGATCTGATCAGCAACTTGATTTGGTATTGGAAGGGATAGTGTGTAATGATCAATTTTCCAGTCCCCTTGAATCTTTACCAAAACACCGTTGCCACGGCATCGGCCCATATGTTCTGAATCAAGCTGCTCATCGAACCAAGCCACACCTTCTCGAATATTAATGTTCCTCCTATTTTTAGGGACAAATGTCCAAGCAGATCCACTTTGGAAATATTTACGACTCCATTTTCTGAATTCACCTTTAGTCCAGCGTTCACTGTCATCGGTTCCCTGAAAAACACTTTGCTCCGATGCCATGATATTAAAATAGGTAATCGAGTCCGCCGTGCTTGCTGCTCGATGCCAAGAGTCCACTATTTCATTGATAAGTGCTTTTTCTAGTTCACCATCTATGGTAATACTCAGATCAGTTTTTTTGTCAAATTGACAAGAGGATGATATAGAAAAAATAAAAACTAAAAGAGAGATTCTAAAAATGTTCATATTTCTAAGGTACTAACTACTTTTAACGTTGTAATCTCTTCACATGAAAAACGCTCCTATTTTTATTCTTGGAAGCCATAAATCAGGAACTAGCTTATTGCGTTCATTGCTCGATGATCATCCAGAGCTATGTGTGATCCCTTTTGAAACTCATTTTATGGCATCTCTTGGCCGTTGGATAAAGTACTCTTACCGTAAACAATCACCAACAGTTAAGGCTGAATATACTCAGAGCCTTTTGCGGACTTTAGAAAATTATTCAAAATCCAGTGATAGACAAGCAGATGTGGTATTGTCAGATATCATGGATATTGACAAGGCCAAAGATTTCCTGAATCAGTCAGAAGATATAAATACACCAGAGCAGGCATTGTCTTTATTTAATGAATTGTTACCCAAGATCATTCCGGCAATGGGAGATCCCAAAGGGAAGAGAATGGTAGAGAAGTCTGTTGAGCATGCTGAAATGGCTATGGAGCTTTATCGTTATTTTCCCGGTGCACAGTTTATACATATTGTAAAAAATCCATATTCAAATTTTGTGGCCCTGAGAAAATTTAAATCAAAAAATCAGGGATATCCTCTGATTAATAAAGTATTTGGATCATTGGAGACAGGATATTTTTTTCTTGATAAAAATGAAAAAAGTATACCTAAATATAAGGTTTTACGATATGAAGATTTGGCAAGAGACCCATCATCTGTTTTAAAGTCGTTAGCTGATTTTTTGAACATAAAGTTTGATAAAAAGATGCTGCAGCCAACTTTGTTGGGCAGCCCTTGGTCCGGCAATAGCTCTTATGGTGAATTCGCAGGCATAAGCGCCAAATTCCTTGATAACTGGAAAGACGAGATCCATCCTTTTGAGGCAAATCTTGTAACCCAAAACTTGTCTCATGTTCTTGAAAAGTATGGATATGAAAAGCTAAAGA
>Ga0302116_1002517_pt1 | contig 10667 bp, 5 predicted proteins | sample AG5_SCM_MG_FD_203124 | JGI IMG/M metagenome (GOLD analysis project Ga0302116, IMG submission 203124) | Marine microbial communities from Western Arctic Ocean, Canada - AG5_SCM | ecosystem: Environmental > Aquatic > Marine > Oceanic | place: Canada: Western Arctic Ocean | collected 2017-10-01 | reverse complement strand
GTCGGGAGGGTTATCGGTGTCGCCATCGCCGTCGTCGCCATCATCGCCGTCGGGAGGGTTATCGGTGTCGCCATCGCCGTCGTCGCCATCATCGCCGTCGGGAGGGTTATCGGTGTCGCCATCGCCGTCGGGAGGTTCGTCGGTAGCGTCGGGCTCGATCGGCGGCGCACCTTCCGGCGGCGTTTCCTCCACGGGCGCGAGGTTCTTCTCATCGTTGGCGGGCGGCTCGTCGATGTCCTTCTGGCTGTTTTTCCACGAGTCCCGGTCGCCGCCGACCTTGAAGACGACCCTGACCGAAGGTGAGACCACGTTGAAGATCGGGTTGTACCGGATCAGCGTGTTGCGAACGTCGTATCGAACGATGCCGATGAATCGGTCGTAGGCGTACCACCAGCCGCCGGGGATCCATTCGGGGATGTACACGACGAACTGAACGGCGACGCCGTTGCATTTGATGCACGGCCTGTACGCGTTGAGAATCTCGCAGTACTTTTGAAGGAAAGAAAGTTCTCGGAGGGGTCAGTATTTGAGTTTGGTTATGAAGCGCATGATGATCTTCGTGTATCGCGCGGGACGTCCAAGAAATGCGCCGCCAAAGAGGAAACCGACGAGTCGTATCGGCTCGCGGGGCGTCGAGTGACGGCGCGGAAGATGCGAGAAGGTGCACAGGGAGGGTTGGAAAGTTGGAAACTTTTGCGTCACGACTCGACCTACCCGCTCGTCGAGGTCGATGGACGCCGTGAACGCCCTGCAGAAGTCCCTCTGGACGCCGAGGTCGTTGAAGTCGGAGGGGCTGAACAAATCCAGCACCACCGTTTGCTCCACCGGCCGGACCTGCACCCTCGCCTCGGCGACGGGCGCGAGCGTCAGCGCGAGCGCGACGGCGAGCAGGCACAGGAGCGGGGTCTTGGAAGGGGACGTCGCGCGGCGACCGGGCGCGGACATCATGACGGCGCGCGTACAGGAGCGGGAAACGGAAGCTGCCGTGAGTCGCGTTGTGAGCGTGGCAACACGGTCGTATCGGCTCACGTGATGAAACAGCAGGTGCCGTCGTCCTTGGACCGAGTGCTAGCCAGACGAAAAAGTCTTTGGTCGCAGCTTTTTTCCGTGCCCGAGAATGGATGCTGCTGACTGGACACGGATAAGGGTTCACTTCCACTTCCGCGAGCGCGTCCACCTTCGATCACGCCGCCCGATACAGTAGTAACCATGCAGGCCGCCACGTTCACGCCCCGCACCACGCTCGCATGCGCCCCGAAGGTCAGGACCCGCCGCGCCCGCACCCAGGCTGTCGCTTGCCGCGCCTCATCATCATCCGATGACGTCGTCGGCACTTTCTCCATCGGCGATCGATGCAGGGCGCTCGCGGCGTCCACCCTCGTGGCCGCCGAACTGCTCATCGCGTCCCCGGCGCACGCCAGACTGGAGGGCGTCAACAACCCCGCGATGCTCCCCCCCGGTCCCCCGCAAGAGGTCCTGGACGTCGCGGGGTACCTCACCAAGGGTGAGATCACCCGGCTCACCGCCGAGGTACAAAACCTGGAGAAGGACACCGGGTACAAGCTCCGCGTGCTCGCGCAGGCGTACCCGAAGACCCCGGGGCTCGCGGTGAAGGACTACTGGAACGTCGACGACGACACCGTGGTGTTCGTCGCGGACCCGGGGCTGGGAAACATCCTCAACTTCTCCGTCGGGAGCAACGTCGATCTCGACGTCCCGCCCTCGTTCTGGACCCGGTGCGTTCATTTATTTTTATCTATATGGCAATTAGACTGACGTGTGGGTGTTTGTTCACAGGCTGGCGAGCAAGTACGGGACCAAATTCTACTGGCAAGAGAACGGAGAGGAGGCGTCAATCTCCAACGCGGTGAGCGCGATCGACTCGTGCTTCCGCGAGGAGCCGGGCCGGTCGAAGTGCTCCAAGGTGCAGGGTGAGCTCGGGGAGGCGGCCAGCGCCGGGAAGTACAACACCGGGAAGTGGTTCAAGGGATTGTGAGCCTGAATCTTCATAGGCGTGTGTTTTGGTTATCATCATGAAAGTCGTGTCGTGTCCTATGCCTAGTCTATCGTTACTACTAGAGGGAGATCGAGCTCGCGGTCCACCCCGCGGGTAGCTCGGCGCCGCCCTCGACCTTCGCGAGCGTCGCCGCGCCCGTCGCCCGTTCGTTCGAAGCCGCGGTTGAACCCTCAATCGATTGGGGAAAGCGTTTGGCGAATGCGTTCTTCGCCGCTTCAATCTGTTTTTTTGTCACGGCTCCGTCGAGACGCGCCAGGAGTGATTCGAACGCCGCCTCGTCTCCCGCCCTGGAGCTCTCTTGGACCACCGCGTCGTCGTCTTCGCTCGTCACGTCCACCGCCGCCCTCAGCCTCGCCACCCGCGTGTCCAACGTCTCCGCCGTTGAGTCAGCCTTCGAACGATCGTTTTTGGATGAGTCGTCGTCGCCATCGTTCGAAACTGGCGTCATGACTTCCGCCATGAGCGCCGCGTTGCGTCGGAGCCTTCGCGTCGCCTCGTCCTCGGCCGCCTCTTCCGCGGCGTCCACGCGTCGCATGGCGCCGTATCTCCACTCGTCCACCGCCGCGCTCTCCTCCCTCGCGCGTTTCACCACGTCCCGGAGGTCGACGAAGCGGTGAGACACCTGCCGAAGCGCGCTCGCCGCGACGCGATCGACGACGGTGCCGACGGGAATGGGAGCCGGGGCGGGCGCGGGCTTTGGCGCGCGCGTCGCGGTTTGTGGTACCACACCGGTGGGCACGGGCGACGGTGACGCCCTCCCCAGGCTGTCCCACGACGGCATGGACAGGCTCGGAGCCGACAGCGGCGCGGACAACGCCGAGTCGAGCGGCCTCGAACCGGGCGTGGGCGTGAAGGCGTTCCTCGGTTCTCCTCCCATCATCGCCTCCAACAGCAGCGTCTTCTTGTTCTTGGCGCCGGGCGGGCGACCCCTTCCGCGTTTGACGGGCGCGGCATCGCCCCCCGGGGGAGGGCCGAGATGCGCGGGACGCAGGCTCGACGCCCCATGCGGCTGCGCCGGAGCCAGCTTCCCAAGCGGCTGACGCTCCATCCGATCTGACTCTCACGTGCCCTAAAAAAGTTCCCCAAATAATAAAAAAACTCGAGAGAAAAAACACGGCGCTCAACCACCGTTCGCGCGGCTCGACTCATCACTAGATAGTTACCCATTAAAAGCGTCTAATTAAGCGTCTCTATCCACTTGAGCGACCCCATGAGCAGGTTCCGACTCGGCAGCTCCCCAGCCGAGGGCGACACGTACGTGAATTGCTTCTTCTGCATGTCAACCTCGGTGACGTACACGAAGCCCGCCACGTTGCTACTCAACAAGTCCGCGTTGCTCTTCCCGTGGCTCACCGCCAGAACCGCGTTCAACAAACTCATGGACGGCGCCACGGTGGTCACGCGCAACGGGTCACTGCTGCTCTGCTGCCCGATGGGAAGCGCGGTCGTTGGCGCCCGTGGGCCGCCGCCGACTTTGAAGATTGAAACCTGGCCGAACGGAAGCGTCTGCGAGTGCGGCTGGAGCTCGGCGCCGGGCGTTCCGTAAAAGTACTCCTTGATCTTATTGTCCCTCGACTTCCTTCGAAACTCCGGTGAGCGCTCCACGACGCCGCCGCTCTTGTTGAGCTTCCACACGCGCACCGGCGTCCCTTCCGCCATGGACTCGCCCCCCACGCGCTTGTGCCGAAAGTCGCGAGTGATCTCCGAGTGCAACCGCTCTTGACCGACGACGACGACGTTATCAACCTTGAGGGCGTCGAGCGCGTGTAGTAACAGCTTGTACCCTTGGCCCTCGACCCACCCCATGGTGTTGATCACCACCCCCGCGGCGCGTGCCGCGGGGTTGGACGCGTGCCTCGCGTCCAGCATCGTCGCCATCCGCTCCACCAGGTATCGGTACAGATCGGGATTGTTCCCAGGGGACGCGTCGCCGTGGAAGTACACGAGCGGCATCTCCAGCGGGACACCCTCTTGCGCGTCGATCGGCCTGTCCACCGGCACCGCGCCGATCGTCGCCGGGCACGTGATGCCGCCTTGGCCCGGGTCTAGGTCCACGAATAGCGGCGCCCATCCCTTGCGGACCGCGTAGTTTGTTAAGATCTTCGCCACGGATGATTTGCCCACGTCGGTTGGGCCGACGAGGGCGACGCGCGGGCCGTCGGCGGCGAAGCCGGCGTCGCCCGCGGCGGACGCGGCGGCGGCGGCTTTCCGGCGCTCCTCGAGCACGCCGTCGAGGTTGAGGTACTGCGCCATCGGGGTGTCCCGCGCGACGTACTCGAGCTCGGTGGGACCGGACACGTCGATCGTCGCGCCGTGCCACGAGAAGATGGCGTGCTTGCCGCCCGGGAGTTCCACGGGCGTGCCTTTCGGGAGCTCGGCGCCGAAGACCTCGGCGGTGCCGTCCGTGAGGGTGACGCGGACGCTGGTGCCGATCTTGACCTCGATGCGAAACTCCTCCTCCTTGTTCAGGTAGTGCGTCTGCTCAGTCGAGGTGGCGCCATCGGTCATCTTGTTAGATCGATTATTTAATGCGCCCTTCCTTCGAACGTCTCGACGGTGTGCGCCGTCGCCGCGGCTCCGTTGGCGTGCGCCGGGTTCGTTCGGCCGCCAGGGACGCCACCGAGGGATACGATGCGTCTGTGCGAGCGCTCGAATCGACGTCGTCTGGTGGACGTCGGAACGGCGCCGGGCGGTGTGCGCTCTACTAGGGTTCCGTGGATTTCCAATTTGCGCGCCGAGAAAAAAAGGGAGGACATGCAGTCGCGAGGATCTCTGTCTGTCTGTCTGTCGTCTAACTGCAGGGCCGAACCACGTGGTGTGGGGTGAAGTTTCCACTTTTTTCTGGACTTTTCAGCCGCAGTCGGGACACGCGCCGACGTGAGAGGCGCGCACGACGTGGTCCCCCCCCAGGAACTCGGTGCACCCGCGCCCGGACACCATGTCGCGCGAGAAGGCGGGAAGACCCTCGCGGTGCGTCCCGATACGACCAAACCCGTCCTCGCGGTTCGAACTCCACCGGCATGCTCTATCCAGCCAGGCTGGGCCTTTTCTTATTCCTCTTTCGTTCCGCCGGGGGTGACGTTCGGTCACCCCTCGATGAGACCCATGTTCCGTGCTCACCGTCCATCCCATCCACTCGATTCCCCCTGTACAGGTCATCCGCGCAGTTCTTTGCGTTGGTGAAGAAGAACTTCACGCTCAAGACCCGCGGCATCCTCTGCTGCTGCACCGGCGTCGAGATCATTCTCCCCGTCTTTTTCCTCGCCGTGCTCTGCCTGCCCAAGGCGCTCGTCAAGGACTCCGTGAACAACGATGTGGTCACCAAGCCCTACCACATCGCCACGCCGTGGGGCGCCACGGAGTTCACCGGCGGCGGCGGTTCGTACTGCGTCGACGGATACAAGATACTCGTCGCCCCAGCCTCCGCGGAGGCGACCCGCATCGCGACCAAGACCGCGATAAACTTGATCTGCAGCGGACCCCGGTCGGGCTACGTCGACAGCTGGGCCGGTAACTTCGTCAAGTCCATCGGGTGCGAGACGTGGCAAGGCATGGGGGTCCCATCGGAGTCCATGATGTTCCACGATCCAGACCTCGCGGCGCTCATATGGAACGGCACCGGGTCGTCCACCTTCGCCACCGTGAACGACCAAGAGTACCAGATCTACCACGGCGCCGCCGCGAACTCGACGGTGACGATGCGAACGCTGTGTTCCGATACGTGCCTACGGGACACCGCGGGCTGCTACAAGAACGCGTGGGGCGATCACTTCATACCTAAGATGGTCAAAACATTCGCGACGAAGGCTGAAGGGTTGGCGTGGATCGACGCCAACCCGGGTCCGACGCTGGCGATGGTTTCCTTCGACGCCGGCGTGGAGGGAAGCGCCGACGCCGACGCGACGCGTGTGTCCTACAGCCTCCACACCAACACCACCGCGTACGACGGCGACCAGTGCACCGACAGCGACAGCGGCAACTGCGCGTTTCGCACCACCGAGTATTTCGGTAACCAGTGGGAGAGCGAGAGCGATAACCCGTCCTGGAGGGGATGGGGCGTCTTCAGTCGGATTCAAAACGCGATTGACGCGGCGTTGATCGATGAGAAGGACGGCGACGGCGTGGACTACGGCGTCACGCTCGACGCGTCCGTCAAGCCCTTCCCTTGGCTCGGATACGATTACAACCTCGGCGGTATCATCGCCGCCGGTGTCTTTTCCATTCTCGGCGCCCTCGCTTTCATGTCAAACGTGGTGATCATCATGAAGTCCGTGGTGGTGGAGAAGGAGCTGCGGTTACGTGAGGGCATGCAGATGATGGGGATGTCGTCGAACATGTACTGGGCGTCGTGGTTCTACACCCACTTGCTCACCGCGATGTGCACCGTGGTCCTCATCGTCCTCATCGGCATGTACCCCTTCGAGTACACAAACCCGTTTTTACAGCTGGTGTTTTACACCCTCTGGATCACCAGCTGCATCCTGTGGAACTACATGATCAGCACGGTGTTCAGCAGGAGCATCACCGCGAGCGTGGTCGGGTGCTTCGTGTACGTCATGTCCATCGCGCCCGCGATCGCCGTGCGCATCGTCGAGCCGCAGGGCAGCGCCGGTTGGCTCGCCACCTGCCTCCTCCCGGGATCCTCCATCAACATGTGGGGTCACATCCTCGCGAGGCTCGAGCTCGCGAAAGAGGGCATCACGTTCGAGACGGCGGGGACGAACTTGAACAAGTACGGCGAGTTCTCCGCCGCGTCCGTCATCGGCATGGTCTTCCTCGACTGCGTCATCTTCGCCATCATGACGTGGTACCTAGACAAGGTTTGGCCCACGGAATTCGGCCAAAAGCTCTCGCCGCTTTTCCCGTTCACGAAAGAGTACTGGTTCGGCGAGCCCCCAGGGATGGACGACAGCAGCGCCGCGGGTATTAAAGACGAGAGCGAGTACGGCGAAAACTTCGAGCCCCTGAGCCCGGACCAGCTCAAACACGCGTCCGTTAAGATTCGCGGTTTGAAGAAACAATTCGGCAACGGCGTAGTCGCGGTGGACGACCTCACCGTGACCTTTATACCCGGCCAAGTCTCCGCGCTCCTCGGCCATAACGGCGCCGGTAAGACGACGACGATCAGCATGCTCACCGGTACCCTCAACGCGTCCGGGGGCGACGCCATGGTGAACGGTAAATCCATCCGCACCGAGATGGAACACATTCGCGAATCGTTGGGCATCTGCCCGCAATTCGACGTGCTGTGGCCGATGCTCACCGTGCGCGAGCACCTTCGTCTGTACGCCGCGTTCGGCGGCATGGACAAGAAGCTCATCAACGACGAGATCGTCTCCGCGGTGAACGAGGTGGCGCTGTCGGAGAAGCTAAACTACAAGACCGGGTTGCTCTCGGGTGGCCAAAAACGAAAGCTGTCGCTCGCGATTTCTTTCATCGGGAAGCCCTCCGTGGTGTTCCTCGACGAGCCGACGTCGGGCATGGACCCGTACTCGCGGCGGTTCACGTGGGAGGTGATACGCAAACGCGCGGCTACGTCATCGATCATGCTCACCACGCACTTTCTCGACGAGGCTGACCTACTGTGCGACCGCATCGCCATCATGTCGGCGGGGAAACTCGCCTGCGTCGGATCCCCCGTGTTTTTGAAGAACAGATACGGCGCGGGGTACCATTTAACCCTCGCGCGTAAGTCCGCGAGCGCGAGCCAAGGTAAAATCTCCGGCGGCGACGCGGACGGGGTGTTACAACTGGTGCGTCGATACGTCGGAAGCAACGCGATGCTCGCCTCGGACGTGGGCGCCGAGCTTTCGTTTACGCTCCCGTTTGAATCAACCGCGAAGTTTCCCGAGCTGTTCAAGGAACTCGACGGTAAGCTGGACGGACTGGGGTTCCAGAGCTACGGCATCTCGTGCACGACACTCGAGGAGGTTTTCCTTTCGATCGCGCGGGGCGGCGTGGGGGGTAACATGGAGTCTAGAAAGTCTCTGGACGTCTCCGGACCGGTGTCGGACGTCAAGGATACCAAGCCGCTGATGGACGACCCCGACGAGGACCTCGACGCCGCGGGCAACGCGATTCGAGCCGGATACGTCACGGGCTGGGCACTCGTCGCGCGCCAGTGCCGCGGGCTGCTGTGGAAGCGTTGGCTGAACTGGCAGCGTGACTGGAAGAGCATACTGGTGCAGCTCGCGTTCCCGGTGATGTTCTTCATCCTGGCGCTGGTGCTCGCGGGGCTCGAATTTGAAGATTCTAAAGATTTCAGAAACGTGGACGTGACGCGAAAGATGCTCGGCAATCGCCCGACGATCGCGAGCGTCCGATCCACCGACGTGGAGGCCAACGCGGTACTCGCGCAGTGGCCGACGGACACCGTCACCTCCGTCGCGTACAAGCCCATGATTGACTGCGCGTGCAACTGCCCGGCGAAGGGCCAAATCGCGGTTTTCGACACAGCCGCGTGTTGCATGCACGATCTCGACGCCGCCATCGCGGGCGCCGCCGCGGCAGGGCTCGCCGCGGATCAGACCCTCGGGTACTGCGCCGCGGCGTCGCAGAGCGGCTTCGGGTCCGGTGGGAGCACGTGCGAGGTGACCACCGGCGGCGACGATACCTACGGCGGCATGGACGTCGAGGCGGCGTGTAAAACTTCGGGCGGCGGCACCTTCGACGCGTACCTATGGAGCGTCACCGAGGAACGCACGACGTGCGACAGGCAGAGTACCATCGGTTGCGACGCGTTGCACATCGAGGGGTACGACGCGTCGACTGGAAAGTACCAGCACACGATGTACGCGCACCAGTCGGCGTATCACTCGGTGCCGGCGACTGTCAACGAAGCGAATTCGGCGATTTTGAAGAAACGAACGGGCGGATCGTATTCCGGTATTAACGTCGTCAGCGAGTGGCTCCCGGTGGTTGAATTTTACCAAGAGGGCGAGGTGGTGGACGACGCCAACGATACCACGTTCATCACGTCGTTGTTCATCGTCATGGGCGCGTCCATTCTCACCGCGAGCATAGTCGTGTTCCCAGTGCACGAGCGCCGTAACAACAGCAAGCACCTACAGATGGTATCCGGGATCAACAAGGTGGCGTACTGGTTCTGCCACTGGATCGCGGACGCGGCACAGATGATCGTGCCGATCGCCGCCATCATGGCGATATTCGCCGCGTTCAACATCGAGCAGTACCGAGGTCAGCTCGACGCCGTCTTCGTCCTCACGCTCTGCTTCATCGCGTGCTCCATCACGTACACGCATCTCGTGGGTTTCTACTACAAGAACGAGTTCTACGCATTCGTCGGTCTCACCGGCGCTAAGCTGTTCCTGTCCGTCATCTCCGTCGCCACCGGGATGGTGCTCGAGCTCTTGAAGGACTTGAACGACGATACCAAAAAAGCCAACGCGGCGCTGTCCATCATCCTCCCCATACTCATCCCGCATTACTCGTACGGAAAAGGTCTTTACGACATCGGCCAGAACAAGCTCAACGAGAACCGCCGACGCTTCGACACCGCCACCATGTCCCTCGCCCCGGTGGGCACCAAAAACTGGTGGCACGAGGATGTCATCGGCGACGACATCGCGTGGCTCTGCGGGCTCTGCGTCGGCTTCGGCGTCCTGGTTCTACTCGTCGAGTTATCGGAAGGGTCCATCGCGACGTTGGCGTCCAAGGGCTTGGAGTTTGCCCGGATCAAGTCGCGCGAGACTGGCAGCGGCGCGGACACGTCCGCGTTGAACGACGAGGCGGACGACGAGGACGTCGCGGAGGAGCGAAAGCGGGTCGAGGACATGGCCGCCGCGGGTTTCAGCGCCGATCGAAGAGAAGAAAACGCGGCGGATCACCGCGACGGTGTCATCCTCCACGGCATCACCAAGACGTTCGGGTTCGGCGGTGGGGCGAAGAAAGCCGTGCGTAACCTGAGCGTGGGGATGCCGCGCGGGCAGTGCTTCGGCTTGCTCGGCATCAACGGCGCGGGCAAGACGTCCACGTTTAAGATGATCACTGGTGAATTCGCGCCCACCAGGGGCGATACCCGGGTGTTGGTCACCGGCGACGGTAAACGCGAGTACCTCAGCGTGCACACCGACCTGTCACGCGCACGAACCGTCATGGGTTACTGCCCTCAGTTCGACGGCTTACAGCCGAACTTGACGGGGCGTGAGCACCTGCAGTTTTACGCGCAGGTGCGCGGGGTCCCAGACGACCTCATCGCCGACACCGTCGACTCGTTACTTCAGAAGATGTCGCTGGTGAAATACGCCGAGCGCCAGGCTGGTACGTACTCTGGCGGTAACAAGCGTAAGCTCTCGGTGGCCATCGCGTTGATCGGCGAACCCGCGGTGGTTTTACTGGACGAGCCGTCCACCGGCATGGATCCAGAGGCGCGTCGGTTCATGTGGGACGTCATCTCCGCGAGTACCAAGGGACGGACCATCGTGCTCACGTCGCACTCGATGGAGGAATGCGAGGCGCTGTGCAACCGCATCGGGATCATGGTCGGCGGGCAGTTCAAGTGCCTCGGGTCCTTGCAGCACTTGAAGAACCGGTTCAGCGAAGGGTACACCGTGGACGTCCGGTTCCAATCGGGTTTAACTCGGATCGTGTACGACGCCATCGTTCAAAAAGGTATCCACGCGCAGGTCAT
>Ga0302116_1002511_pt1 | contig 10683 bp, 18 predicted proteins | sample AG5_SCM_MG_FD_203124 | JGI IMG/M metagenome (GOLD analysis project Ga0302116, IMG submission 203124) | Marine microbial communities from Western Arctic Ocean, Canada - AG5_SCM | ecosystem: Environmental > Aquatic > Marine > Oceanic | place: Canada: Western Arctic Ocean | collected 2017-10-01 | reverse complement strand
TATTTTTCTTTTCTAATATTTTTAAATAAGCTATCCATCCTACAAACTCGTCAACTGTTATCACGCCTATTTCATCTAAAGTTTTGTGTAAACGATCTGCTAATGCGTATTGCGTGAATAGATCCACATTAGCTGCTATTTTTTTTCTGCCGTCTCCACATCCTCAGTTCCCATAATCCAACTGCCGATTTTAGTTAGCACACCAACATCAACGTTGTTCATAAGTTTATGTTTATCTTCCATAGTAAATAATTTATTACCATCGCTATCTAAAGCCTTGTGTATTAGTGCATAAGCAAGCAAAGCTAGATCATCATTTTTTGAAAGACGATATAGCTTGCTTGATTCCTGTAAAGTCAGGGGTTTTGCATAGATAACAAAAGGGTCACTCTCGTCACTCCATTCTTCAACCGTCATAGATCTAATATCCATGCTGTTGAAATGGGTAACTGCTTTGTCTATAGCACTCATTTGCTACACCGTTGCTGTACTTACAGCACCTGTATAGGTAGCCGATATTGATGCTTCAACCATGCCATCAAATGTTCCTGTAATGGATTTTGATGTAACGATTGCAGAACCACTGTAATAAGTGTCGCCTGATGTTGCTCCTTCTGGATATAAAACCAAAGTTACGGTTGCACCTGGTGCTAATGCAGTTTGTCCTGCGGAGTCTGTTTCATCCCAAAATACATCAATAGAAGCATCTGCACTGGTTAACCCAGCGACGTAAGTTCGTGCTGTTGTACCCATTTTTGATGTTTCAATTGTGTCTGCATTGGTATTGAGACTCCATGTTCTAACTTCTGCTACTACAGCCGTGCCTATTTTTACTAGACCTTCTGATCCTGTATGTGTTGCCATTGTTATTCCTCATTTTTTGTTTGTTTTTTACTTACGGATTTGGAAGTTTTACCTTCTTTTGTCCAACCTTTTTCTAATAAATACTCCACCTGGCTAATATGAGCTTCTATGCTGCTAGTGCCATCTGGAGAATATAATTTTTCTGTCATAATTTATTCCTAAACGTGTGTTTGCGGTGCGTTTTCAATCGTCATATATTGAATGCGATAGTTCATCGATATAACCGCTACTGGCTGATCGCCTTCACCGTCAAAGTTAATTTCTGTGCTTTCCAAATACAGATCCTTTGCTTTGCCGCTTAAAGTTAAGTTGTTTGCTAAAACTGTTTCTACTTCTTGTGCAATGTTGTCCACAACATCGTCAAAATTAGAGGTCGCTTTGACATAACCTTCAACCACCAATGATAAATTTCTTAACATTGTTCGAGTGCCAGATCCAATAGTTACCGGCTCGCTTTCTTCGGACTTAGTAAAGATCAAAAGACCAGGCAAATTTGCCGATCCTAATGGGTAAACTCGGCTCTCATAAACACGCGATGCAGTCGTGTTTAACCCTGTTAAAAGGGTTTTCACGTTCTCTCGTATGTTTTGCCGTGTATGTGCCATTATTGAGTTTCTAAGACCAATTGAGTTACGCCAGTGCCATCGGGTTGAACACTGATAATGTTATAAGTAACGCTCTGTATTTGAATCGTATCGCCAATCTCAACGCTAGGCATATCTGCTGTTCGTCCAGTCGTAACTGGTTGAAAAGACTCTATTTCCATGCCGGTGCCAGGATCTATTGCAAAATATTCTTTGTTAAGTATTACCTTAATAACTGAAGCAGATCCATTAATCGTAATCGTTGCCGATACGCCATGAGATTCTGTTTCAAAATATCCAGCTAGATCTGCGGACGATTCCAATACCATTACTTAGCCTTTTTTTTAGCAGGTGCCTTTTTTACAGCTCTATCTGCTTTTGCTTTGGGCTTATCTGTGACATCGCTAGCCGTTCCGTTTGATACGTACTGTCTTGCTTCGCTTGTAGACACTTCCACAATTGAATTTTTTTTACGCATAATGCCGCTAATATAAGCATCCATTTCCATTTTAATCTGTGCCATTTTTTACTCCTTGAGAGAAGGGGAGCAATCTCCCCCTCAATCAAAATTAATTAGACTGTTATGTCTTTAATTACTGCAAACGCATTTGGTATTCTTACCGCAACATCAACATCTTGGAAAAACGCTATACGAGTTCCACCAGAAGTAGATAAAGTTGAAGAATCGACAACTACATCAACACCGGACCAGAAACCAAGCATTACTTGTGAAAAATCACCAAGCAATAAAGCGTGACAAGATCCAGAAACATTACCTTTGGTCAATGTGCTAGGTACGTTAGTAGAGGCCGTGACTGCGTGTCCTAAAACATTGTTGCTGTCATTGAGAATGAAGTTACCTTCAACACCACTTGTTTGTCTTGGTATTTGTCTCATTGCACCAACTACGCCTGGAGTAGTAAGGAAGTTCAAAGTTCCTGTTAGAGCATTATCAGCAGCGATTGCAGCTTCCATGTCTACTACTTTAGGATAAGTTAAAGCACCACCGTTGGTACCAATAGCAACTACATTAGCATCAGACTCAGTTAAGATTCCTGATGGCTCATTAGTAGCACCACCAGCAATTGCAACTTGGTCAATTTTTGCTGCCATAGTTTGCACTACATCATTTCTTAAAATAGCTTCAATAGACGGATCTGATTGAAGTGCTAATTTTCTTGTGTAGTCAACGTAAGTGGCAAGCGTTTTTGGAGCCATAGTTACTTGTGCAAAAGTAGCAGCACCTTCAGTTGGTGCAGCACCTTCAGCAACAAACGCTGTGTTAGTTACAGAAGCACTTAACTTAGGAATTGCAATATCGCCTTGTAAGCCAGTCATAATTCGCCCACCTAGTCTTGTAACCTGTGCAGCAGCGTATAATTCGCCGATGAACTCGTTAGCTAAGTGTTCAGTTCCTTTTAAAAAACCACCTTGTGAATTAGTACCAACCGTTTGATCCCTTTGTCCCCAGCCAATGTCCATTGGTAGGTAGAATCCTCTGGCTTCTTTGCCAGAACGACTTGCAATCTCTTGTGAGATTTCTCTTTCTAAACCTGCGTTAGACCAGTCATTCGATGATGCTGCTCTTATTGCGTTTAGCATAGAGTACTTGCCTCTCTCTTGTTTATTCATTCCGACTTGTGCGTTAGGTGTTTCTAACACTGCATCATCTGAAATGTTGTCAAGTAATATACCTCTAAACTGTTCGACGGTATGTCCTTGACCAATTGATTCATCAGCTAACTTTCTTTTATTGTGTTTAGTTGCCAATGCCATAATTTCTTTTGCTTCTTTAGCCATTTCAGATCTAACAGTTATAGCTGCTTCGTTTCTTACTTCGTCTAAATTAACTTCCGATTTTACTTCTTCTGTCATAATTTTTTCCTTTGAAAAATTGTTATTAATAGCAGGGGTATTAACCTCTGCACCTTGTGATCTAGCTACGCCGACCATTGGATTAGTGTCTGCTGGCAATGCCACCAAACTAGCTTCCATCGGTGTCCAGGTAGCTCTATACGTTGCATCTTCGGCAGAATCGTCTCTAACCATAGAGTTGATTCGATATCCGACTGATACTGATTTTCGGATGCCATCCAAGACATCTCGCCAAGCTGATTCCGCTAAGTCACTTCTCCCGAAGCGAATTTGTGCCAATGTCCTATTGGTTGTTGTATCAAGCTCAAATGATTCTACGATGCCAACTAGAGACTCAGTGTTATGGTCGAGTAAAACCGGCATATTGCCGCTTCTTGCCCATTCCATGTCTACTGATTCTCGGTTGTGATCTAAAATCTCATAACCAAAGCTACGCTCGACTGGTTCTTCACTCGATAAAGCAATACGGACGGTTCGTTTTTCTTCGTCTATATACTCAGCTCTTGAAAGATCAATTGATCGATAGCTTGTTTCAGAACTTACAGCTCTGTTTTTGTCCTCTATTTCAGTTGCTTCAGCTTCTACTTTTTCTACAAAGTCGGCTTTGGCTTCTTCTATTTCTGGATTTTCTATTACTTCATCCATTTCCTTTATCTCCTCGGATATGTGTTGTAATTGCGAATCGTTAGATTCACTTCTCAAATCTAAATTTTTATTAGATCTAAAAACTGTTTTATTTTTTTTCTTCATAATTTACCTCTAAGCAGAACAGCAAAACCCGTAGACCATTGCGATAACAAAACAAAGAGAGTGCCACCTTGTTTCGCTTTTTGCTCGACACAAAATAAATTGTGTTCCCACCTCAACTGCTTATTCATTGTCGCCGCCTTGTATTTCTGGCTCTACGGATGTTGTCGCTGCTCCAAATGGTTGGAACGCCGTACTCACGCCGTATTGTTCTGCTAGTCTTGTTTCACGGTCATGCTGTTCAAATAATTCTTCAACATCACGACCATAAGTAGATTGGATATCTGCCATCGTGACTTGGCCTGATTTCAGACCCAATATATTTGCCTGGATCTCTTTTTGTGGGTCTACATAACTCCAGGATCTAGGAATAAAAGTTGCTGAATCGGCAAACTTATCAAACCTGGTCATAGGTAATGGGATTTGGTTGGTAGTCATTGCCATCTCTAACCACTGTCTAAAGACTGGTTCTATAAAATGAGCAACGACAAATTCTTGGATAACAGCAAATTGCGATCTATCTTCTAAGGATCCAGCTCTAATTGAGCTGTAGTTAACAGAACTTAGATCGTTTGCTAATGAGTGATAGCTAATATTAAGACCGCTTGAAATACCTCTAAGCATAGCTTTTTCAAAATCATCAAAGGCCGAAGTAGGGTGGTTGGGTTCAAACGATTTAAAATCCATGCCGCTTGGTAATTGCTCAAAACTACCAGGCGTTGCTTCCATGACTGGTGTGAACGTATCTTCAAAATCTTCGCCAAGGTAGCCATCACCGCCTGGGCTGGTATAGAAACCCATCTTGCAAGCTGCTAGACGACTTGCAGTAAGTTCAGCCAATCTATAGCCGTTAAGTTGATGTATTTTATCCATGGCCGTTGATGTCCATGGCACGCCTCTAGTCATCTCTGGTCGTTCTTGAATGTAGGCATGAATCATTTCATCTGCCGGCACTCTGATATATTCTTTAGTGCTTGCAGTGTACAAATAGGAATCATCGTAGGGATGGTTTTTAAATAAATGATAAGCAAGCGGTTTACCAACTGTGTTGCACTCAACGCCCATTCTGATTTTGGAATCGTTGCTATACGGTTCGTTTAATTCTTCATCTAAGTGGTCTGCTTCGATAAATTGTAGTGAATAACCGAAACGATTTTCTTTGGTCTTAACGTGTTTGACTAAGCACTCGCCATCCCTTGCTAATGTTTCAATGAATAGTTTTTGTGCATCTATAAAACTTAGTTTGCCGGTTACCGTGCAGCTTTCTTTTTTGCACCACTTAGCAAATTCTCTTTCGATTATTTGATTGCCAACTATATCAAGCTGTCCATTTTCGTCTCTAGCTTTGCATGACAATCTAATGCCTTTTTGACCGACTACATTAGATCCTAATAAAGCCAAATACCTTCGCACATACGAATCGTTGCGAGATAATTCTCTGGATCTATCACGCAAGGTTCGTAAAACTGTACTTAGTTCTGCATCGGCAGACTTTGAATTAGCCAAAAAATCAGCAAAAAGACGACCTTTATTAGCTCCAGCGTAAGATCTAAAGTTGGTTTGCTTTGGTTTTTTTCTTCTTCTAAATATTCTTTGATACCAAGGCATAACTAAAATCTCGCTTTAATAATTGATGAAGTGGCTTTGCCTTTTTTGATTCTTTCCTTTTTAATTTCTTGGTTAACTTTGAAACGATAATACTCATACCAATCTCTAATTTCTTCTGGTGTCATACGGCTTAATGATCTGCCGGCAATGCTCATGCTGGATTGGTCAATGCTTGCTCTGTTTTCTAGCATTGCTTCTAAGGCATCAACTACGATGCGAGCGTGAGATCTAGGGTCTGTTGAGTCGGCATCTAAGTTGGGTTTAACATTTACATAGCCCGTGTTTAAAACCAAACGCTGCGAAGATCCATTGGTTATATATTCTTGGTATTCATAATCGCCTTTCGCATAATCAGCAGTCGTAGTAGATGGAACTTGAATTAAATAAGAGGTCGCTGTTTCAGTAACAATTGAATTGTTATTGTCTAGCCTTATTTCTGTTGCTGCTGATGCAAGCAATCTTAGGCTGTAACTTAATGCATAACTGCCAGTCGGATAATCGGAAACGATATCTTCTCTTTTCCAAAGCCAATTATCTCCAACCACCAGGCTATCTGGTACATCTGTCGGAAAATTATCTGTATCAAATAAATTAGACAACCGTTGCCCTCATACAATTGCTTATTAAAGCTAAGTTGCATTTTTAGCTTGTCAACAGTTACCAATCGCTAATGAAAGATTTTTTTCTAGGTGGGCGGCGGCGTTCTTTTATTAAATCTCTAGGTTGTTCTTTTTTTGTTGGCACTTCGGGTGTGTCAGTAGTATCTGTCTTTGTAGCAATGCGTTCTAAATCTGGTTGCAGTATATGCAATGCTGCTAATGCGTAATTGTAACAATCAAGAGCCTCATTTCTTTCACGCTTTGGCACCCAAACAACTTGTTTGCGACCTCGTACATATTTGATAGCTCTCTTTTCCGATGTTAATTGTTTAAAATATTCCTCATCGGCTTGGTTTGAAAAATGAATATAGCCTGGTCCAACCTCATCAACTTGCAACCAAGAAAACAATGTCTCTTTGCAGGTATCGGTACCGACTGGGAAAAGCGATATTCTTTGTCTACCGGATTGAGTAGGGCGACCACAAATAGGTTTGCCAGCTTGACTCTGACCTTTGATAGCAAATATTCTTCTGCCTTGACGTACTTTGGCAAAATCATAAACCGATTGAGTTTGATAACCAGAATCTACTGCCACGCAAGCAATTGACAGATCCGACAAAGATTGTCGTTGATACTTTCTTTTTAAGTACTCATCGAGTTCATGCCAAACGTCATATTGCGAAGTCTCTCCCCAAAACTGTACGTGTTCAATGACAAACGATTGCGAATCCAAACCCCAACCAATGACCGACAATTCTAATCGGTCACCTTGCACATCGACACCACCCGTAACAACTAAAACCTCATCTGGTATAAGTTCGGCGTTCCAATTCTCACGCCTTGCCATTAACCCTTCGGCTTCTATTTCTTCACCTTGATCTCGCCACACTTCACCTAATGAAGTATTAATCCAAGTCTTTAGCATTTCTGGATGCTTTCTGGCTTCATTAAAACCTATTGCCATTGCTGCCCAAGTAGACCAAGGCGAATATAACTCTGATATATGAAAACCTGCTACGGTAGTTGTTTCGTTTTCTGCTCGCCATTCGCCGTTTCTAATGAGCTGTACTTTGTGTTTTTCTTCCATAATTGCCCCACATTCTTGGCATACATAATGTGCAGTTTCAGGCTCTTTTTCTTCCCAATGAACATTTGCCCATTCAAGTATAATAAACTCTTTGCAGTGTACGCATGGCACCCAGTACTTGCGTTTGTCGCTACTTTCAAACGCCGTTTGTATGCGTGATAAACCATCAATAGTTGGTGTCGATGCCATAATGATTTTACGATTGGCAAAAGTTTTAGTTCTAACCGTTGAGAGTGAAATGGGATCTCCTTCTGTTCCAGCAGAAGCCGGAAACCGATCACACTCATCGATCAATAAAATTCGGATTGGTCGACTTGCTAAACTGGCTGCGGAGTTAGCACCCGTAATAGTTAAGTTGCCGCCTGGGAACTTCTTATGCAAAACCGTATTCTCTGAGTCTCTGGATCTAGGTTCTTTGACTGCATCTTTTAAAGCTGGTGAAGCCGATAACATAGGTGCCAATCTATCTTTGCTAAAAGCTCTGCCCATTTCAATTGTCGGTTGCAAGCACATTATTGGGCACGGGTCCTGGTTGATATGATAACCAAGCACGTTTAAAAGTAATTCGGTGGCTCCAACTTGGCTCGACTTCATAAATACAACGGTTTCAATCTTGCGATTAGCCACGGCATCCATTATTTCTTTTAGATAAGGCGTACGACTGGTTCGCCACAAGCCTGGTTCGGCAGACGAGGTTGATGTTAAATATCTATTTTTATCTGCCCATTCGCTAACCAGAAGCCGTTTTGGTGGTTGGAACGCTTTCGCTGCTTCCGTCCATACCCATTTCAATGGATCCTGGGAGTTCTGATTTGGCAAGTTCTTCAAGTGCTTCATGTACTTCCTTAGTTAATAATTCTTCGGTGTCTGCGTAGTCGTCTAGGCCAACTACTTGATGAGCTAGCTTCGATGGCAGATTCATTAGTTTGCTTTTGACGTTAGAGACAAACTCAATCCAAGCGTTTTTTATATCTTCGGCTCTAATAAGTTCATTGCTTAATATCTCAACTTCCATTTCGGCTTTGGTAGCTTGAGCGGAAGTCAATCTGGTTTTGTGTTCGGTGATCGTGCCGTCCTCGGTGTTGGATGTCAACCTGGCTTTGTTTCTAAGCCAATTAATATAAGCAAAACGGCATTGGTCTAAATCCATTGACTTGCCTGGAGCAGAAGGCAGTACATTTAAGCCTTTCAGCCGACTAACGTACTCTGCGGATAGATCTAAATGCTTTGCTATTTCAATATTGGTAGCCATGTCATTGTCCTAGTTTAAAAATTGCACTGTCTAAAAAAATATCGAAATCTTGAAACCTTGGTCGATCTGTTAGCCAGTAAGGACCCATTACATTACACATCATTAGTATCTCCTCTGAAAGCCTTTATTTATAAGGGTATAAGGGAATATAGATTGCGGCTTATCATCTATCCAAACATCTATCTTTATTCCTTCTCTGTTGACTGCTTCCATTTTAGATTTCTTTGCAAAAATAATTGGTACTCTCATAATTTTTTTAATGTCGTCTGCTAAGTGTTCGTGTCTTTTAGTTACACAATAAACTTTGTGATCTGCGGTAATTAATAAATTTATTATTTGATCCCATAAATCAGGAGACAACGTATAAGTATCATCATAATCAATTGCTATTCTCATCATCGTCTGCTCATTTCTTTTTTAAAAGATTTTTCTAATTCTTTTGGTAAAACATTATTAACAATCTTCTTACCAATCTTGTAGAACGGAAATGTCTTTCGATAATTGATTGATGTTTTAAATGCGATCAATAATTTGGCAGGTGTTTTCTTTGTTGGAGCTGACCAAACTCCAGCACCTCTTTTAGTTGGTCGTATGACCTGTTTGCCTTTGACAACTCCTTGGCGTTTGCCTGGTATGTTTCCAAACTTATTAAGTTTTCTATTCTCTGTTGGTACTGCAATCTTTTTGCTTGGGGTAGATGTACCGCCTTCAAATGCCCAGCGTAAATACTTAGCCTGTATATCTTTAACAACTACAAAGCCGCTAAGTTTTCTAGCAGTAGCAAATCCAATAGCGAAAGCATTTGTAGTGAATCGAGTAGGACTATCTAAATACTTATTGCTTTGAACTTGGTATGCCTTCTGTAACTTCTTTGATGTGTTATTGATTCCCCACTTAGTAGCTTCTGGAATGTGTCGTTTAGCTTTTCTGCCTAACTTCTTAACTATCTCTTTCTGATTGGTTTTAATGCTAACTGTTTGTGTCATTACTTATTCCCTGGGAATTTGTTGATTGCTCTAATGTTGAGCTTCTTAGCCCAACGACTTACTGTAGATTTATCAACGCCCATACTCATAGCTATATCGTGCATCGAATCACCACGTTTTATTCGGCGTTGTATTATCTCTTTCTTTTTATAATCTTTAATGGTCATGTTTAGTTATTATAAGTTTTGTTTAAAAAAAGGGGAGATTCGTTTCATTCTTCTGCTGTTTCATAAAATTCTGCTAATGCCATTACATCGGCTTCTTTGTCACTCAAGCCTTGATCTTTATATTTTCTAAATAGATCTTCTAACAATCTTTGGTTGTGGCTGTTGCTCATTTCAATTTGCTCCCTGGAAAGGTTTTTTTAAATTTATCGGCTACTGTGAATAAGTCTTTATTCACATAACGTAAGATCTCATTTAAGTGCCAAACGGAATCAGTGCGTACTTCGGCTTTACATATATCAACTGCTTTTGCATAAAAATCTTCATCTTTAACTACTAAGATATTTAAGCCCTCAAAGTTGACTGACCAAATATCGCCGGTCAATTCTTCATGACCATGTTGCACCATGCTTTGTTCGCATTTCTCATAGGCTCGCAACATACCTTCGCTATTGGTTTTAATAGATAGATAATTGACTGTTTTTATAGCTTCTTCAAATTTGTGCTGCATTTGCATGAATCGCAATCTAAGCTCTGGATCCATCAACTCCATAAATCGTTCTTTACCCCATTTTTTGTGGATCTCTTTTTTGCGTTGATCTACGCTTGCCAAAACTTTCATTGCTTCGGCTTTATTAGGGTTTTCGGTTGACCACTCCCAATCATGCTTCCTAGTCACATAAACCTCTTTTTATGTAAAACACACGCATAAACGCATAAACCTTAAGGGGTTTTATGCGTTTTATGCGATATGTACGTTTCGATTTATGCGTTTTATGCAGTTTATGCGTTAATTTATGCGTTAATTTATGCATCAAAATAACTCCTTATCTTTCGGCACAAAGCCAGCACCGATAATTTCCTCTATTAATCCTTGCTCCAAAAGGGCAGATTTTGCATTAGACAAACCCGAAGAT
>Ga0302116_1002506_pt1 | contig 10695 bp, 14 predicted proteins | sample AG5_SCM_MG_FD_203124 | JGI IMG/M metagenome (GOLD analysis project Ga0302116, IMG submission 203124) | Marine microbial communities from Western Arctic Ocean, Canada - AG5_SCM | ecosystem: Environmental > Aquatic > Marine > Oceanic | place: Canada: Western Arctic Ocean | collected 2017-10-01 | reverse complement strand
TGTGCGTATTTGGCTGCCGAGGGTCTGCACAGCATGCTCAGCCAAAACGTCAAGAGTGACAATAATAACAATTTCTGGAGACAGCGAGTCACGGCAGGAGTGCTGCCGTCAATTCTGGGGGTGGTCAACGGGGTCAACGGGGGGGCAGCAGCAGCAGTTGATCACCCTGCGCTGATTGCACTGGGGGGAATTGCCACGACGCTACCTGTGTCGGCAATATTCCAAAAGTACAAGTCAACCACAATCGTGGGAACGCTGATGAACTCCGCGGAGAGAATTTCCACGAGCTCCAAATGTGCCACATGCGTTCTGAACGCTCTGCTGAAACTGGTGGAAACGGTGGCGGAAGTGTTGGGAAATGGGGATCCGGAACAGGGCCAGAGCCAGGGACAGGAACAGGAACAGGAACAGCAAATTAATCAAAACAAAGCGGTTATTTTCGTGTCGGAGAACTTGGGGAGGCTGATTCACCTGGCGTTGAAGTTTGCGGTGGCGGAGGAGGGGGGGGATGTTGGGGTGCAGGTTGTTGCGCTAAATGTGCTTCGCGGGGTGCTGAACTGCGGGCTGAGAGCCGACGAGAATTTTGATCTCAAGAAATACACCACGTTGGTGGAGCTTTCATTGGGGAAGGTCATTGATGGCGGTGGAAACCGCAAATTGAGGGTCAAGGCGGGGGGGCTGCTATGCAGGTGGGTTGGGACGGGAGGGTTTGGGATTGTGCCAACTGAATAGAGTTTGAGTTAATTTTGAAATTTGAGTAATTTTTTACCGATTTTTTATCACAATTTTCTGTTTATTTTTTCTGTTGATTTTTAAACATATTTATTGGCACTCAACCATAGACTCTTCTTAAAGTACAGCTTACTTCCCATTCTTCTAAATTAATCAACCTCTCAATTCCCACTCGAAACATCAAAAAAATCTCAAACTCAACTTAAAATGGGTGACACTGCCTTTGATTTCTCCGATGACGACGAGGAAGTGGTTGTTGACCCCCTTACCCTTGGCCCTGATCTGTACTATTTATGCCAGGAGAATGAAACTGGAAAAGCCCTCGAGCTTTTAGAAATTGGTGTCCCGCATGCCTACCTCCCCTCCTCAGAGGACCCAACAATCGACACAAGTGGAGAATGGTCGTGCCTATCCTGGGCCGCTTATAACGGTAACATTCCTCTTACCATTGAGCTGCTGAAGCGTGGAGCTTCCAAAACCTACGCTGAGGCTCGCTCCCGGCTCAAGCTCAAAGAAGAGTTGCTGGCAACTTCAAGGTCGCAATCCAAGGCCACCCCTGCGTCGGTTGCAGCGGCCGCAAAATTGACGGAACCGCTGTTGATCAACACGCCTCTGATTTGGGCGGCAAAGATGGGTTACCTCCGTGTTTGCTGGTTGCTTCTAATCGATGGATACAGCAGGTGAGTGAGAATGTTAAGTGTTGGGTCAAACAATCTCAATTAAAATTACAATTCGATGCTAACACACAATTTATTATGCAGCATCGACGACGTCGACTCTGTTGGAAACACTGCCCTCCATCTGGCCGCTGCGAACGGGCACAGTCATGTTGTTGGGTGCTTGATTGCGGATGGGGCTGACGTGAAGAGGCGCAACAATTATAGAAACACGGCTTTTGAGGTTTGTAAGAGCGCTCAAGACTGCAAGGCAGCCTTGAGAGCAGCAATTGATAAGCCCGTCCTCGAACCGCTGACGCGTGAGCAGAGGAAAGACATTCACTTGTCGCACGTGAAAAAGCTGGAGGAGACGGAGGGCGAGATAACCAACATTGCCGACACCTCCAAGCTCGACATCGACGAGTTCGAGGAGAAGATCAATTCTGGAATTGCATTTGGGATTTCTGAGGACGTAGCCAAGATTGGGACGAGTTTGGTCAGGGGAATGAAACTAGAGCGCCAGTTGAAGAAGGACATTGCAGATTTGCAGGGCCAGCTGCCTGTCATAACTCAATCAGCCTACACCAACTACGTGAACACCTTGAAAGCCAGCTTGAAGGAGGTCGAGGCGCTCTTCACGCCCGAGGAAAGCTCGGCATCGCTAACAGAAATGGTCAAGCTGGGAGAGGCCATGTGCGAAACGGCGCACTCTGAATTCTGGCTCCAGGTGAGCTGCCAGGCGGTTGAGAAGGTCGTTTGCGCAACCGAGCACACTGTGAAGCTCATGACCCGGTTGAAGGAAAGTATTGTCAAGGCCGAAATGGCCAAGGGGAACGAGGAGCTCGTCAAAAATGCGACGGCTTTGCACAACCGGTTATCCACCGAATTGGAGATGAGGCGAGCTTGCGACGGGTACCCAGTTTATAAGCTACCGGACAGCGAGATGGATGCTAAGGCGGCGAAAGAGTACTGGGGCGAGGAGGACGTGGGGAAGATTGAGGAAACGAGAGGTAAGCGAGCGAAGCGAGCGAGCCTTGTGATAGAAGAGAAGAGTGCGAAGCGACTAACCCACTCCTAATCCGCTCCTAACCGCAGAGTGGCCTTTACCGCCGGAAGAGACGGGACAGTATATTTGGGTTCCGAGCGAGAGTCTAAAAGGGCTCAGGGATGCCAGTGAAAGGCTGGAAAATGCACTCAAGGACGCCGATGCTCACGGCTGCAACGTGGCGTTGGTAGAGGAAAGCAGGGCAACAATGAAGGCAAAGGGGGGTGATTTGGTTAGTTTGGAGGGCAAGAACGACGAGGATAGGGACAGTGCTGTGGCGGTTGCTGAAAAACTGGCCAAGAAGCTCAAGAAGGGTGGGAAAAAGAAGAAGTGATTGATTGAAATGTGTGTTGGGCCAAGGAAAATTTCAAATTTATGCAATGATCAACAACAATATATATATTTAATTTTCAATTTTCACAGCAAAAAAGTCCCACCAGATTGTTGGACTCCAGATTGGACAAGGCCTGAGGGTTGGCGATCCCGAGAAGATCGTCGACTCGACCCGCTTCGGTTTCTTCGACCTTTCTTCCTCTCTCCCCCACTCGATCTTTTACTCTCGGTTCCTCCACTCCTCCTCAATGGCCTCCAATTATTTATATATTTAAAGCACATTCGCAACTTGACGTCCGAGTAGGAGGCAAAGAAGACCAGAAAGAAGAGGGCCGCCAGAGCCAAGGCCCAAATCATTTTCGTGAATTCTTCGAAGGAACTGTTGTTTGAGGCCGAATTGGTGGCACCATAGGTTATCTCGAACCAACTCTGTTCGCAAATTGATGAATCGGCGGAGCTGCAGGTTGTACTCGTCTGCAACGCGGATCCGCACGTGTCGCCAGTGTCCGAACTTCCATCGAGGCAAGAGTCGCAGGTGTGCTTCTTCAGCGCCTGATTGAAGTCGCTCATAGTGTCGAGAGTCCCTTCGTAAACCTGACAAGAAGCGTCGGAGAAGGAGCCAATTACAAAATTTCCATTGTCACAGTACAGGCCATCGTAATAACCGCCTAGACTGTTGACACCATTCATGGCAGCGACGCAAGTGATATGATTACCATCTCCATCACCATCATCATCACGTTCGTTCGCCCTCCGTGCCCTCTTCTCCTTATTATTATTGTCTTCCTCGTTATTGTCGACATTATTGTCATAGTAGTGGTCGTCCTCGGCCCCAATGTAAAAATAATTAGCTCTTGCCATGAGCAAAGAGAGCTCATTCTCAAACAGGTTGGATCCGAGGAACTCTATTAAGTTCCCCGTGGTGATGAAGGAGGAAATCAAATCGCTACTGTGGCAATTTCCCGAGTCGTAAAGGTTGAAGGCAAGCTGGGGAGCATAGCAATTCATCATCTGGACCCAGAGGCCCTGGTCGCCATTATCAGAACTTTGCTCTTGGCACTCTTCAGTCTCATCAATTTGAATGGGCGCCTGAACGCAGCCGAGGTAGCTGACCATCATGTCAGAGTTCGATGCGTAGTTCTGCTGCACTTGATACAGCCCTCCTCCATAAGTGGCAGGTCCAAATTCATCAACATGGGAAGTGGATTCGTCACTATTGCCACTGTGCCACCATGCGGATTTTGTCGAGGTCGGGAATAGGAGGAGACACAGGGCGAGTCTGATGCATTGTAGAAAAGAATTGTCCATCATGGTACATTCAAATTGATTTTAAAAAAAGAAAAAAGGAAATATTAATGCATCCTATTCAATAATACATGAAAACATTGAAAATTGTGTCAGGTCAGAGTACAACCCGTAACGAAGTAACACTTTAATTTTGATTTATTCCTTCCCACCAAACAACAAATCTCATTACATTCAAGAAACCACAAAATGTTTGCTAATTTGCGAACTGCAGCTCTCCGGAGCCCTAAACTTTCCCATTCCCTAATCCGGCCGTTCTCCGGCACCCCAACCGAGGCAACGTTCGACCTCACGGGCTGCTTCCAGACCCACAACTTACCTTCTGCCCCTGAAAATAGCGTGACTGCCACGACTGAAGACCTCCAACGCATGCACTCTCTAATGTACACAATGCGCCGAATGGAAATCACTTGCGACAATGAGTACAAGGCAAGAAACATTCGTGGTTTTTGCCACCTTTACGATGGTCAGGAGGCCATTGCTACTGGGGTGGAAGAGTCTTTAACCCACGAGGATAGTTGGATAACGTCGTACCGGTGCCACTGTGTGGCGCTGTGCAGGGGTGGATCTGTGGAGCAGGTGAGTGAGGCTCGTCATGCCAAATATCTATCTTATAAACTAAGCTAACCCACTCGCCTCGCACTCGCACTCCTTCTCCGTGCAGGTTCTTGGCGAGCTCTTCGGCTTGCAGGGCGGTTACACCAAAGGGAAAGGGGGCTCCATGCACTTCTACAACAAGGCTCACAACTTTTTCGGGGGGCAGGGGATCGTGGGAGCTCAGGTGCCTGTTGGCACCGGGCTCGCGTTTGCGAACAAGTACAATACGCCCGAGGGCGAGGCGATGCCGGTCGCCATGGCCTGCTACGGTGACGGAGCTGCCAACCAGGGTCAGATCTGGGAGGCCGCCAACATGGCCGCGCTCTGGAAGCTCCCCATGATCTTCTGCATCGAGAACAACAGCTACGGAATGGGAACGAGTGTCGAGAGGCATTCCGCAATCCCCAACGGCGAGTACTTCAGGATGGGAGGAGAGACCGTTCCCGGGCTGAAAATTGACGGCATGAACGCTCTCGCTGTGAAGGAGGGGATGCGGTTCGCAAAGGTGAGTGAGCGGAAGGGGGGGGGGGGTGAGGAAGCAGGAAGACGAGCATACGAGCCACCTACCACTAATAAACTAAACTAAAACTAAAACTAAACTAACTCCAATTTACTTCGCACCTTCTTCGCTCGGCGCAGGAGTGGACCAGCACTGGCAACGGACCGTTGTACATCGAAATGAACACCTATCGTTACCACGGGCACAGTATGTCCGATCCTGGAACGACCTACAGGTCCCGTGACGAAATTGCCGCGACCAGGTCGGCGAGGGATCCCATCGAGTTCATCAAGAAGTGCATGACCGAGAACAACTTGGTCGAGATGGACGATTTGAAGAAGAAAGAAAAGGGGCTCAGGAAGGAGGTTGCCGACGCCACCACGAGGGCGAAGGCGTTTACAGCCCCCCCACCCGAGGAGCTGTACAACTACGTCTACGCGAAGGACCACTTGGTCAGGGAGAGCGTGGAGCAAGTGCCCTTCATCAGGATGCCTGAAATTCAGGACAGTATTGTTAACGGCGTTGCGCCCAAGTAAAAGGAGGGTTGGCGGAAAAGAATAAAGGAAAAAATTTCAAAATAGCAATCATTAAACAATCTTATTCAATAGTTACCCCAACCTTGGACCTCCTTTTCTTTAGACTTCCTCTTTTAGATTTTTGACTGCGTTCCGGTGCATTCGCATGCGCCAACCCATAAGATTCCCTCACCATCATACGCATTATATCACCCTTGCTCCTCCTCCTCGCAGATGCCACGGAAAGCTTGACGTCAGGGGTCATTTCGTCCATCACACCCTCGTCATCCCCACCCGGGAGAATATCCGGCGGAATTCGTGCGATTGCGGTGTCGGTAAAGTAATCGGGTCTGTTGATGTGCAGCTCCTCCCAAACATCATTCAACCATTCTTTAACTTCGTTCTCGAAAACTCTCCAGGATGATCTATGAGTCATAGTTATTATCATCATCCTCGTCATGTCATCTCCCTTGTCAAAGCGTGTTTTCTGCGCCGAGCGAGTGGGTTAGTTAAGTAGTGGATGTAGCCGTCTGCAGTCATTCTGTATGCTTTGCTCGCTCACCTGGAAGCTCTTCGTGCTGGCAAAGTCGTAGAAAGTGTGTCTGTACTCTTCGTTTGCTAGAGCTATCAGCAACACTATTCCAATCAACCACAGAGCGCTTAAACAAAGCGCGACCTCGTTGAGCCGCCAAGTTTCAAACTTTGCCTCGTGCTCACCCTGCCTCTCCATCAAGACCAAGCTAACGTGAATTGCAATTTGTGTGTAGAGCATGTTTACCAACCAGTAAAATCCTCCAAGGTCAAATGGATGCCGTCCTTGGACGAAGGCCGTAAAGTCCACAACCACCTTCATCACCACTCGGTTAAAAATACTCGCGACAATGCTTGTCCCCCTAGGGAGTGGCAACCACACCCTAAAATCAAACCGAATCGCCTTGTACAGGAAGTAAGCAGCAAGCTGCGGCGCATTGATTGGGTTAGTTTTTGTTTAGCTCGCTTCCCAACACCCCGCCGCTCACCTCCAATCCGCAAGTAAGCCCGACCAGCCAGCCGCCTCCAACAATATATAGGACCGCCACCTCCAAACTCTTTCCAAGCAGCTGACAGAAGCTCAGCAAATACATGCTCCACTTCACAACCATCAACCTCACCCCATGCAACGGCACAAACCCGTAGAAAGTCTTCTCCGTTTTCCGATGGGCATCGTTGATGTCAGCCATGAAAGTCATGTAGCCCATTGTCTCGGCCACGAACACTGCACTGCAGAATAGAGCGCCCAACACAATCCAATCAATTTCCTTACTCTCCAGTACGTTCACCACCTGAATCACACTCATTGGAATGCTCTCGCTGAAAACCTCGCACATCTTGAACATCACCATCTCGGTTACTGGTGGTACAACTGCGTGCGCCTCCACTTCGGAGTTGATCAGCACCCGAAATTTGTTGAAAGCCGGTTTCGTGAACGTCACTGTGCCCAACATCTCAATCAGCATGGTGCGCTTGTTCCGATGGTGAATTGCGACGCAGAGAGCAAGCGATAGGCTCATGCTAATCACAACACAGGAGGTCATCAAGTCAGCCGTCTCGTGCTTTCCAATCGAGTTGTAGTATTTGATAGTGGCCACGTCGGTCGCGACGTCCACCATACTGAGCAATGCAGACCCCATGCTCAAGAAGAACTTCTTCCACGTCGCGGTATGCTTGATTTCTCCTCCCAGCGTTAGCATGAAGGGCTTGAAGAATTCGTGCAGCTGGCTCAATTCTTGAACGGCAGGATACCTCTGCTCCCACGAGGCAAACGCGCCCTCCGCAGAAGCTGCTACATATAGCAAGGACAAAAATGAGCAACCTAAATACCCTCCGTCTTCGACTGTCAGCAGCTCGAGTTTTGGGGGCACTGTGTGAGGAACCAGATAGTCCCGCTCGTTTTCACTTTCCGCTACGACGACTCCAATCAGCGTTTCCAAAAAGGGGAGGTCAACCTTGCCCTCTTTCATCGCTCTAAATTCTTCAAAAAAGTTGGCGACGCGCTCTTCCTTCGCCTTCTTCGTCCTGTTTTTGCTCAACAAACCACAGCTATTTGCCATCAGCATTTTCCCCATCACCTCTCCGTCCTTTTCGTCCAGGTCGTCCAGATGCCGCCAGAGTTGGAACTTTCTCTGCAAAATGTCCAGCGAGCGGTAGTCGATGCTGCGTGTTGTGTGTGTTGGTGTTGGTGGTGGTGGTGGTGGTGGTGTGTTCGTGCTTATCCTTCCAACTCACCTACTGCTAAGCGCACTCTCCAGCTCCGTCGCTAGAACTTTAGAGACATCGCTAGAGGACTTTTTCCCAGCAAGTGTAAACAACTGATTGACAGTGTGCCTTACTTTGCCAACTGGTTCATCAAATCTCTTAAGCTTTTTACGTTTCTTTGCGATTGGGCTGAAAAGCATCTCGATCGCTGTTTCTGTTGAGGAAATTTGTATAAGTTTCGTCACCGCGGTGCTCTCATCGTCCACAGACATGCTTTGGCGGTCCAAAAAATTTCTATTTTTCCTCGTCCTAAAAATAGTCCTCCTCCCACTCTTTACCTCGCACACCTCGGAATCTATCGGGCTAGCGTAAATCAGGTAATTCTCAGCAATTGTATCATCATTCTTCTCTACAGTTCCGTCGTCAAAGTAGCGCTCTCGCATCGAAGGTTCGTCGCTGGGGTCCAAATCGGCCAAATTTAATTTGCTGAAAGTCTTCGACGGCTTAATGCAGCCTCGGTCGTCAAACTGCTGCCACACCATATTCCGTCTGGTTTGGAGGTCAAATTTCCCGTTGCCTCTCCTGCAAAGCCGGCTGAAGGACTGCGAGTGACTTGTCTTTTCTTTGTCGCCGACAATTACGCATTTTTCCTGATCATACTCACTCTCCAGAGCCCTACTGTCGACGTTCCACAAAAACGCTAGCGCCTCCTTCGCCTGCGCCGAGCGAAGAAGGTGCGAATCGAATTGAGAATAATGTTTGTTGGTTTAGTAGTGGCTAGTATTCTCGTCTTCCTCAAAGCTCGCTCGCTTCGCTCACTCACCTCGCAGCGCACTGTCACAGCGCTGTAGCACCAAGCCCTCCCTTCAAATTGGACAGCAGAAGTACTGATTATGCCGTCGTTCTGAGACCTAATTTGAATTTTCTTGTTGCTCTCGCTGTTTCGGAATGTCTTCAACAGTATGTTGCCCCTCTGGACATCAGCGCTCTCTTCTTCGTTGAGTTCAATGCTCGCTTTATGCTGCTGCATGATTTCAGTTCGTCGGTCCAGATCGACCTTGAAATCCTGGCAAAATTGTTTCCTCAACTGTATTTTAGAGCTTAAGAATCCTACAGCTGCGCCAAGCGAAATGAAGCGCGGGCGCATTACGAATTGAGCGGAATAGTTAGTGGGGGGTTTACTAGTTGGTGGGTGGGTGGGTGGGTGGGCTCCGCTCCGCTCACTCACCTACTCGATTTGCACCTACTTTATGGGCCAGTACGTTCGAAACAACACCACCCAGCGTCACTTGCGTGACTAAGGTCATGCTGGTGGCAGAGATACGCGAAGAAAGAACGGGCTCAAAAAAATAAGCACCGTTGATTGTGCCTCGGACGAAGTTGTTCAATGCTGGCAAACCAACTTGTGGCACTTCAGGGAATAGAGAGCTCTCGCCAATGTGGCGGAAATAGATCGCCATTTTTTTGGATTCATCCTCCGGGCGCTTCCAAATGAAGCGGGTGAGGAACTGTCGCGGCCGCATACCAAAACCCAAGTCTCTAACGTAGTGGTTATCCCCGCAGTGTTTGTTATGAAAGCGTTCCTCGTGAGTGATAGTTTCGGATGTGTCTCCTTTTTTCGCGTATCTACTGTTCGCGTTGCTGAAGATGCAGGCCGAGCACTCGTCTAGGCTGAGGTCGATTATCACTTCGCACTTCAGGAACGCGCTGGGCGTGGTCTCGCCCAGGATGTGAGCGATGCTCATTTTGACTCGAAAGTCGGGGGAGTCCAGAGGGGAGAATTGGTCACTCTTTACAAGCGCCATCTTCGCTTTGATGCTCTCCACTAATTCATTTTCCTCGTCGGTATAAATTTCGCCTGCGCCGAGCAAAATAAATTTTGAAGCGATTAGTTGTGGTTTAGTAGTATTGGTTGTGATGTAGAAGTCTGTCTGCAGCAAATAAAAATTTCGCGCGCGCTCACCTCTGTAGTTTTTCATCACCTCAGCTATCCTCGTTCGTTGAAGTTTGTCGATCTCGTCGTCGCAGTTGAACTTGCTGCGAATCTGAAAAACGCCGTGAAGCGGATGGATTTTGTGAATTTTCATTCTCCCTTTGAAATCGTGACGTTGTCGTTGCACGAAGGTCACTTCACATTGTTGAATTCGGGACTGGGAAGGGGAAGGGGGATGAATGTTTTTGATAACAATGACGCCATCTTTTTTACCTCTTTCGAGATTTTTTCGTTTGCTCTTGTTGATGTCGTACTGAGCAGAAATGAAGGCGTCTGAATCATCAAACTTGAAGGCGTTAACAAATCTGCCATCGACCAGCTTCGTCCATACGTTTTCTGTTATGTGGTGAAGGCTTTTTTGGGGCCATCGGAAGTGTTCAATCTCGGAAATTACGTTGTGGTTTTCTGCGCCGAGTACGAAACGAATTGAGTGGAATAATGTTAGTTTAGGTCATTTTGTTTAACTTAGGATTAGAGTGGAGATTGAGTAAGACTCACCTTGGTGTGTCTTTAAGATCTCACGAGGGTTCTTGGGCAGATTGTGAACGGTGTTCATTCGTTCGCTGCTGCAGTAATCAAAGAACCAGAGCATAGCCTCCTCAGCGCTCGTGTCCACAACCGTTTTCGCCATGTCCCACGTAGTTTTTCCTGTCCCATGCTTGCAGTACAGCGTCACCAACGGATCCGACATCTGCGCCGAGCGAGCGAGGCAAACGAAGATAAAGTTAAGTTGGGGAGATGGCTCGCGGAGACTGAGTGAGGTCTCACCTTGCTTTTCTCCCACC
>Ga0302116_1002500_pt1 | contig 10707 bp, 17 predicted proteins | sample AG5_SCM_MG_FD_203124 | JGI IMG/M metagenome (GOLD analysis project Ga0302116, IMG submission 203124) | Marine microbial communities from Western Arctic Ocean, Canada - AG5_SCM | ecosystem: Environmental > Aquatic > Marine > Oceanic | place: Canada: Western Arctic Ocean | collected 2017-10-01 | reverse complement strand
TTAAAAAATAACCCCCCAACCCCCCCCCCCCCCCCACTGTTGCGCTTGGCTTTTCGCTGCGCTCGGCTTGCGGGTTAAAGCTCTTCCCTCGCGCTACCGCTCGGTCGATCGCTCGCTCGCCAACTCAAAAACCCACCTCCGTAAAATACTCATTGTAAGTCTCAACGAACTCCTCCCTGCTGATCCTCCCATCGCCGTCCCGATCGAACTTGTCAAACAGCGCCGCCGCCTCGATAATACATTTGCTCATGCGCTCCAATAGGATCGGATCGCCAAGCGCTGTGATCTTCAGTGCCGCAAAGCCGTTTGGTGTGACGGTTTTCACTGCATCTATACACGATTTGAAGATTTCAACGTGGTGGTCACAGGTGTCCTCACCAAGGTAGCGGAACACGCGAGCCGGCTGGTTAGTAGTAACAGCAGTATGAGTAGGTTTTGGGGACGACGACGACGACGAATCCTCGTCAGGAGCGTTTTCGGCCGCGTAATCCAGTATTCCATTTATTCCGGACCGGTTGAGCATGCTAGGGTGGTTTAGTTTTGTTTGTGCAGCTTAATTAGTTAGAGGATGTGTGTGAGGGTGGCGCTCACCTGATGCACGGTTTGAGATCATCAGTTGTTTCACCTCCGCAAAATTGAGCGAAGAATGTCTTCTTGACAATGAAATTGGTGAGAGGTTTGGAGAAGATTTTATAAGAGAGGTTAATCAGGGTATGGGCGTTGTTCACCAGAGGGGGGATGGTGCAAAGAGTGAAGACTGTTTTTGCAAGTGTTGTGTTAGCTAGCAAGTTGAGCAAATAATGTCGAGTGTGCGAGTTGCGAGTGCAGCCTGAAGGATCTCACGGATCTCACCTCCACAGCTGAGCAGAAGCTCATAGGTGGTCTTTCCCGCGAATGAGGTTTTTGCATCTTGGAAATCGATTGTTGGAGCTGCTGTGGATGTTGAGAATTTGGAGTTGGAGGGGGTGACGGTGGAGAATGTACAGGAAATACGATGATTTATGATGACTCGAGTTGTGGAAGATATCGGTAGTCGAAATCTAGCCAACATGGCTGTAACAGAGGTGGGGGCTTGTGATGTTAGTAGGGGACGAGTTAAGTTGAAAGTTTATGAGGTTCTTGCAGAGGTTTTCTCGTCATGGACATATGTGGAAATTTTGGCTTCGCGATTCTTTCGCGATTCTTTATTGGCTGCAATTTTTGGCTCGATTTGTCCGCAAAAATTCCTTCCAACTAACACCATGTAAGCGTTTTTGCCTCTATTAATCATTCACCACACTCCTAACATCATATCCAAACTCCCACAAAAATTTGAAACAAGAACCCATTAGCTCATCACCTAATTGGCTTACACAAACAAAACCACGAAAATCGCGTTTTAATGCCTTGCTCTCAATGCATTATACTGTGTGGCATGCAATGTGATGATGACACTGAAACATGCGCGATCATAGACAACGGAACTGAGTGTCTTGTCAGTCAAAAAGGAATTTTTTCACGAATTAATTCTACAACCTTCTTCATCATTGCTGGCATAATTCTCGTCCTCTGCATCTTGAAAGCAGTTGCCAAGGACTTCAAGTCTAGCAACAACAGTGGTGGAACTCGCTATGAACGAACACCAATCGTGACAGAAATTCCTTAAGGGTTTAAAAGAACGTATAAATATCAACACAAAAAAAACACCAACATTTTTAATTTAATTACCCCCTAAACCCTAAAATGCTCAATAGCAACGTCCCCGCTCAGCTCACTGGGACCAACCAACGGCCCCTTGTGTGCTGGCTTTCCGCTGAATCCAAGCTTCGCGAACAATGTCTCGTCCTTGTCGAAGCTCGGATTTTCTGTTGTCAGCAGCTTATCGCCATTGAAAATGCTGTTGGCCCCAGCGCTGAACATCATGAACTGCTCCGCGTCGCTGAAGCTCAACCTCCCAGCACTCAGCCTGACCATGGTCCTAGGCATGACTATCCGGGCGGTTCCGATCATCCTGGCCATGTCGAAGGCGTCCACGGAGTCGATCTCCTCGTCGTAGAGAGGCGTGCCCGGCACGGCGACCAGCGCATTCACGGGCACCGACTCGGGGTGAGTGGGGAGGGTGGCGAGTGTGTGCAGCAGGGCCACACGATCGTCTGCCTCTGTATTGTCATATTGTTTCGAAATAGTTGTTTTTGTGTTAGTACAACGATTGTTACAGTGATTGAATTTGTATTGCATACTCACTCACCTTCTCCCAAACCCAAAATCCCCCCGCAGCACACGCTAATTCCCGCATCCCTGACGTTCGCCAGCGTGTCGAGCCGGTCTTGGTAGCTCCTCGTTGTGATGACCTTTTTGTAGTGCTTTTCGCTCGTGTCCAAGTTGTGGTTGTACGCACTCAGACCTGCCGCCTTGAGCTGCACCGCCTGCTCGGGGGTGAGCATGCCCATGGTAGCGCACACTATATGATGGAGGTGATGTGGTTAGTATTTGTGCGTGTTTAAAAGCTTTGGATTCGTTTATTAAATTTCTCTTCTCACCTTCCATTCCCATCCCATTGACACCCTCCACCATGTTCAAAATATTTTTGAACGCGTTCTTCTTGTTGCCGAGCTCACGCCAGGCCGATCCCATGCAAAACCGCGTCGATCCAGCTGCCTTTGCCGCCCGGGCGGCCTCCATCACAGCATCCACCTTCATGGTTGGTGTCGGCTTCACAAAGGTGCTGTGCTTCACAGACTGGCTGCAATAGCTGTTTTGAGAGTGTTAGCCGTAATGTACGTGTAAATGGGGTAAAGTAAATGTAATGTAAAGGTAAAAACTCACCTGCAATCCTCAGTGCACCCACCAGTCTTAATTGACAGCAACGTGCACTGCTGAACCTCCTTGGGGTCCCAGAACATCCGGTGGGTCGTGCTGGCACGGTACATTAATTCGTGGAAGGGGAGGTTGTATATTTCGCTTATCTCCTCCATAGTCCAGTCGGTTCGCATCCTGGCGGTGTACCCAGCCATTGATCTAGCAGCTTCATTTTCGTAAAGATTGTTTCTATCAATGTCGTGGTTGGGAAGCCGGATGGATTGTGGGTTGACAGTTGTAGTGTTTGTGGAAGGGTTATGTTTTTCAACGACAACGTTGATTTGTGGCTGTTGGGGTTGGGGCTGTGTGGAGAGTGATCGAGAGAAAGATTGTGAAATTATTTTTGGATAGGTTCGAGTAAGTGTGATGATTTCTCGAAAGGCTGAAGATGCCATCATGACGAGAGGGTTGTGTATTGTGTGTGTTATGGGGGATAGGTTCGGATAGGTTTGTATTGGTATTTTTATTACGAAGATTTATGGGCGGACAAACACATACCTGGTTTCCTGGATAAGCAACACAAAAGCAATAACTCTCAAAAGACTCACCCCAGAGCTACCCTCCCAGAGCCCTAATTTACTACACTCCCAATCGAGAAGTTCAAACCAAACAAAAAGGGCATCACATCATGAAGTTTTCCCTATTCTTGGTGCTCGTTTCCACTCAATCCTTTACTCTAAGAACAACAAACATATCCCCCATGACCCCCACCTTCCACAAGAGAACGACATCATCATCATCATCATCATCATCATCAACATCATCATCATCAACATCAACATCAACATCATCAATTCACATGACAACTCCTCAGAATATAATTAAGAAATCACTACAAACTCTGCTTGTCTCGGTCTCGATGTTCACCATCATGGCAACCACTTACTCCCCCCCCCCCGCACAAGCTACTGATGGTGCTGCCATCGCCTCGTGCCTCTTCAAGAAGTGCCCTGGCTACCTGGCTAAGTGCATCACAAACCCCAAGTGCCTTGGCAACGTGCTCTGCATCAACACCTGCAATGGCAAACCCGACGAGATTGGGTGCCAAATCAAGTGCGGCGACACCTTCGAGAACGACGTGGTTGGCGAATTCAACAAGTGCGCCGTGTCGGACATGACTTGCGTTCCCCAAAAGAAGGACGACGGCAGCTACCGTGCCATTCCCAAGGACGTGACGGTCCCAAAGTTCGACACTAAGTTCTTTTCGGGTAGGTGGTACATCACCAGTGGGCAGAACGCCTTGTTCGACATATTCCCCTGTCAGGTGAGCTGCGAGCGAAGCGAGCTAGTCACAACTATAAAACATAATATATAATATTTTAACATTTTTTTGTTTGAAGTGCTGCTGGCTTGAAAAATCATCTAATCCACTCGGATCACTGTCATTCGCTCGTTTCGGTCAACTCAGGTTCATTTCTTCGAGCCAACACCCCAGGGGAACGGTTTTGTGGGGAAGCTAAACTGGAAGGTGAGGAGTGGAAGAATAAATGAGACGAGATGAGACGAAAAAACTGTAATTATTACTAAACCAAACCACACCACAATAATACACAGATCGTGGAACCAGACGGCGAGCAGTTCTCCCGAGAAGCCGTCCAGACGTTCATTCAGGACAAGGATCAGCCTGGCCTACTTAAGAATCACGACAACGAATTTCTGCACTACCAGGACGACTGGTACGTCATCGACTACGAGCCGGAGGGCACGAAAACAAGCCCGTTCGCATTCATTTATTACAGAGGAAGTAATGATGCCTGGGACGGCTACGGGGGAGTGGTTGTTTACACGCGGAGCGCGTCGCTCCCGGCTGACATCATTCCTCGCCTAAAGTTGGCCGCGGAGAAAGTTGGATTTGACTACGACAAGGATTTCACCAAAACTGACAACAGCTGCAAGGTGCAAACTGACAGCGAGAGGGTGATACTGAGGGAGAAATTCGCCGGCAAGGCGCTCATTCAGAGCGAGGAGCAGGTGAGCGAGCGAAGCGAGTTTTGAGGAAGACTTGAGCTACGAATCACTGAACTTTTGCCCTTCTTTGTGCAGCTCCAACAGGAAATCGTCAGGGCCAGAAACCTTGTTGTGAGCGAGGAGAAGACTCTTGTCAAGGAAATTCAGGTTCTTGAGCGAAAGGCGGTGGAGTTCGAACGCGAGGTTTTGGACGAGCTGGAGGTGGTTGAGGAGGAAATTGAGAGCAAGGTCGGGGTTGGGAAGGGAGCTAATTACAAGTTTTGATTCAGGATTTTTAGAATAGGTAACGAAAAAAATCCACTTCCTACTTGAACACCACAAATTTCCACATTTCCAAACTATATACTCAGCCTAAGAGAAAATCTTATTGCCCGCATCAGCCGCAGTAATGTCGTCCAACAATACCTGGAAGTCAGCTGCCCCAATCGCCTTCAACTGCTCGATGGAAACCATGCCGCCGTTCTCGCCGTTCATCGCAAACCTGTCGAAGGTCCTGATGGCCGAGTTCATCCTGGCGCGGTCCATGGCGTTGCGCACGGTGCGCGCGTTGGAGAAGTAGGGGAGTTTCATCCTGCACCAAATTGAATTGTGTGGAATAGTGTTAGTTTATACCATACCATTCACACAATTCACATTATTCACACCAATCACATTATTCACACCATTCACTAGTTGTGACTTGCGCTCGCTTCTCTCGCGGCTCGCTCACCTCTCCTCAATGTACTGCCCAAACACCTCAATCGCCCCGGGCTCAAAGTCGTACTCCAAATCCTTGGACATTACGCCGGCAATGAGCATCAAGTCGTCAACCTCGTAGTTGGGGAACTTGATGTGGTTTCCAATCCTGCTCATCATTCCGGGAATGTTGTTAAAAAAGTTCTGCATCAAATCCTCGTACCCCGCAACAGCAACGACCAAATCGTCGCTCTGGGTCTCCATGACATTGAGCAGAATCTCGATCGACTCCTGCCCGTAGTCGCGCTCGTTGGAGGCGTTGTACAGGTAGTACGCCTCGTCGACGAGCAGCAGGCCGCCGAAAGCCTTCTTGATCATCTCCTTGGTCTTGGGGGCGGTGTGCCCGACATACTGACCGACCAAGTCGTCGCGGGTGGCGATTATCACGTGGCCGGAACGGGCGTAGCCCATCTTGGCGAGGATTTGCCCCATTCGGACGGCCACGGTCGTCTTGCCGGTACCGGGGGCGCCTGTGAAGCTCATGTGTAGGGATGGGACGCTGTATTTTATATTTATATTTATATTTTTTGGATTGTTTGGGTTGAGTAAGGGTTGGGTTGGGGTTTGTTATTGGGGTTTGTTATGATATGAATGTTGTGTGATTAGCACGTATGTTGTATTTGTTGTTGTTGTTGTTGTTGGCATTAAAACTCACAGAAAAACTACAGAAAAACTCACCTAGTCTCAAAACCCAACTTTCGCCTCATCTTGTCAAGCACAAGAAGAGCAGCAATCTCGCGGACACGCTCCTTGACCGCAGTCAGACCAACCAGCTCCTTATCAAGCTTAATAAGCTGATCATTCACTCCCTCCTTGAACATAAAATCATCCACCGTGCCTGCGACAGTGTCGTCAGGCATCTCCTCAAGGTACTTGATCTTGGCCGCACGGGCCTCACGCGCAATTTCCTGGGCGCGGTCGCGCTGGTCAGCCGCGGCTTCGGCTTTTCGGCGCTCGGTGTCTGCCTCGCCCAGGCGCTCGGAAAGGTTGCCTTTTTTGATGTTCTTGTTGTTGGGGTCTCTGTTTACGTTTACATTAGTGTGGGGAGTGGGATGGATGGATTAGAGAGAGAGAACATATTGTTGGGGTGGACACGCACATTGCTGCACTTACGTTCCTCCGGTAAATTGAAGGGAAGGACCGGTGCCGAAGGAGGGGGTGGCTGCCTCAACTTTTGTCAATGTTCTTGACATTGATTTTTGGACCACAAAGGCACTGGAGAAGGCACTGGAGCCAGCCACAAGGCAAACTAGAGTTGGCGAGAATCTCATGTGAAAATTAACGTTTGAGATAGGAGATTAGATTAGAGATTAGAGGGATTTAAGATGGCTAAAAAAGTGACATTCTATTTTTGCTTTTTCGTTGCTTTGCTCGCTAACCTTTCATTTTCACAAAGAAAATCTCTTCATTATCACGTGATTATCTGTCTGCCCCCCAATAAGCATTATGAATTCAGCTTTCGTCCACTTCCTCGTTGCTACATCATCATTCCGACTTCGGTATAATGTTCCTTTACAAATGAAATCAAAATATGAATTGACACGCTACTCCTACATCGGATCAGATGTGATCCCTCCATCATCCTATTCCCAGCTCCACCGGATGTTGACTTCAATTCTCCCTCCCCTCCTCCCCTCTGACTCCATTCTCTTTGACTACTATGATGAGGACCTCCACTCTTTCAACGTGAATGGCAAGAACCAGCGTGGGGAGAACGGCACCCAGCAGCCCAGACTCTCAATCACGTCTACCTGTTTTTCCATTTTGGCGTTGCAGACGCAAGCTCCTCACTGTCACAAAAAGATCATCAAGAATTCCTATTCATCTGTACTTCTTGCGGACTGGCGTGAAACGGATCTGTTCCAGGCTCCCCTGGTGCTAAAAACGATACTCAAGGGCCTTAGAGACCAAAACGAAACAACGAAGTTCCTTTCCAGATGTCCTGAGAGCGTAAAGCAAAAAATTCCCCGCCTGATTATTTCATTGATTGAGTCGCGTCCTCGTCGCCGAGACGGCAAGAAGCAGAAGTTGAGCTGCTACATTTCCTACCAGATTACTGCCGCTCTAGCTCTCCTTCACGAGGAGGTGAGTGAACGAAGCAAGCGAGCCTTGAGGAAAACTCGAGGCTACGTCCACTACTGAACTGAACAAAAAAAAATGCGCAAAATCTTCGCTTCGCTCGGCGCAGTTTGACACTTTCCCCCCCGACCTCCTCCCTCCCGACGTGCTCGAGGAGCTCGAGCTTGCTCTGGTTAGGTCGTCCGAGGTGGCACATGACGCCCTTTGCCGTCAGCTAGCCTTCAGCGCCGCCAACGACTACACGTCGTACGATCCCACGAAGCTAATTTACAGCCTGTTGGCCTACGTGGTGACTTCACCACAAAAAATGAGGAAGCTTCCGCAGCTGCCCGTTTTAAATATGCATATTGTCCGACTGGCTGTGACGAACTATTTTTCCACGCAGAAGAGCAATGGCTACTTCCCAAGAGGTCAGGCAATCTACAAGGTGAGCGAGCGAAGTGAGAGAGCCTTGTGACAAAAGAGTGCGAAGCTCCGTGCTAAATTGCTTACACTATTTGTATGCGCTTCGCTTCATTTCGCTCGAAGCAGACGATAAAGGGGAGAAGAGACATTCAGAACAGGTGAGTGAACAAAAAAAAAGCGAGCGAACCCCTAACTCACTTACTAAACTAACTCATCCTTAATTCACATCTCGCTTCCCTCGGCGCAGCTTTGTGTTCTCACCCGACACGGTGACTGAAGCAGTCAACGTGCTTCCCCTCTCATGCCTCGTGCTGGTCGTTCCTCAACTCAACGCTATGGTTGACGGACTCGTCATTGACTTTGTCCAAGGGTCAACTCGCGGCTGGGCATCAAACCACTTCGTGAGTCAACTTTTGCGAAGAAAAAGCGAGAGAGCCCCTTATCATTACTAAACTAACTAACCCACCCCACCCAAATCAATTCGTTTGGCTCGCTCGTTTTCGCTCGTCCTTATTTAAATATGCGCACAATCTCGCTTCCCTCGGCGCAGCCCCCCAATTCTCCCCCAACCGCTTGGAGCACGGCCCAGGTGACCATCTTCCTTGCGTCGTACAGGGACCTGGTGAAGAAGTTGCTGAACAATTCGGTACTTTCAACTCTTTCGAGCGTCTACCCAATGCCCCCAATACTACCACAACACGAAAGATCCTTCAAATTTGATTCTCTACTAGACTCCGATCTCGTTGGCGGGAGCACCACAGCAACTTCATTGAAACCCTTGCTGAAGAGCAAGCTCATTGAGCCTCATTTGGCCAATTCCCCAAACGCGCCGTACTCGATAATCCTCCACGGTCCCCCGGGCACAGCTAAAACGACCGTCGTCGAAGCGGTGGCAAATTATTTGGGATACAACCTTCTGACGATAACCACGTCGACGTTCTTGACCAACGGGATTGAGAACTCAATCTCGCGAATCGTAGAGGTGTTTGACCAGCTGGAGGACTTGCAGAACACGGTGGTTTTGTTCGACGAGATTGAGGAGTTCTGTCTTGACAGGAGGTGAGCGAGCGAACGAGCGGAAATGGGTACAGCCACCCACATCCTAAGCTATGCTAAGCTAAGCTAAGCCAAGCTAAGCTAAGCCAAGCAAAGCTAAGCTAAGCTAAGCTAAGCTAAGCCAAGAACCCAACCTAAACCCACTCAATTCAATTCTTTTGACTCGTTCACTTCGCTCGGCGCAGCGTCAGTGACAACCCGTCGAGTAGAATGCTCACAACGACAATGTTGACAGTCATCAACAATCTGAGAAAGAAATCGAATGTGATCTTCTTCTTCGTTACGAATAGGATAAGGGCTGTTGACGCTGCGGTGAAGCGGGCCGGTCGATTTGATATGATGGTCTTTGTCGGAACCCCAGCATTGAATGGCAGGATTGAAATGCTCGAGCGTGGTTTGGCAAAATCAATATTCGAGGAGAAGCAAATAAAGGGCAAGGAGGTGATCTCTGCTGCTGTTAGAGAATCGTACGAAGCAGGCTGGACGACAAGCTCATTTCGGTACCTAACCTACCTGGAATCGATGAAAATTGTTGACACGATTATTCAATTCGTGGTCGATGAGCTCAATTTTAACGGCGCTCTGTTCACCACTTCAATGGCGAGCGAGATTATTCTTGAGCAGACCAACAAAATGACAGTCCGTGACGACGTCAGGGAAGAGTTTAATGCAACTGAAGGAATTGGAAGATGGTGAGGAATCCGTAGGGGGTAGGGAGAAAAAAATCTCAAAAATTTGAACAAAAACATTCATACACATTCATACATTCCCCCCCCGCTCTAATACGCACGCCGCACCATGGCCTCCAGCCTCTAGCATTAACTCAAAACGGTCTCTTCAACAACGCCAACAACCGTCACTTGCTCCTCAATCTCTTGTTCTATCATTTCCCCGTCCTTCCCTTCAACAAGAACCACCTTTTTCTTCGCGCGGATGCTCGTCCGTCTCCGGGCGAGGTTCAACGGGACCGGTTTCTTGACACCCCAAAATTACGTTCAGCTCCTCCATCTCCTCGAGCGAGAACTCGTTCTCGACCATCGTGGCTTTGGGGGTTTCCGCCTTAGCTAGTTTCAACGTTTCGCACGCGAGCTGTTGAGGAATTCGGAAATCCGTCCAAGCGTAGATGATTTACGACCAGTTTCTCCACCACATCAAAGGTTTGTAACGCACGGCTTGTTTTTACGAATAATTTCGTCAAATAGGCCCTCAATTATGTCGTCTTTCTCGATGAAAATTGCATTGTCGCCTGAGGGGTCATTGAAGTTCTTGAAGATCCGCTTTGCGTGGTGGGCTGCGTTCGCCATAGAGCGCCGAAATCGTTGTACCTCCTCGTACAGGAGCAACGATGACTCTTCGGTTGCCTCAAACAAACTGGGAAAGTAAATTATTTGTTGACTTTCGCCTTTTTATTTTTATTTGTATTTGTTGTTGATGTTGTTGATGTTGTTGTAGTAGTTGTCTTCCTCTTCTTCTTCCCCCCACCTCCCCCCTCCCCCTCCCCCTCCCCAACCACTCGCTCAATTTTCAAGGTCCTTTCCGTAGTCTCCTCGTCAACGACGACGCTAATTTTCACCTTGATTTTGTCGAAAACACTCACATTCCTGGAGCCCAGTTTCACGCTCGTAA
>Ga0302116_1002493_pt1 | contig 10734 bp, 8 predicted proteins | sample AG5_SCM_MG_FD_203124 | JGI IMG/M metagenome (GOLD analysis project Ga0302116, IMG submission 203124) | Marine microbial communities from Western Arctic Ocean, Canada - AG5_SCM | ecosystem: Environmental > Aquatic > Marine > Oceanic | place: Canada: Western Arctic Ocean | collected 2017-10-01 | reverse complement strand
CCTCCCCCCCTTCCCCCTCTTGCTCACCCCCGCCTCGTCGGGCAAGCTCTTCGGCGCGCTGAACTGCCTCATGGCCGGCGTGTGCTGCCCGTCCATGTTGCTCCTCAAGTTGCTCTGCTTCGCGCTCGTCGGACCGTCGCTCCTCATCATCATTCCCGACGCTCCCGCGGCCGACCGGCGCTTCAGGGCGAGCTCGCGCTGGTGCTGCTGGAGGACCCTGGCGCGGGAGGTTGTGTTGCTGGCCAAGGAGTTGTAGTTGTTGTTGCTGTTGTTGTTGTAGTTGCTGTCGTTTGAGTCCTTGTACTCGGAGGAGTCCTCGGAGGAGAGAATGTCGCCGCCACCGCCGGAAGAGGATGATGTCATCCCTGGGGGGGGGTTTCCCGGTGGGGGCGCTGACCCCGGACCGAGGTTCTTCTTCTTTTTTGATGGCTTTGAGGATTTGGACTCCTCACGACGGGATGATGATGATGCGCGGGAGGAGGATTTTGCCTCGCTGTTGGCGTTGTTCTCGTCGGAATCGAACCCGTCGAGGAGGTCGTCGACGTCATCCATGAACATGGTTCTGCAAACTGTCTGTCTGCGGGACTTTGAAGGCGGAAGGCTTGTTTTTTAGTTTAGTTCGTTATGAGCTGCAAGGGATTGGGGGTAAAGAACGTCAGGTTAGTTAGTAGTTTAGGAAAAACAAATGCAGTTGGTGGTTGTGTTGGGAAAACGTCGTGCAGCGCAACAACGAGTTGATGGAGAATAGAATAGGGGGTTTTGAATACCCCAGGGGAGGTGGAGTTACAAGTTTTCAAAGATTTTGTGACAGAATGGGCGATGGACAACTGGATCAAATATTACCAGGGAGGAGTTTATAATGGACAGAGGGGCGCAGGACGAAGTGAGGTTGGCGTTACCTGTTCTAGATCTGAAGTCGCTCTTTCTTTCAGACAACAAACGTTTTTTTTATTTTCGGGGTCGAAAATACAAAACCACCATATTGTACATCACAATTGTGTCCCAAGTAGCTGTTGCTTGCGCAACCCTACTCGTTGCCCTGGGGCAGGGAGGAAGTTGGAGAGCTGCAATACTTCGGACATTGCGACTTGCTTTGCCAGTACTCCATCATGGTGGGGAGATTGATTTAGTTCCAGGGACGATGAGTTCTTGGGACGGGGTTAACAGCGGTTATATAGATTTCAATTATCCATGCAGGACAAGCATGTGACCATTACGTGCAATGAGGGGGGGGGGGCTTGCATTTTATGGAGCACATGGTAAGAGAGTTGACAACAAACCTCGCCCGCCTCGTCATCAGGGACGGGGATCAAGGTTATAATGATGGTGGCGGATTGTGCCATTCTCGTTGACAGTAACAACAACAAATGGAGTGGCGGCAGCACGGTGAGCCTGCAAGGATGCACCTTCGAGGGCAACACGGCGAATCGTGGTGCGCCCGGATATCGCCAACTACCAACAAATTGTTAATATATCTGAGTGCCCGACGGGTGAGTGCCATGAAGTGCACTTTTATCAATCTTAACAACAACTTAACAATCAACTAAACCCCCTGCCCAAAAAAGGCTACACCTCAACCCAAGAATCCAAACTCGCCAACTACAACGGCTATGGTGGCATCATGACGGACTCGGCGGTGGCGTCTCGTACAACTGCACGCCAGGACCATGCCCAGCGGGAACGTATTCACAGGATTGAAGGGGACCCTGCAGCAGCTGTGCGGAGAACACATTTTCGCCCCAGGAGGCGGCTGCCAGCGCGGCAATGTGCAAGGACTGTCCGGAGGGCAAGACGTCGGAGAGCGGAGCGGCTTCGTGTGGCGATGTTCCCCCCAGTGACGATGCTCCCCTCACCTCTACCTCTTACCCGTCCCTGTCCCGATTTTCGGGGGCTTTGTTGCAGCCCTTGCATTGCTAGGTGCGGCAGTCATTATTTTCACCCTGTATATATTTTTCAAAAAACGGTCGGCGAAGAGGGAAAACGCGAGCAACAGCAACAACAACGACAACATCAACAACGACAACATCAACAACAACAACAACAACAACAACAACAACAACAACAGCAACAACAGCAACAATTAAATCGCATGTCTCGCCCCTGTAATGAACTCGAACTTCGACGCTCCCGGCGGAATTACGTTCAAATGAGAATGTGAACATTGCAATGGCGCAATCGCCCTGTTGAGTCGCTGGCGAACTTCGCCAGCGTTGAAGATTGGCTACCTCGCTTTCTTATCGAACCCGTAAAATTTAAATCAATTGTGATTGGCTCGAAATTAAATTTTTTTTTTTTGTTAAACAGAAAATATAAACGGATTCTGTAACACTATGAAATTCTCCATCCCTTTCCTGGCCACGTTGGCCTCAACCTCCCAGCTTGTTGCAGCCTCCACCGATCAGGCAAATGCGGATCAAATTACTGTACGTGTTATTAAATTTTATGACTCAGTTTTTTATGATAGTTCACATAGACCACACACCTCTAACCATCAAGTATTGCCTTTGTAGGACCTCCTCCCGGGTCAGAAGGAGAAAGCTCCCTTCAAGCACTACTCGGGCTACCTTCCGGTTGATGACAAGCCGAACGGGAAGAAAATCTTTTATTGGTATTTTGAGTCCGAACAGTCCCCCGAGAACGACCCTGTGGTCCTGTGGACGAACGGCGGTCCTGGCTGCAGCGGAATTATGGGATTGTTTACTGAGAACGGGCCTTTCTTCCCCGACCAGGAGGGCAACCTCAACATGAATGAGTTCAGCTGGAACAAGATCGCCAACGTCCTCTTCGTCGAGCAGCCCGCCGGTGTGGGGTTTTCCTACTCTGAAGACGAGGCAGATTACACAACCGGTGACGACCAGGCCGCCGTCGACAACCACAGGCTCGTGCTGGAGTTCCTCGAGCGTTTTCCCGAGAGAAAGCCCAACGAGTTCTACATCACCAGTGAAAGCTACGGAGGTCACTACATGCCGCAGCTTGCCAAGGAGATAGGTGAGTTTCATTCCGTCTCCGCTCGCCTTGTGACAGAAGAGTGAACAAACCTACTCAAGTATTCTTTCTCTCTCGCTTCATCTGTGCTTATTATAAACGCGCCTCGCTTCGCTCGGCAGTCGATAACAACGCTGACGGAGCGATCAACTTCAAGGGATTCGCAGTTGGCAATCCGTACACCAATGCTTTCACCAACAATGTGGCTCAGTACAGAGCCTACTACTACAACGGTCTAGTCCCGGCGCCCACCTACAAGAAGTGGAACGAGCTGTGCGCGTCCAGGTGAGCGAGCGAAATACTGCAATCGAGTCTTGAGGAAGATGAGCAGCATGCATACGAGCCACTACTAAACTAACTTTAATTCCACCTCGCTCGGCGCAGTCAAGCTGATCACGTCAAGAACTTGCAGAACTGCACCATTCTGGAGGGAATCATGAACGAGAAGATGACCAACGGGATCAACCCCTACGCGCTGGACTACCCCACTTGTCCGGGAGGCGCCGCCATCCAGGCTGCAGTTTCCCCCCAGGCCCAGCGGCTCCAGCACTTCTCTGCGGGGGTGCCTCTGTCCGAATCCATCCCCAAGTACGACCCGTGCGTCACCAACTACCTTGTCGACTATTTGAACACACCGGCTGTGAAGGAGGCGATCCACGCCAAGGCGGACATCGAGTGGGGCACTTGCAGCAACATTGTCAACTACGCCGAGAAGGACATGGAGAGGGATACCGCCCCGCTTTACAATTACCTTATCGATGGCTTTGACTTGAACATTTTGGTGTACAGCGGAGACGACGACGCGATCTGTGCCATGACTGGCACGCACGAGTGGATCTGGGAGCTTGGCTACGAGCCCAAGAGGGGGCAATTGTGGAACACGTGGATGACCGAAGTGGAGGACTACGGAAAGCAGATTTCTGGTTACTACACCCACTTCGAGGCTAAGGAGGGGGGGAAGCACGGATTAAGTTTTGCCACCGTTCACGGTGCAGGACACGAGGTGCCAACGTACAAGCCCAAGCAGGCGCTGGAGCTTCTGGGCAAGTACTTGAGTGGCGAGTGGTAAAAAATGGTCCTTCCTGATAGAAAATAAAACAGTTGTTTTTCTGAAATAAAGATATAAAACCACGCCCTCCCTGCGTTCGGGGCACCAGAAGAGAATATTACTCAATTCAATGAAATAGAGTTTTAGGTTAAACATTTATTTACATTTATTTTTTCCACTTGCCACTTTTTCGTGTGATGGCGGTGAGGTGGAAAAAAAAAACATTGCTCTTGGTTCCTCTTGGCGGACGAGTTTATCAAAGATCAAAGAAAGATCTTGCGTCCAATCTTCTTCTTCTTCTCGAACCCTTTAAACTTATTAATAGCGAGGGGCGACTTGTGAATAAAAATAAAAAAATTTCCAGAGGGGTCCCCTCGTTCGTTCCAATCTCACCCTCAAAAACACTATCAGCATGGAAGCTCACGCGGATACGTTGGGGACCTGGGAGCTCGACCCGACTGTGCCGCAGTATTTTCGTGGCGCTTGTTGCTTGAAGATGAAGGCCTATGGCTGGACCGTTAGAGTGAGCGATGACGGTAAGACTGTCACTTTTGTCCCTCAAAATATGTCATTTACCTTTGGGTGCTTCACTGTACCCGACTATAATGCAGGAATGCAAGTCGCGAGTTGGAATGATGAGCTGTCAGGTTATCACTTTCCCGGAAACTCTGGAGACATAAGGAACCCAGAGTACATTCTGAGGTCCATCCGCGACGGCAATGCAAAGAGCTTTGAGGCTTCGGATCCGAAATCCGTAACTAAAATTATTTTTCGTCAATTCTTGGAGGGAGACAAAATGAGAATAGAAGGACCGGATAATACGTTCGGGTTCGGCATGAGGCGGGTCGGTCGTAAGCCTTCGCCGCCGCCGTTGCTTGCTACGATGGAAATGGTCTCGCCGACAACAATGACAATGGACCAGCACAAAGCGAGTACTGCTCTGTTCCCTGCCGCAACGGCCCCTGCTGCCAAGCCCGGGTACATCAATATCACGGTTCCTCAAGGCAAGAAGGGCGGCGACATCCTCGAAGACCTTGCGAATCCAAAAGGCGGCATGTCCATGATGGTCCTGATCCCCTACAACAAGAAGGAGGGTGATGTTTTCGAGCACTTCGTAGGTTGAGACCAACATTCATCAATCTCCTCCCTCAATCGAGAAAAAAAAATTGTAATGTCATAAAAGTCGAGTCGAATTTTTATCCGAACACCTCTTTGAAACTGTTCATGGTGCTCCTCGTCCTCCATCCCACCCTCAGACTCTATTGCCTCTCTCTTGCGGCAAAAACTCGTCGCCAACCATTCTGGCTGCTCAAGCTGAAAACCAGGCAATGTTCTTGCTTTGAACGTTCTTGCTTTGAACAAGTTTCAACATTGGCGCCAATAATGCAGCGAGATGCTCCCACTTCACTCTACACACACACCGTCTTTCTTCACAGTTCAAACTCAATTTTTTTCCTAACGATACTTGGCGGGTTACTTGGCAACTCTTCGCCAAACGCCATTTGCTCTATCAGCGCGTCAAGCTTAATGTCCACAGCCAGTTCGCTGAAGTTGCTGCCAATTGCCAAGCTATCGTATCGCACAATGTGGTCGAATTGGTTAACCGGGTTAACATCCTTAACCCCTGAGACGTTTGGACTGATGCTGGAGCCTCTGAGTCTCCGATTTTTCGCCGGTTGCAGATAACTGTCGTAGCTTCTTCCTGTCGAGTCAAATTCTTCCTCCCTGCTCCTCCAATTTCCATTCCCTCCCCCCTCATCCCCAGCAAATTCAACCTCATCAGTGACAGTGATCTTTCTGCTCCACCTTCGGGGACTTCGCAATCCACTCGAAAAAATCTCCCCCAAAATGAACTACATCGAGCGATTTTTTTGGCGCATTTTAAACGCAGCAGGGGGAAGCGAGTGAGGAAAACGAATGTTGTTGAGTGGAATGATGTTAGTTTAGTCTCGTACTCTCGTCTTCCTCAAGGCTCGCTCGCTTCGCTCACTCACCTTGCAATACTTTGCCTGCCAGAAATTCCGGTACAATGTAGCCGCCATAATCAAGATACTTGCCATGTGATTTGCCCGCCTGCTAGGGATGTAGGACATGCGGTGCTTGAGCACGAATGTTGTAAATAGGATGTTGCCCAACGCAACCACAATAACAGCAAACAGCACGATGTAGCTGCGCCGGCGCCGAGCGAAGCGAGGAGCATTGGTGGGTTAGTTTAGCAGTGGATGTGGGTTAGCCATTTCGCGGGATTCATCGCTCGAGTCATCAAGGTGAGATTTGAGGTGTGGAATTACTTTTTTGTTGTGGAGGGGGAGAGACCCCCACCACCACCACCCCCCCCCGCTGCGCTCGGCTTGATGGACGCAGCTCCGGCTTGATGGACGCAGCTCCTCCCTCGCTACCGCTCGGTCGATCGCAATTGGACGCAGCTTCGCTCGCTCACCTCAACTTTGACAACCAAATAACCCAACTCCTGTGCACTCCAATTATCTTTTTCCTCCCGTCCGCAGAATCGGGTACGTTGTCATTGGCAAAATTGAGGATGGAGAGGATTCGCCGAGTTCCGAAAGAAAAGAGAACGAGGCTGCGCCGAGCGAGCCAAAGAATTGAGAAAATGTTAGTTTAGTAGTGGCTCGCATATTTCTCGTCTTCCTCAACCCCCCCCCGCTCCGCTCCGCTCGCTCACCCGCACAAAAGTTGAAAAAATGTGTGGAACTGCCGAATAGTGTAGCTAGTGATTTCATGATGTCTGATGTGTGTAATCTGAAGATGCTGTTGGCCAGAACTATTTCGAGGACAAGCAGAAAGAATGAAGACCAGACTGAGAAAATCATAAATAATTTGAACCAGCGTTGTTTCTTCTCCTCCTCCTTCGTCAGTGGCCTCGGATCAAGATGCTTCGCCTGCTCGAGCCAACTCATACTCAAAGTAACCAGATTCACCACTTTCAAGGAACTCCAAAACAAAAGAGCATATTGCTCGACGAATATATGATATCTCGACGTGACGATAAAATCAACACCCACAAATAACGGCGTGAGGAATGACCTCCAAGCAAACAACGTTTGGGTAATGCACAGCAGACACCCTGTGAGTACACAGAAGTAGAAAGCGTGGTAGGTCGGCTCGTCGCTGCCAATCGTTCTTGACTTCGTTTCTGTCTGTGTCTGTGTCTGCGGGAGGCGTGGAAGCCGTGTGAGCGAAACTTCCATTTCCTCCTTTTCTTCCTCCTTTTCTTCTTTTTTGTATTCTATGACGTTCTTAATGTCCATCAACATGTGCATGTAGTACACAAATATTAGGTAAGTTGTCGCAACCAGAAGGAGAAAGCCGCAGGCACTGAATAAGTAAGATATCCAAGTGTTGTGGCACCTATGTATGTCATAGCTGCCATGCGTGTGGTCATGGTCTTCCCAAGCAAAAAATCTATTGCATGAGCAAATTTCGATGCCAGTGTTGCAAAGACTCTGGTTCACAGCATTGTGTGGGATGTGAGGATGTAAAAAAAAATCAATTCCACAGCCAGCCGAATAGCATAGGTGCTGACGGCTAGGGCAATTGTCAGCGCACACGGAGTGGTTCGCGTGAAACAGGCTTGCAGACATGAATGAAGAACGAGAAGGAAGGTTGATTTATGTTGGGTTGGGGGGGAGGGCCTTGTCAATAGATGGTGCAGTAATTTAGACAAATTTTTAATTGCGTGTGCACAACGCGTGCACATGGTGTGACACGGTCATTATTTTAACTAAGCAAAGCAAAATTAGAAATTTTCTTTTTTCAAGTGTGTCAAGTTTCAAGATGTACAAGTGTACAAAGAACTTAATTTGAGAACGCAACGTGTAGAAGATCCTATATTCTTCTTTCCAATCCATATTATGAAGATTAATGTCAAGTTGCTGACTTCGTTCCTTGTGGGGAGCATGATGTTCAATGTGATCTTGTTGATTTCTTATGCTCCTGTCCATAACGTAAATATATCCCTCAATTCTTTGACCCAGGACAGCATTCCTCCTGCCAACAGCCTCGAACAAGAATTCATCGTTGGCAGCCCCCGGACCCTCAACGACAATGCCGTAAACTCGATGACAATGTGTCACCGGTGAGCTTTGAGCTTCGAGCGAAGCGAGCTAGTTGCAACTAGTGAGTGTGGATGGTTTCTGGCGACTAACCCCCTCTTGCTTTCGTAGTACCCTTGAATCCAGGGGTGACATTCCAAAATACCTCACCGACTTGGGGCTCACTGGGCAAGCTGTGGAAATCGGGGTTCGGCGAGGGCATTACTCGCAGTATATTTTGCATAATTGGCCAGGCCACTTACATCTTGTGGATCCGTGGATTCGTCAGGAGGAGAAGAAGTCAGCAGGAGGAGAGGTCGTGTACAACGATATTTCCAACGCTCCGCAGGGTGAGCACGAGGACAACCTGAAGGTGAATGAGTGAGCGAAGCGAGCATCTTACAACCAATAGTGAACCAGTGGATATATTCAGAAATAGAAATTATATGATGACCAAAAGAAATTCAGAGAGAGCCTAAAAAGACGAAAATATGAGCCGAGCCACTACTGAAAAAAACTAACATATCCCACTCGATTTGTTTGGCTCGCTCGGCGCAGCACGTAATCAGTATGCTGGACGAGTTCGCCCCGGGGCGCTACACGGTTCACCGCGATTTCAGCGTCCAGGCTGCGTCGGACTTCGAGGACAACACGCTAGATTTCGTGTACGTGGATGCTCGCCACGACTACGCGGGGGCGTTGGAGGACATGGTTGCGTGGTGGCCGAAATTAAAGGACGGGGGACTGATGGCTGGGCACGACTTCATCCCCGATCAAATCAAGCCGGTTGAGGGCGACTTTGGCGTGCAGAAGGCGGTGCTTGAGTTCACGAAGAGTAAAAAGAGGGAGGTACAAAGTATTTCCACAAAGGAGGGTCACGGAGGGAGGCAAGAGCCGCAATCAGTTGACGGGGGGTGGACGACGTTCTATTTCTTCAAGTAGTAAGAAGAAGTTTTTTATCGAAAAGAACAAAAAAAAATCATCTTTCCTATATTTCTTCATGTTCATTATTCATGCTCATGTTCTGTGCACCACGAACGCCTTCCCCGTAATTTCCTGTGTCTTCTTCAACGCCCCCATGGTCCCCTTGTTCCCGTCCCTCGCCGCCTTCTTCTCCTTCTCCTCGTTCCTGATCGCCTCGAGCCTTTTCTCCTCCTTCTTCTTCCCGCTGCCGTGGCCGTGGAACTGGTAAGACATCTGCCTGAACGCCTCCTTCCTCGTCAGCAGCCTCCCGTGATCGTCCCTATACTCCAAATTAATCTGCTTATTCGCAATCATCTTATCCTTATCCGTCGCAGTCTTACTATCAATTCTAACCACGCTCTTCAGATCCAGCTCCTTATAGTCGTCGTAGGTCTTGACGTCCTTGGAGCGACCTCTTAGCTCCTCCTTTCCTCCTTGCCCCTTTGAGAGTTCTCCGGTTGTCTTGAGCATCCCTAGAACGCCAGCCATTCCGCGGCGGTTGTTCGACGCCATGCCCGACGCGCCTCCCCAGTCGTCGTCGTCGTCGTCGGAGTCCGAATTTTGACCCTCTTCCTTCTCGTTCGCATTCTCAAAATCATTCACTAGCTCGCTCAACGATTCCCCTTCGTTCTCCACGTCCACCTGCATACAACTCCCCACGCTACTCCCCCTCTTCCTCCTCTTCGGCTTTGGCTTTGGCTCCACCGGCCCCACGCCAATCGCCCTGTACTCCTCCTCCTCCTCCTCCTCCTGCTCCTGCTGCGCCTTCCTCGACATAAGACGAGTCGCGAACTCCTGCGTCGTGTCAGTTTCGAACACGACGGCGCCAACGTCCCCGGCGGCCGCTCGGCAGCTCGCGGCGTTTGGGATCGTCTGCGCGGACGCGGCGCTAAGCTTGCTGCTGATGTTGCTGTTGTCGTTGCTGCTGTCGTTGCTGCTGCGGCTGCTCATCTCCTTAAGCCTCTTCAACCTCTTCGCCTTCGCTAGCGCTGCTTTTAGCTCCTCGTCCTCGTTGTCCAAGTCTGTCCCCGCATTCGTATTTATGCCGTTGTTGTTGTTGTTACTGCCGTTGTTACCGTTGTTATTGCTGCTGCTGCTGCTGCTGTCTCCGCTGCTTGAACCAATTTGGTTCCTCCCCGCCTCGAACACCTCCTTGGTCCGACGAGCGCCTTTTGCCATGGCCTCCTCGAAGCGCCTTTTGTTGCTGCTGTTGTTATTGTTGCGTGTGTTGCTGGTGGTAGTGGAGGTGTTTTCTGCTGCGGCAGAGGAGGATGTGGATGTGGATGTGGATGTGGATGTGGATGTGGATTTGACGGCGGTAGCTTCGAGTTGTGCGAGGAGATCTCCTCCTCCACCTCCACCTCCACCTCCTCCTCCTCCTCCGTCGGCCGTTTCCGCGTCCTCCTTGAGGCCATCGCTATTGTCGTTAGCGTTGTCATTTTCGTCGTCGTCGTCGTCGTCGTCGCCAACAATTCTGAACTGCCTCCTAATCTTCTTCGTCTTCTTCTTCTCGTTCTCGTTCTCGTTCTCCCCCTCCTCCTCTTTCTTCCTCTTCTCCTTCTTCCCCTTCTTCTCCTTCTTCTTCCTGAACCCGCTCTTCTCCCTCTCCCTCTCCTTCTTCCCCCCCTTCGCCACCATCCCAAACTCCTCCTCGGTCATGTAGTCGCTAGCAAAGGAAGGCGCCTC
>Ga0302116_1002492_pt1 | contig 10736 bp, 8 predicted proteins | sample AG5_SCM_MG_FD_203124 | JGI IMG/M metagenome (GOLD analysis project Ga0302116, IMG submission 203124) | Marine microbial communities from Western Arctic Ocean, Canada - AG5_SCM | ecosystem: Environmental > Aquatic > Marine > Oceanic | place: Canada: Western Arctic Ocean | collected 2017-10-01 | reverse complement strand
TATACTTCTCCACCCTCGCCGCTAACCTCGCCACGTACACCGGATCCGCGTAACACAACAAAGGCTCCGAATCCAACACGTCGCTTTCGAAATCATCCAAAATCTCCGGCGCTTTCTCCAGCATTTCCTTCTCCAAATTCTTCAACTCAGTCACATCTTTCGTCGATTTTCCTAATAACATCACTTTATTCGGCAGTTTCCCCAAGCTTTCGATCGACGCTTCGTCCGGCGCTAAGTGTTTCCCGAGCTTCAAATTCGGCATCTTTTGGTTCATCGGCTCGATGCCGGTTTCTCGTTCAATTTTTCTTTTGAGCTCACGAATGGTGCTCCGCTTGGAAATTTCGATGTGGATTGAAGCTTTCCCGTGTTTAATCTCAATCGTCGTCGTCGAATCGTTTATGTTGTTGTTGTTTCGATGATCACGGTGGTCGTCGATGTCAACGTCGATATCATCAACTCCTCCGCTCATTTAAGATATCCAAATCTTTATCCAAAATGGAAACAACGAACCGTCGCTGCTCTCTCTACGCGTTCGTTCTCTCTGAAAAGTCTTCGTATTATTACTGCGCGCTTAATTTGCTCTCCTGCACTTCTTTTTCTTTTTTTAACTCGATGGTAGTAGTGGTGGTGGTGGAAGAGATTAGCGCAAAGAGCAGCTTTAGCAGCAGCGAATGCTAAAAGTGACGAGTGAAACGAAAAGATATCTCGTATTTAGTGGAAAAGAGACGTCACAAACACACTCCGTGGCATTAACGCGCGCAGCACGAAGAAGCGCCTAAATACATAAATACACACACACACCGACGTATTATTAAAAGAAAATGGGCTTGTGCGTCTCGAAACCGATGGAATCGTCGACCGAATCGACTAAAACGACGCGTAATACTAAATCAAAGTTAACAAAATCCAATTCATCTGTCGTGCAAGATCCGCGGTCGCACAAAATCACGCGCGTGAACGGCGCGAGCATAAAGTCTCTCGGGAACGCGTTGTTCTTTCCGGACAAAGCCATGCCGTGCAAATCAATCACCGTTCCAAACTTTGTGTGCAGAAGAGGCACTGCTTGCGAGTATGCGCACGCGCAAACAAACTTGACGTTCTTTTTGGATTGTTTGAACTCCGCCGAGTTTTCTCTTGACGTGTGCATATTCCAACTGACGTGTAACGAAATCGCCGAGGCGGTGACGAACGCGGTGAAAAGAGGCGTAAGGGTGAGAATTATCACGGACGCGAATAACGTGGACAGCAACGGATCGGATATTCGACGATTGAACGAACTGGGAAGTCCGAACAAAGGGTTTCATTATAATCACAAGATGGGGATCCAAATCAGATGCGACGAAAGAGTCGGAAGCCAAGAGTGCCGAACGAAGCCGCACATGCACCATAAATTTTGTATCATAGATTGCGGGCAATCGAAAAAAGATTACACGAGCAACACGAAGTTAATGAATGGAAGTTTCAACTGGACGAGACAAGCGGTTTTGGAGAATCAAGACAACGTGATGGTTTTAGAAGGCTCGGTGAACTTCCCAATGATTAACGCCTATCAGCAATCGTTTAACATGATGTGGTCGAAATACGAACGGTTCGTGCTGCCGAGGACGGGTTAGTCGTGATGATGATGACGAAACCGAGCCTACAGCGGCGCGCGTAGTAGTGTATAGTGATGATGATATTATTATTGTGTTGTGCTATTGCTTGTATTATACGCATGAAAAGAATATCTTGATTTTTATTTCATGAAAATTTTGTTGGTTTTATGTGTACACGCGGATTGCGACTTTTCAATAACGGCGAAAAGTCGACTTTTCAACGGCACGTCGCCGCGCCAGTCTTTCTACTAAAATACCTTTTCTTCTTCTCCTTCCTGCTCTCTCAACTCCGAAGCGGACGATAACGATTTCTTACTTTTCGAAGAGAAGATACCGGTCAAGAACCCTTTCTTCTTCTTCTTTTTCTTTTCCGCCGCCGCGGAAGCCCCCTTCTTGAGGTCGTCTTCTTTCGCCGCCTTCATCGACGAAAACGCGATTCCTTTCTTCTTTGCCAACGCTTCCTCGTTCTTCGCTTTAATCAAATCCTCTCTAGTATCCGACTTTGTCGTCGCTACCCTTACCCTCCCTCCGCTCGAGTGCTTACTCGACAACTCGCTCAAATTCTCTTCCTCTTCTACGATGGTCTCGTAAATTGCGTCGTTTTCCTCCTCCTCATCGTCTCTCTCTCCTCCTTCGTACTCTCCATATACGCACGTATTGTACATATCGTCCCCGGCTTCGTCGTAATCTTCGTCTCTGTTACTGTTCATTTCGTCTCTCGATTGCGCCAAAAGCGCTTTGATTCGCTCGGAAAATTTCGCCGAATCCGAGACTTGTTGTTGCTTATCTTCATCTTCCTCCTCTTTGAGAACCTCCACTTGTTCCCGATGTTCTTGTTCTTGATGTTGTTGTTGTTTTTGATGTTGCGAGGCGATCCGGCGGAACCGTTCCAAAGTCGTCGCATCGTCTCCCACGTCGATCGACGCTCGCTTCGACCTTCGTCCCGATTCTTCCTCCAACTGTAACAACTCCTCTTGCTGATGTTTTTGTTTTTGTTGTTGTTCTCCCCCTCGACTGCTGTTGTTGTTGTTGCTGTTGTTGTTGTTGTTGTCTTGACTGGATGAACTTCTTTTGGGACTTCCGTTATCATTCGCATCGTTCGTCGTCGTCGTCGTCGTCTGAATCGTTTTCATTCTCGTTAGGTCAAGATTTTGGAAACCAACTGTCGCATCGTCCTCATCTTTCGCGCGACAACTGCTGCTCGTATTATTACGACTCCCAGGAACCATCGTCGAGGATGATGACATCCTGATCTGTTTTACAAAAGCTTCGAAAGAGTGGTGGTACTGCTCTTTCTCTTCTTCTTCTTCTTTGTGTATGCGTCGATAAAGTGTCGCGTGAATGCATTAAAATACGAGAGGAAAAAGCAAAAAGCTCTTTTGGATAAACTTAAAGACAGTTATAAGAGTGTGTCTCTTCATCTTCTCGATCGAGTAAAAAAGTGTTCCTCGTCGCATTTGATGGAGTTCGCACGAGGAGACTGTCGGTGTTCACTGAATTACTGTTCCTCCTTCTAATACGAGTGTTCTCTCGCGCTGGCTGCTACAATACATCTATGTTGTGAACGCTAGTAAAACAGTATTTTGAACTCCTACGTAATCGCGGTAGAACAACTACTCTAATAGCCCACTCTCTACTTCTACTACTCTACGATGCCTTTATCATCACCAAAAACACACTCGTTCTCGTCGTTCTCGCTTTCTTTCTCGTTCTCCGCTTGTCTTCTTCTCATTTCTCGCTCTTTGCGCGCGATTTCCGGCGTCCAACCGACCCCGACGGCGACGCCTTTCGGCCGGCGCGAAAGCGGCTTCTCGGCGACGATAAATTTTTCCCCCTCGCGAGCGCGTTCGGAATAGTTGTGATATTTTGCGAATTCGTGCATGACGATGCTCGACGCGACTGCGACGTTTAGCGACGCCGTACCTGCGCCGTATTGCTTTATGTAGACGAAACCGTCGCATATTTTCTTTTGTTGAGGGGTCATCCCGTGGCCTTCGTTACCTGTTTTCGAGTCGAGAACGAGAACGTCAATCGGGAGAATTCCAACGAGGAATGAAAGAGAACGGCGGCAACGAGAGAAAGAGAGAGAGAGACATGATAGAATAAAACGCAACAACAACATCGACAAAATTCCACTCACCTAAAACAAAAGCCGTGTTGCCTTTCCACGGATACTTCGCCACGTCCACGCTCTCCTCGGTAATCTCCACCCCTAAAATCTCCTCAACATTATAAATCTCTCTCATCGTCTCCCTGCATTCCTCCAACGTTGGATGGTGTTCAATCTTCACGTGCGCGTCCGATCCTTGCGACCCAAAAACGTTGTAATGCGCGGATCCAACCAAGTGCATGGATTTCACATCAAACGCGGTGCAGTTGCGACAGATGGTGCCGATGTTGTGTTTTTTAGACACGTTTTGGACGATGAAATGCATCTCAGCAGGTTTTTGTTCTCCATTGGCAACGGTAATGGCTCCAGCAGGTAACTTTTCAGAAGTCATCTCTTCCTCTTCTCTTCTCTACTCTCGATCTGGTTGCTGTTGTTATTATTAGTATTATTCCCTCCTCTGTCTATCTATCTATCTGTCTGTTCTATGCAAAGTTCATGAGAGAGCCGACTTAGTGGAGATAGTATTACCTTTTTTTTTTGTTTTTTTGGCAGTTTTGGCGGCAAAACGTCAAGTATTCGTCAAAAAATCTCAGTCAACGCATGCGCATTTCTTTTGCAAAAAAGAGATCCTCCTCCTCCTCCTTCGCGACGACGACAAAAGCGGAGACGACGAAAGAGATGACGAACACTAATAATAATACTAACGACGAAAACAACACCAACACCAACAATTCGTCGTCGTCAAAAAAGTCGTCCTCGTTTACTCTTCCTCCTTCTCCGAATAGGGAGACGATGTTTTCGTTCCATTGCTCGGCGACGTGCAGTCACGGGATGTTGAGGTGCGTATTTTTTACTCACAACATATTCCTCCTCGTTTACCATGAACTATTATTCTCTGTTATTATTATTATCATTCAAACGACGCAGGGAAATCGAAACGTTCTGGAAGAAGCAAAACGCATCGTTACGACACGAGCTGTCGACCACGCGTAAAAACGAAACGAAACTGAAACGAGAGTTGGAGAAAATGGAAGATCGACGAGCGAACGAAAGGAAAGAAATGAAATCGATGCGAGAGGCTTTACGAGCGATGCGAGAAGAGGCGAGAAGGCACGAAAAGATTACGATTGATTTGGAAAGGAAGCACGAGGAGGAAATGCAGAAGGTGATGGAGGAAAAATATCGAGTCGAGATGGGAGCGAGTTACGCGATGGATGAAGTTTTAAAGAAAGTCAAGAGGATTACAGTTGTCGATGATGATGATGATATTGATGCGCATGCAGATGGTTCATACGTACATGCGAGCTAGCTTTTGCCTTTCGTTGCTATATTTATTTCTCATGTTCGCAACGTGCAAGTTGTACATCTCCGGAATCGCTTTGACCGCCGCCGCGTAGACGACGCTACTGAACTTCCCTTTACCTGGACCAGTGCCTGGATGTTCGAATTGTGTTTTGACCAATCTCAGGAACGCTTCGGTGGATTCCGGGTCGAACACCCACTCGTTCTGTTTCTTTGATTTTTGAATTTTCGCGTGGCAAATCTCGCATCGCTTTTTAAAATCCTCAAAATTACTCTTCCAAGTGTCCGTCATCCAATCGTCGTTTTTCTCGTCAAAAGTCGCCGCGACGGCTGGAGATTTTGAAGCTGCTTTCAATGGCGTCGGACGCGCCGATTTTGTCGGCGTTGGACGCACAGAGCGAGTGTTCGGCGAGGAAAAACCCGCGGCGTTGTCGATACCATTCTCTCCTCCTTCTCCTCCTTCTCCTCCTTCTGCGCCGAGTTTCGCGGATTCCCAATCTGGATTCGCCGTTTTGAAAAACTTGTTCATTTTGTCCCGGAGCGTTTTTTCCGTCCAAACAAACTCCATCTCCGTTAACAAATACATCACCATCGCTCTGGACAAAAACGGGTTAAAGAGCTCTTTCGGCGCTCTCATGCAAAACTCCTCTAATTTTGAATTCAATTTCTCTTGTTTATCTGCTCTCAAGGCGTGCTGACCTAAACCAAACTCGTTCGCGTCGTCGTTTATTTTCCCGCTAAAAATTTGCGCGAGCTTCGCGAGCGCTTTCACGATTTCAACGAGTTCTGGGTCGTTCTCGTCTTCCGGTTTCCACTCGCCAATCGGTTGCGGTCGTCGGCCAATCATCGGGTTGCTTACTTTCGTACCCATCGCGCTCACAAACGCAGCCGGTGGCTCGATACCATTCGCAATCATTTCCTCGCGCATATTCATCCACTTTCTCGTCATTTGGTCTTTAGACAAACCAACCAAAGGCGCGTATTTCTCGTTTGTCGAAGCTATGCTGACGATGTGCGCCCACGCGTGGCCGAATTCTTCCACCCCTTCTCTCAACGCGGTGAGCATAGGCTCCGTCCAATTGATCGTCCATCCGCGTCCACATCTGATCTCTCCTCTAGCTTCCGCTTCCAGTCTTAGCTGTTCTTTTTGTTTGTACGTCAACTCAACTTCGCCTTTCAGCGGCGTCGTGCCGTCGGCGTTGACGTTTTGAATTTCTCCTTTATTCACAAAGAAACCGGAATGTTTCGTTTTCCTCCCATCTCGGTCGAAATACTCGTCCAACTCTTCGTCGTCGATCCAATCGTCGTCGACGTCGTACCAATCGATGTCACCACGTCGGCGTCGCTTGTTGCTTTTCTCCTTCTTCTTTCTTTTCTTCTTCTTTTCTTGATCGTTTTGGGGCTGTTTTTCGTCGCTCCCCGGCGCGCTTTTATCATCATTATTCGCGTTCTCTTCATCGCCACCGGTACCTTTTTCTCTTTTCGCTCTCTTCTCTTTCGAAGGTGGTGGCGCCAACGTTCCTCCGGGCGTCCTCGTCGGATGGTCGTCTTCCATCTCCGACCCGCTCGAATCGTCGTCCTCGTCGTCGTCCTCTTCCTCGCTTCCATCCTCCTCTCCTTCGCCCTTCTCCCCATCTTCCTCCTCCTCCCCATCCTCGCTCATTTCCTCTTCCTCGCTCTCTTCTTCATCCGAACTCTCTTCAGAGGACGAATCGCTCTCGTCTCCGCCTTGCACCCCGCCTTGATACAGCGCCTCGATCCTTCGAATAACCGCCGCCATGTGTCCGCCGCCGCCGTTCGTTTCCAACATCTTATCGTTATTCGTTTTGCTCGCTTGCACATCTCCTCCTCCTCCTCCTTCTTTTTCGGCTTGTTCTTTCTCTTGTTTCTCCTTCGTTTTCATTCGTTCTTTCACCGATATCCCGGTTTGTTCCTTGACCAATTTTTTGTAGTTGATGACGTTGTCCGAAGAGTCTTCCATGTCCAACTCGCATTTTCTGTTGTTGTCGTTTTTGATGAAAAAAAATATAGAGAAAATTTCAAAAAAGTCAGTCAGTTTCAACTGTTTAAAGGGAAAGTGGTTTTTGCCCACAAAAGCTAGTTTGAAACCATATCAGCTTTCTCATTCGAACTGAGCCGCACCACAACATATAGCTATCTCCGGAGGAGTCACCGAATGTAATCAGCCAGATTGGGGTTTTTGTTCTCGCTCGAATTGAAAGTCTCTGGTTTTCCGAGAAAAAAAGAGAGATGAGAGAGAGAAAATTGATGATGAAAGATGTTTCATCTATATAAATACAAACATAAACGTACAGTCGTTTCGTCGTAGGCGGCAGCGCAGAAGTCATCGTCGCAGTAGCGGACGCGATGCCTCCCGCGCCGTTCGTTTTATCCGCGAATACCGTAATCTTGAATCACTTTGATGAGAGGAGGAGAGAGATGATGCGATTTTGAGAGATGTATATATTCAAATCTCAAAATCTTTCCACTTTTGATTGAGAGAGACTACTGTTGACGTGTTGTTGTTCTCTCTTCAGTGAAAGTCCAAAGAGAGAGAGAGAGAGAAAACACAAAAGAAAACACAATAATACGCGCTTTCTCTCTCTCTCTCTCTCTCTCTCTCTCTGTGTTCTTCTTCTTCTCTTCTCTTTGTTTCCGCGCGTTCTTTCTCTCTCTTTTCTTTAAATCTTATTAAGGAGAGGATGGAAAGAAAAATGAAGAGAAAGAAGGAGAGAGTTTTTGCCTTGTGCTTAAACCACAGACCCTAAACATTTTTAATAAGTGATTTTGCAAAAATTGAATCGCGTAAACGTCGACATAATACACACGCGCGAATAACATAGAATATATATAGAGAATATATATATCTAAACAGAGAGAGAGAGAGAGGGAAAGAAGAGAGAGAGAGAAGTGAGAGAAGTGAGAGAGAGAGAGAGAATCTAAAAGAGAAGAAGGAGGAGAAGAATTCGATCTCCCAAAATCCAATTACATCATCAAACAAAAAGAAATATGTCCGAAGCAGCAGCAACAACAACACCACCCGCTCCCGAAGCAGCAACAACAACAAATACAACAACAAATAAAGTAGCCATAGAAACGTGCGTGCCGCCACCACCTCGACCTGGGTGTGATTGCGCGGTGTGCGCGCCGAAACCAGCGCCTGGGGAAACGGAAGCGCAAATTGCGCCTTTAAATTCCGCCTCTCCGTTTCAGCCGTATAAATTAATCAAAGTCGAGTTAGACGGGACGAAACGGCCGTTGACGGATGCGGAGCAAAAAGCGTTGGAGAAGACGCATCCGGATATTTGCGAGTGGAACGTTCCTTTATCGTCGGGGAAAAGGAGGTGGCAGAAATCGTGTCAACAAATCTTGAAGAAGTGCACGGCGGCGAGGAAACTGGCGTGGCCGTTTCTCGAGCCGGTCAATTGGGAGGTGTTGAACATTCCGGATTATCCGGTGATTATAAAGCACCCGATTGATTTAAGAACGATTGAGACGAAGTTGAACGCGGGACAGATTGAAACGCCGGATGAGTTTGTGGCGTTGGTGAGAACGGTGTTTAGGAACGCGTACGTGTATAATAAACCTGGGGATCCGTCGGGCGTGAGAGAGTGCGCGGAGCGACTGTCGGAGATTTTTGAGAAGGAATTGAAGAAGCTCGGGTAAAGAGAGAGAAAGAAAGAAAGAAAGAAAGAGAGAGAGAGAGAGAGAACCTATTTTAATACACTACGTACACTACTTACTACCGGTACTACTATTATTACTACTACTACTACTACTATAATTATTATTACTAACGATCGATCAAGAGCCGACGTATAGACTCGCGCTGAAGACGATGTCTCTTCTAATCAAGGCCATCGCGTCTTCCATTTTTTGCGATAAACTCGCGTCGCCGATGATTCGGGCGACGTTTTTCACGTCTCGACACGTTTCATTTAATCGCGTGATAGTTCTCACGATCGTACCTTCTGGTACATCCGTTAATTGACAAATTTCCGAGAACGGATCCATCATCGCCCATCGATAAACGACTTCGCTTAAACCAAACTTTAAGTTCTCCGCACAATATTCGTCGCCAATGACTGGAAGACCGAAATCTCGTTGGATGTCTCCGGCACGGATAGCCAGAGTATTCGCGAGAGCAATAGAGTCTTTCAAATTCACCGGTAAAGCGTCGTAATCTGGTGCAGACGCGTTCTTTTCTTGAAACACCAACGCCGAGAGTAAAGCCGCCGCTTCCGCCGGCGTCAATTTCTCCAAGCACCCGCCAAAAACGATTTCTGCGCCAATCAACTCGTCGCCAGTGGATAACTCGCACGCCACGCGACCTTTCAAAGTCACTGCTCTCGCTTCGTCGAGGTAGCCCATGTATTTCAACACTCTCGTTTTCGTCTCAAAATCAGGCGTGAGCGCTAAATTCGCATCAGACAGGCCGAATTTCAACTGGTCGATTTGATGGAGCAAGTGTCTCTCGCAATCTAAAAGTCTCGACCATTGCGATAACGTTTTTGAATCTACATCAGTTGGCATCGACGGTAGTTGCGCCAGGGCTTCGGCGTGGCGTCGACACGCCTCGGCGTCGTCGACATTGGTGATTTTCAAATCCTTCGTAGGATCGAGCGTTTGTAAAAGTAACGAAGACGAAGGAGTATCGTCGTCTTGTTTGTTTCGAATACTTTTCGTTTCGTGCTCGAGAACGGACAAAACGCGCGTCGCAGCCGCGCGCTGATCAGCCTTTCTCGGCGGAGAAGCATCGTCTAATATGGCGTACGCGTCTACGTCTTGAAGTTTCAAAGCCGTCACTGCGTAGATATCGATATCGCGAATGACGAAAACGACGTAATCAAAACCACCCGCGCGCTTTCTCCACGGTAAATCTTTCGGAAGTTGCGCATTTTCCTCCGATATCGCGGGTTGATTACTCGTCAGTTGGGTAGAACTGGCTTTGCTCAATCCTCCTCCTCCTCCTCCCGTCTTCTTTCCGCCTCTCTTACTTTTTCCTCCACCGAATCCGCCAAACATGTCGTCGTCATCGTCGTCGTCGTGCTTCTTCTTCTTTGAAACGAGACGAAGGTTTGATGAGCCGCCCGCGTCTTCATCTTCCTTCGAAACTTGCGTATCAACCACCGATGCATCGAGATCGTCGTCGTCTTGAAAATCATCGTCGTGACCTTCATCCTTAATCGCCATGACGACGACGCTTCTTTTCACGTCGCCGTCCTTTTCTTCTTTGATCACCCGTAGAGCGACCGCAAATCTGGCAAACCCACCTTTATCGTCTTTAACGAGCACGACTCTACCCGGGCTCCCGAGCGCTTCCCGAAAACCTCTTGATTTAACGATTGCTTCGTTCGCGCGTTCGCCGAGTTCTTTTAACAGTTTTGCAGCGCGAGAACACACCACCGCTCGCGTCCAGTTGAACGGATCCCTGGACGCTTCTGTCGAAATCAAATCTCTCGCTCGCGTCAAAGAAATAATCGCGTGTCGAAGTCTACTCTCTCGGTTTCCGACAGTTTTTTGCGCGTGAAACTCCGCAAAAGATCTCGCCAAAACGTCTTCGACTTTTAAATCTTCCGCTCTCGCGACGTTCAAAATCATTGCAAATGTCAATCGAAATTGCGATTCGAGTTTCGTCGCCGTACCGACGAGAAGTTTACGTAACGTATTCTCGGTTGGAAAATTGTCCCAACACGAAAGAATGACGGTACCTACGGTGTCTTTCCCGC
>Ga0302116_1002490_pt1 | contig 10750 bp, 9 predicted proteins | sample AG5_SCM_MG_FD_203124 | JGI IMG/M metagenome (GOLD analysis project Ga0302116, IMG submission 203124) | Marine microbial communities from Western Arctic Ocean, Canada - AG5_SCM | ecosystem: Environmental > Aquatic > Marine > Oceanic | place: Canada: Western Arctic Ocean | collected 2017-10-01 | reverse complement strand
ACGACCCCCAGCGCACGTTTTGCGTTCTTTCCCTGTGCAAGCGCGTCCTCACGCAGTGCGACTCGCAAGTTTCCAAGTTGAATCGGTTCGCGTTTGCGCTTGCCGAGGTGAGCGTGCGGGTGTCAGTGTTCGCCCCGGCGTTTGGGCAATTACTAATAGCCCTGCTTCACGAATCCTGCGTCCTGGCGGTGCCGAAGTACTACCCGTTCGTGGAGGGGCGGTACGTTAGCGACCAGGAGTACTTCAAGCTGATGGGGTACGTCGACGCTGAAGACCAGTCAGGGATAAACCACGGTGAGCCTCCCAAGCTGGAAAACACCGACAGCACGTGTTTGCGACTCCGAGGCTTCATGCTTTTCTACGCCGCGTACACGCAAGTCGAAAACGCGAAGCACGCGCACGGTTTGGCGCACGCTTGGAGCTGGGTATCGCGCTTGCTGAACAAAATACCCCCCAACAGGTTCAGCGCCACGGCGTTGGAGGCGTTTCTGAAACACGCCGGTTTCGCGATGAACGCGGCGTACGGGAAACAGTTTCACAAACTGCTACGCCTGGTACAGAGCGACTTCATTCCGAAACTCATGGAGAAAGGTACGTCCCCGGGTATACCGAATCATACACCACAACCACTCACATCACAATCACGACTGTTTGCTCATACGGTAAGACGGAACACTGACCTTGTTCGCAACGCTACCCGGAAAAAGACGACCCCGACGTACGGCCGGTGGTGACGCGAACGGCGACGTACCTCAACGAGCGCGCGTTTCTGAAACCGCCCGAGGGACGGGACATGCCCGTCACAGACACCAGCAGCAGCACGCGGATAAGCTAGTGTTTTGAGTCCAGGGAGAACGTATGCGTAGGAACAACTGGCGTGTAAACAGCTAAACACCGCGACTTAGACCCTAACCCGAACCACACTAGATACCTAGACTACTACTACCTCCAAACTTGAACTCTTCAAACGTTTTCTTCACATCAAACAGTTCAAACGTTTTCGGCGGTTTCTTCGGCGGTGTCTCGGCCTCCTGTTTGCGTTTCGCACTCGACTCTTCCTTGTCCCTCGTGGCGGCGTGGAACGCCTGCCACGCCTGGTACCACTCCCTCCGCCGGCGCCACTGCACTCGCGGAAGAAGCCGGCGCGGCGCCTGCGATACCGTCGGCGCGCCTCTTGTACGCTCGGGCCATCTCAAAATTTCATCTTCCCCGTCACAGGATGGACAGAACCACTCGTCAAGGGGCACGGCTCGTAACGGCGGCCAGCAGCACCGTGTGTGCGCACCGGCGTCGCACCCGTCGCAGAGTAAAATGTTGGACTCGTCGTCGCCCGAACCGCACGCTTCGCACAAAGTATTTTCCAATCGTTCCAGCTCGCGCGCCAAGACTTGGGCGGTTTCGTCATCCGAATCGGGTGCTGCTTTTGGTGTCACGGCACGACTGCGCTGGGCACCCGATGTTTGGTCCGCCCACCGGATCTCGCTGAACTTTGATTTGCAAAGAGGGCACGCGTTGGTCACGGACGACCACCTTTCCACGCAGTCCAGGCAAAAAACATGATTCGCCGCAGAAGAACACCCTAAAGCGTCCCCTTGCGTCCCGCAAAGCACCGCGGGCACGCGCGGGGTGTCTAAGCAAATAGCACAAAAATCACCATCCTCACCAGGGTCATCACCGGTCGTGTCTGGGACCACATCCTCGGACTTTAACCACGAATTGTTCCTTCCAACGGTGTCCTTTTCGAGTCGTCCATCGCCATGGCGACGTTCCCGAACCTCGCGCAGCAGCGCGCGGACACGCTCGCTGGCTGCAAGCCGCGCGGTGGGTGACACGCGAACGGCCGCATCAGTACCCGACGTGGACGCGTGCGCGAAGAACCGGGACGACGTCATCCCCGGGGGAAGGCGTCCCGGGACGCACCCGCGCGGGCGTTTGGTGCCGAGTCCGGGACGTTGAGTTGAAAACTGATTTTATTCGTTTCTGTTCTCGCTTCTCGGTCGATTCGAACCTCTCCATCCATTCCACCAATGGCTCGCCGTTTCCCGCGACAAAATGAACATTTAACGAATTTTCAGCCACCGGTGCAAAACTCGGGATGGGTGTATGGGTGATGGTCCCCGGCACGCCTCACTCGACCTGTCGCGGTGTACCTGGAACACCAAGGCGGGTGCTTTGATTTTCAAGGCGTCCGCGTCGACGGGGCGATACGATGCTGCCGGCGATGGCAGCCAGCGCGTCGCAACCCAATGCGTTCGCGTCCCACGCCTCGCCGTTCGCGAGCGCCAAAGATCGGACACGGCTTATGCGAAGATCCGCGGAGGCCAGTGGCACGGGGCGGACACCCTGGTTGTACGGCCGGGACCGGTTGGGTTTCGATGGCGCACGCGCGGGGTTGGTTTCGCCAAAGGCTTGGGGGAGTAAAATCACTCGTTTGAGTTCACGAACCCCTCGCGCGGTATCCGAGCCCGCCAACCGCGCGCCTGCCGAATTGGCAGGTTTGGGTGGGCCTCGGGATATCGGGGCCGAGGCGCGTGAGCGTTTGGAGGACTTCGAGTCACAGAGCCTGGAGCTCGAACGGCTGCGTCCTTTGCGGGATGCGCTTTTACGCGCGAACGGCGACCTCGCGGCGAAGGACGCGGTGGTGTCCGCGGACCCGGCCGTGGTCCGGTTCATGCGCGCCAACGGCCCGGTGGCGCGGGTGCTGTCCAACATCGCCACGGAAGACGCGTACCTGGTGAAGTGCGTCGTGGCGGTCGGGCAGGGTGAAGTTTTGGTACCCGACTCGGGTGACCCGGTGCACGTCGCGAACGCGCTTCTTCCGCTGTGCTCTGTGCTTCGGAACGTGGAGTCGTTCTACGACATGCTGGGGGGGGTGGTGGGGTACCAATTCACGGCGCTGGAGTTGATTCACCAGGCGTTCGGCGGGCCGGCGGCGACGACGGCGGGTGCGCTGGAAGCGACACACGAAGCGAGCGGACCGGTTGACACGCGTCCTACCATCAACGGTACCGTCTCCAGCCGCCGCCGAGTTAAAGAAACCGGCCGGGAACGAGAAACCCTGCAAATGCACGTCCCTCCCGGTCCCGACTTGCGCGAGGGCGGTGGCGAGTACGCGCGCTTAGCGGCGTCCTGGGGACTACAAACACTGCCCCAGATGGCGGAGATATACCCGCTCGGCGGGGCCGGTGACCGGCTTGGTTTGACGGACCCCGCGACGGGCGAACCTCTTCCCGCGGCGTTGCTGCAGTACGACGGCCGGAGCTTACTAGAAGGGCTTTTACGGGACTTAACCGCCAGAGAGTGGCTGTATTACAAGGTGTTCGGGGAACAACTCCGCACGCCCGTGTGTATCATGACAAGCGCGGCGAAAGGGAACCACGGGCGGATTTCGGGTTTGATCGCTCGCAACGACTTTTTTGGACGGGGCGAGAACGGGTTTCGTCTTTTCGAGCAACCCCTCGTGCCAGTGGTCACCGTGAAAGGCGGGAAGTGGGTGGTTGATACGAACAAGGAAATGGCCGTTTCCCTGAAACCCGGCGGGCACGGCGCGATTTGGAAACTCATGCACGACAACGGCGTGTTCACGTGGCTGGGTGCGAAGGTGCGTGTTTCGCGGCGGTCCCAAATCCGACACACACCTTTGTTTACCGCCCCTCTTTCAGTGTACCACGTTCCGTAACGTTTACCCGTACGGCAGCAACTGCTATGTACGTCACAAACGCACTGTTTTACCTCTAACGCTGGTGACTGTTCAGACCGATGGCCGGCGACTGTTGACCAGGCCATCGTCCAATACACGCCCAATACGACACACCCATCCTCGCCGACTGACACTTTGTTTGCCCGGTATCAGAACCGCACCGGCGCGGTGGTGCGGCAAATCACGAACCCCATGGCTGGCACGGACACGACGATTTTGGCGCTCAGCGGCGTCGGCGCGACCGGAAACAAAGCCATGGGGTTCGCATCTTGTGAACGGCACCTGGGCGCCGCGGAGGGGGTCAACGTGTTAACCGAACGCGGCCCCGACCCCGTGACCGGGAAGTACGCGTACGGCGTGAGCAACGTGGAGTACACGGTGTTGCGCGAGCGCGGGATTTCGGACGAACCGGTGTCGCCCTTATCCAAGGAAGCGCGGTTTCCCGCGAACACCAACGTGCTTTACGTGGGGCTAGAGCACGTTCGCCGGGCGCTTGAAAAGTCACCGCGAGGCGCGTTTCCGGGCATGCTGGTGAACCTTTCAAAACCGGTCACGAGCGACGGTACCAAAGGAGGCCGGCTGGAAACGTCGATGCAGAACATCGCGGACGCGCTTGAGGGGTTTTCGGAGCGCCCTGGTGAGAAAATGCGCCCAGAAAAGTGGGGCGACTTACCCACGTTCGTGGTGTACAGCAGCCGAAAGCGGATCACTTCGTCCGCGAAGAAAAAACGGGACCCAAACAAGCCAGCTAGCCCTGAGAACCTGGCGCAGACCCCGGATGGCAGCTTTCTGGACCTGTTGCGGAACGCGGGGGACTTGTTGGACGCGTGCGGCGTGACGCACCCGGCGCCCGAAGGCGGTAAGGGCCTTTCCCACCTACCACGTTCCACCGACTGATTACTGCCCTGTATGGCTAGTAATACTATACCCACACCTATACCCTTTCCAATCCCTCATACACATCACGACCGACTGACACTTTCTTTTTTATCGTATCAGGCGACGTTCCTTCCTATTTAAAAAACGGCCCGGGGTTTATTTTCACGTGCCTCCCCGCGTTCGGCCCGCTGTGGGACGTGATTTCGCAAAAGATGCGCGGCGGGGTGTTACACGACCGCGCGGAGGTCCGGCTGGAGTGCGCGGAGCTGCAGTGGGATGACGTCACGGTGGACGGGTCGTTGTTGGTCACGGCGACGGCGGCGCTCGGGGGAGTGAAGGAAAACGCGTACCGCGCCACGGCGGCTTCCACAAACGGGTCGAAAACGTCTCCCGACTCGCCGTCCAAGAAATCCCTCCTTACCGTTTTCGACGACCGCGCGTGCGGCCGAGTGCGCCTTCGGTCGGTTTCCGTACGAAACAAGGGCGTGGACTGGAGCGCGAGGGGAAGTGAGGCGTGGTCCGCGACACTGCATAGGCTTGAAACATGCGCCATCGTCGTGGAAGGTTCCGGCGAGTTCGACGCATGCGGTGTTTCGTTGCGAGGCGACGTTACGTACAAAGTGCCTCCGAAAACTCTGCTGACGCTTCGGCCGGCCTCCAAACACGGAGTTGGCGTGGTGGAAATGTGGTACGACCTTGGTGAGGAACCGTTTCCGTCGTGGCGGTGGCGGTACGCACTCGGGGACGGGGGGCGGGTTGAGGTTTCGATGGAGACGACTAGTCAGGACTTTCTGTTAAACGCCGATGCGAAAGGGTACGACTCCCTGGAAGCCCTGGAGTTGGTGCGTGCTACACGCGGGAAGGAAAAGGAAAAGGAAAACAAACCTCCTCCTCACGGAATCGAACCAGGGACGAAGGCACGAAAGAAAGCGGTCAGTGCGACGCGCGGGAAGGCGGTTCCCATCGCGCCGAAAAAAGGGATCGCGCCGAATTTGGAAAAGAACAAAACGCCGACGTCGCGGTGAGTTGACGTTTTTTTGTCTGTGTAGAAAAAGTGTTGTGAAAGAAAAACGGCCAGTTGATGAGACACGACGACGGTTCTTCCCGTATGAATCCCGTGTTGTGGGTGTGATGCGTGGCTTTCACCCGAGACCGAACGATACCGTCAGGCGGAGGGCCCTCCGACGCGCCCGCGAAATCTTTGCATTCCGATTTTGTTCGTTCGTAAACGGTTTTGCTGTTCGCATTTTGGGTGCTAATAATTAAGTCTTTTGAGTATTTTCTAATTTGGAAAAAAGTGGGCGCACGGCCGATCACACTCACACGCGCTCGGTCCCCACAGCGCGCGCGCGATTTCGTCGAGATGGGTGTCGCGGTTCCCGAGCTCAAACAGTACGTCCGGTGAATGGGTTTGATTCCGAAGAGTCAAGACGCGGCGTCTTCCTCGTTCCACGACTGTGATCCCCCGGGATCGTCTTTTTCGCAGCATCGCGCGCATTTCTTGGTTTTCGCGCTAGGGTTCCTCGGGTTTCGTCCGGCTCGGTGGCCCGTGGACGCTTCCTCCTGGCTCGCTTTCCGGCTGGTTTCCCACCTTCTCGCCCGCGCTGACCCCAGAACACCCCCACACCCACCTCATCAGGTACATGGACAAGAAGCTCCGCCTGAAACTCAACGGCAACCGCGGTGTGGTGGGCGTGCTTCGCGGGTTCGATCAGTTCCTGAACCTCGTTTTGGACGAGTGCGTCAACGACGGCGGCGACGAAGAGGCGCTGGGGATGGTTGTCGTGCGGGGAAACTCGGTGACCGCGATGGAGGCGCTGGAGCACATCCCACCTGCCGTGCGAAGGGCGTGAGGGATACGTAAATTGAGTGCATAACCCCCCGGGCTGTTGTGAATTTGAAGTCAAGCGAAGCGGTTGGTACAGCCGATCCGTGCCAGTCGCAAAAAAAAAATCACTCCTCTTCAATCCTGGTCCGAAGGGTTTGAGTTTAGGGTTGAGATTCGTGCACCGCACTCCTCAAGTACTCCTCAAGTACTCAACTTCAATCCTGGTCCGAAAAGTCAGAATCAGGCTCGCGCTCCGCCCCGGTTTCGTCCACGGCGCCAATAAGCGAGTCGCCGCTGATGTACCCACTACTCGGCTCCCCGGCGGAGTCAACGCTAACTCGTCGGCTATGCTTTTCCTTGCGTCTGCTTTCCTTCAAAATGGACCGCTCCATGCGCGCGTTCAGTTCGCTCGCCTGTAGCGCTGCGCCGTACTCCGCCGCGCGTTTCGCCGCTTCCAGAAGGCGCTCCACTTTTTCGGTTTTCTTTGCGTTGTACTGGCCCGATACAAAAGAAAGTGGTTAACGTCTCGTATGGGCAATCAGGGAGGCGGAACGTGGAAAATGGGAAATACTTACCTTCGCCTTGCCCATGTACATCTTGCACGCGTTTTTGTAAATCGAACGGAACGCCCACCTTCCCTGCCGTGCGGGTTCGTTGATCGCAGCAACCGCGGCCCGCGAAATACCGCTCGCCGCGCCGTCCACGTACTTCTTGGGAATCGGATTCAGGGTTCCCAACCCGGCGCGCGCGACAAACGCCATGCCGCTCGCGCCTGATGACAAAACGTCCGCCGCGTTCAAAGCGAACTGTTTCGTGTACGTCTGCGGCGCTGTTAGAAGACTCGCGTCGGGGTTGTGATCACGGCCTTTCGCCACGACGTGCTCGTTGAGTTTCGTGCACCGCACCCTGAGGTGAATCACCCCGACCACCAAAAGCGACCGCGGGTGCTGCACCGGTACCTGCACGGTGTGCAGGTGGCCGTCCGCGTACGCGAGGACGTTTGGAATCACGCCCTCGCCCAACACGGATTTGCTTCGCGACCCCCGGGTGCTCGCCGCCAAGACCTTCACCGAAACCGCGGCGTCAATTTCCTTGTCATATGCGTCGAGTCGCACGAACTCCTCCCACACAGGGCGACACATCCACTTCTTCGCCACGGTTTCCCCGCCGTGCGCCCCCCCCCCGTACGCCTCGGGGAAATCGGATTTGCGACGCAATTGCGCGTTTTTATCCTTTGTCCCCGCCGCGCTGGCGCTCCGGCCAGATTTGCCGTTTTCCTTGGCGTCGTGGAACAGCTCTTTCAATGGTGTTCTCCCAGGCGATCGCCCTCCTAGAGGTGCCCGGTCGTCGTCGCTGTCGCCCCCTATTGACGACCCGCGGCTGTGCGCCCCGGACGAGTCTTGCCCGACGCTCACCAGCGTCTCCACCGGCGTCGCCTTGGCGCCGTCCGTGGTGTGTTTCTTCACCCCCCTCTTAATCTTCACGAAGTAACTCACCACCGCGCTAGGGTCCGCCACGGTTTCCATCTCCGCCAGGTGCACGGAGATGGACACCGAGAGCGTGGGTTTCTTCGCGTACCCCGCGCCGGCGGCGAGCATGGAGGACACGGAGGATCCTTTCGCCAGTTGAATCCGCTCCGCCTCCGCTCTCAACTCAAGTTCCTCCAGGGTGAGCGTTCCGGAGGTTCCGTGGCCCTGTAACGGACGAATAACCCCGTCCGCGCCCATCACCCCCCCGACCAGCGCAAGCGCCGCCGGGCGGTTGACCCACCACTTCTCCACGTCCCAGTTAACGCAGTTGGGTTCCACTAAAACGTTGGTGAACAACTACCGTGATTGTGCCAGAAAAGTGTCAGTCCATATGTGTCAGGCGTGTATTGGACGATGGCCTGGTCAACAGTCACCGGCCATCGGTCGTCTAACAGTCACAGGCGCGTTAGAGATAAAACAGGGAGGCCGGGATTTGGGTTCCAAGGCCCAAGGCCGTACCTTGTTCAGGGCGTTTTCAATCAGGTTATCCACGCCGGGTAAATCCCGCACGTCGATGAAGGACGACGTCATGGGTTTTATTTTCACCGAGTGTTGCGGGACGTCCACGAAGGAAATCCGCAGCCGTTTCAAATACGGACCCCCCTTGCGTCGCGTCCAGAACAAACCTAACCTTAGCTTCCCCGCTATTCTCAAGTCTGATACGAACACCCGCAGCGGCACCGGCACCGCGAACTTGCTGCCGCCCACCTTTGCGCTGAGAGTGATGTTCATGTTTTTGGTTTCCTGGATTGTAAAAGAAAAGTGTCAGTCTTGTATGGGCACACAGTCTTTGGGATTTGGGAAAGGCCCAAGACGTACCAGCACTAGGTCCCACTCCAAAATCGTCTCCCCCTCGTTGCCTTTCCAGCACCGGCTACTCATAATTTTGGGAGGCGAGTCCCCCAGTTTGAAAGTGGAGATTTCAAGCATCTCCAGGTACGCGGGCTTGACCTTCGCTAACACGTTGGTTAAAATTTTAGTCAAAAGGCGGTTGAGCCAAAACTCCAGCCACCCGTCCCAGAACGACTTCAGCACTTCGCTCCACCAATCCGCGGTTTCCGAGCCGTCCTTGTGCAGCTTGGCGAACCCCCTTCGGCCTTGGAATTTCGTGAGCTCCTCGTTCTTTACCTTGCGCTCCAAGTCTCTTCTTTGCCGCGAATCACACGTCATGACGTGCCGCCAGCACAGGTACGACACCAAACACGCAGCGAGCAGGTTTTGGAAAAAGTGGAGCAACGCCAGCGGCGCGAGCGACGCACACAAAACGTGCGGCCCCAGCCGTGCGCCCAAGTAAACCCTCGCCACCCGGACCGGCGCGTACGCGGTGAACGCGGCTCGGCGGTACGCTTTCCGCGTTTGCGCAATTTGCCGCCGGGTCCACTGTCTTAACTTGAACGCGCTTCGCCGAACCCGGCGCGGGAGCCACCGGTACCGCCGGTGGCTTTGTTCAAACTCGGCGATGTCGTTCAGCGCGGCCGAGGTGTGCCTTCTTTTCAAAATGGACTTGACCTTCTTTGAACTCTTTTCAGTGCCAGAGCTGTCGGACGAGGTCCGGCGAAGAGCGTCTTGTTCGGTGAATCCGTTCCTTTTCATACCGGGTTGAAACCCATTCACACCGGAGGTCGCGGCGGTCGGCGAAACGTGATTGCTTCCGCCAAACCCGTTCGCGTCCCCCGGAACGTCCAGGGGCGCGAGGCCGCCGACCGCGGATTTGCCGAAAATAGCAGCCACGACCTGCGCTTTCTTCTTCGCGACGAGCCGGTACGTCGTCGTGCCAACCTTTAACGTGGGGGAGTAGAACAGGGATTCCGTGGCGGACAGGGAAACGGGCAGGAAAACCGCCCGCGTCAACAACTCGCTGCCGATGAACAAAGCGTCGCACTGGTCCCGCACCTCGGGCTGGCTCATCGCCCACTCGATGAAATCGTTCGCCGTGAACGTCTGCGAGTAAAGCGCCAAAGATGTTTTGTACGGGTTCATCGTGAGCTCCGCGATCATCCTGTCCGAAAAGTTAATCAGCACCTCGTTGGAAAGGTTCACGGGCTCCGCGAGTCGCCGCTGGTACTCCTGAAGCGCCTGGATGCGCATCTGATCGGCATACGAAAACACTTGCGTCTTTTCTCGGCTTCGATTTGGGCGCTGGAACGAGGACTTGCGGTCGTGCGTGGTCCGCCGCATCCACTTCTTCGTGGCGTGGTTCGGGGACTGCGTGGTTTGGGTTTTGTGTTTTGTGTTTGGGTTCGGGAAGGACACACGGGTGGCGGTGGACAGGACGTCAGCGAAAGAACCGCGAGGCGACGCGAGAGGCGAACGCCAGATAGGTCGTTAAAAACAACAAGGGCGACCGCGACGGGAAGTGGTGTGTTCTCGTCAGACATGAAGGGGCTGGGTCGAGCGTGACGCGCGCGTTGATATCCCTAAAATAGATGATGCGCAACCAGGAAGCGGGATGCGGCGCATTCCACAGCACATTCAACGCACCTCGAAACCATCCGCGCCCGATTTCGGCAAGGAATCGGGACTCGGGGGCAAAATGTCCGTGTGCCCTTCGTCGCCTTGGTCAAGAAGCGGCTGCCCCATGCTCGGGGCACGTTTGTGCCGCCGCGCGAACAAACCCATGGCGCGTAAAGGATACCCACAACCGAAGCGCGGCCGCCGTTCGGGTACCGGCGCGCCAAGGGTATGCGCGACGTGGGACGCGGTGTCGACACTTTGTTCGACATCGGCTGACGAGGTCAACAACGGCGGAAAAGAAGAAAAAGTTGTTCCAAAAAAATAGTCCAAGAAATATTTGTTTACCCTGCGAGTGTTTGT
>Ga0302116_1002487_pt1 | contig 10754 bp, 14 predicted proteins | sample AG5_SCM_MG_FD_203124 | JGI IMG/M metagenome (GOLD analysis project Ga0302116, IMG submission 203124) | Marine microbial communities from Western Arctic Ocean, Canada - AG5_SCM | ecosystem: Environmental > Aquatic > Marine > Oceanic | place: Canada: Western Arctic Ocean | collected 2017-10-01 | reverse complement strand
TCTGGTTTCTTGACCCTGTGAAAGTATCAAAACTTGTACTTTTCCTCCCTATTTACGGATATCCTCGTTTCTCAAACGAACGTCATATCTGTGAGCTACCTTAGTGTAGTCCCTTTGAGCTCGCTAAACTTCAAAGAGGTCCAGGATGACTGTTCATCCTATGATTTGACAACAACTAGTGTGTCATGCATGACGATAACAGAGGGCTTATCTTAATTCCAAAGGAAAACACTAGAAAACACATTGATGAAAGACTTTAGAGGAAGCGGTTTGTGGTATCGCGGTACCAGCTTCTCATAGTTCAATTCTAAGTCTGGAAAAAAATTGTTGAACATTTTTTAACGCAACTTCAACGCAAATTCTAAACATTAAACACAAACACATCTTTCATGTCTTCTTCCCGGCGAACACCTCGAACCGGTGGGGGCTCAACAAATAGATCGCTCCTTCCACATAATCAACCTCTCTCCATAAACGATTCGTCCCATGGAGTTGGCTCCATCCTTTCAAGCACTTCGTATGCTACAGGCACACAGCACCGAATATCAAACATAAAAGCTACCCGGTCATTTACATTTGGCCACTACGACCGTGCCAATGAGGAAGCAAAAATGCACCTAGGAGCTGGGGTGATGACAACATCACAAGCCACCTCAGGTGAGCAAGCTCATGTTGGCGATCACAATTTTCCTGCTAGTCGGGGGGGGCTAGCAGATAGTAATTATGCGGAAGAGGGTCTGAAGTTTTCCTCCCAGCATGCTGCTGAGCTGTACGAAAAAATGGCCGTCCCGGAATCAGCCACGAATCGGAGTAGCTATAGATCTCAGCAGACCGCACGTTCGATGCTAACCGGGAGATCGGAGCGCGCTGGAAGTGCTGATCCGTTCAACAGTCGGTCCGCGAGAGGAAATCAAAATCAAAACCAAAATCAGAGTCGCAGCAACATGTTCTCGAACTCTTCCCCTAGACCCACCACCACGAATAGCAATAGAAAAGAAAAGCGCGCTCACCACAACCACAGGAGCCACAAGAAGAAGAACGACGGGGACGAGCCTGCGGTGAGGAAGAAGCACGGACACCACGAAATGAGCATAACCGGCCACGTGAGGAACAAGACAATGTCGGACCACATCGTTGGGGTGGATCCGGAGGAGCGGTTACGAATTACGAGGGAGGCGCAGGGGCACGACGATATCCATGCTGTGGGGGAGGATACCGAGTGGGCGGCCCCAAAGCCGAGTTTCAAGTACGGTTGCGAGCTAAAGAGCCAGTGGATGGATCCGGAGGTGAGTGAGCGGAGCGGCGGAGCGGGGAGGGGTTGTGGAAACGAGCTAATAAACTAAACCACTCTTCTTCACTCGGCGCAGAATAACCCCATTCCGCCGAGCCAAACCTACAGCCACTACTGCGAGAAGATCAAGAAGATGAACATGCCTCATATCAGCTATGATATCGACGGCGACGGCGTGGTTGGGAGCGAGGATTTGTTCATGGCGAAAAGGTGAGCGAGCGAAGCGAGCGAGCCTTTTGGAAGACGAGCATACTCGCGATGAAATGCGCGAAATGGCAACAGACATTGTTTGTGACTACATCCACTACTAAGCTAACCCACCCCAATTCGTTGCTCGTTTTGCTCGTCCAGGTTCGACATCGACGGAAACGGGGTGCTCGATGATGAGGAACAGCACATTGGCAAACAAATTATTGCAGAGCAATTCTTTGCGAACCACGACGAGGATTTAGAGCTGTACGGAAGTGACTTCCTCGGACGAACAAAGGAGGAGAACATTTCGAGGCTGGCGAACATGAAGGGAAACACGTTCAAGAAGCGGCTGCAGGAGCTAAAGAACATCGAGAAGAACTTGCAAACGTGCGGGAGCATGCAGATGAAGGCAGCATTGACCTGCTGGAACCCCGAAATTATCAAGCATAACTACTTCGTCGACAAGTTTGATGCCACGGCGTGGAACGATTTCGGGGCGCCGGGACCGAGAGACAAGGTGAGCGAGTGATGCCTTGATGAAGACGAGAATGCGAGCCACAATGAAACTAAAAGAAACTAACTTTGTTTCCAACACGATTCGTATTCGCACCTTCTTCGCTCGGCGCAGCTGTTTCACCTGAGCACCGATCATAAGGGGAGCCTGGACACGCTGAAGAACTTGAGGAAGAACAAGGACAAGCATTACTGCCAAAAGCAGCTGGACGATGCGAAGCAGAGGGAGCTAGACGCATCTCCCTGGATGAAGGGGACGTACTTTGGAAGCAACGAGAAGACGAGCTTCAGCAGGACGGCAGACATGACAAATCAACGTATTTTGAATACCGTGCGGAGAGATGACATGTACTCGGGGCGGTCGTTTGGGTGAGATAGAAATTGGGGTAAGGGGGGCTAGGGGGGTTATAGAGCTGCTATAAGAAGTAATGTGTTTGAGCTGGTGTTTAAATTGAATTTATTTTGTTTATTTCAAAAGGCCCGAGTTCTCGAGGAGGGAGGCGGATATTCCTAAGAAAGAACCGTAGAGGAGGAACTTCAGCATCATCGTCCGGTATTTGAACGGCTTCAATCGGCCCTCGGTGGATTCCATGTAACCCTCCACATACTTCATGTTGAAGTGGGAATAAACGAGAGAGGCGCACCCGCCGATTAGGGGAAGCCAAGGTGCAACCACCGGCCCTAATTTTGGGATGATCGAGAGAGCAGGTGAATAAAGGGTAAACAACCATAACGAAGGGACAGCATAGACAGTCCACTCAACGCAATTTTGACAAGCTTTGAAGCCACGGTAGTGCTTGCCCTCCTTGTCGTTGTGGTCCTCGATCCAGGGCTTGTAAGGGTGGCTGAAGGTTTTGTTCGAATACCGAACCTTGCCATTAATCATCATTCCCTGAATTGAGCTGCCAATTATGGCTGAAGTTCCAACAGCAGCCGGGAGTAAGGCTCTTTGAATCTCAGAAAGTGACATGTTATTAATCACTATAAGATACGTGATGGGAATACTTTGACTTTGCTACTTTGAAAAAAGCCAATTTGGTGCGTGAAAAGAAACCCTCAACAAAGCAGAACGTCCTGACCTCGCCCGTCGAAATCGTTTTTTGTGCGTGAAAAGAAACCCTCAACAAAGCAGAACGTCCTGACCTCGCCCGTCGAAATCGTTTTGAGGCCATATGATTGTGCTCACTCTGTGCCTATACAACCTCCTCCTCTCAGAATCCTTTATACCTTCAATAAAAATTCTCAGGCTACCATACACCTCTTTTCTCCGGCCAACGTGGTCGTCGTCGTCTCTTCACGACGCAACTCTCGAGGCCCCAAAAATTAAAAACCCCTCCATGGAACAACATGCATCTTCACCAGTTCAATCAAATCACCTGATTCTTGAGACAACAGCCGCTGTGGTGGGAACATTTCTCAGTCTGGCAACAATAAGCTTCTTGGACGTGACCACACCAGTTAAGTTCTACGCCCCTTCTCACGCAGCGATTGCAATCACTCTCATGACGATTAAAAGCACAGAAAAACTCCCGCGTTTGTGGAAAGTTTGTCTTGCCCTGGGCTTGAGTTGTGCAGGATCATTTTCACTGGTTAAACTTTTAGGTCGTGGCAAACTCACACGGAGTTTGGCAGCGGCTCTTGCTCTCCTCGTAATGAATCTCACGGGCAGCGTCCACCCCTCAGGTGGACCGTTTTCGGTGACATTCGTTGACAATTTTGCGTTGAAGTCGCACTCATGGCATTACGTGTTTTCACCAGGTATCTCAGGCACAATGGTTATTTTTGCTCTGGTAGCCATCAAGAGAAGGATTGTTACTCGGTTACGATTGAGGAAGCAATTTAAAAGTTAAAAGTTAAATCAATCATTTAAAATAGGAAGGAGAGGATCTTGTAGGCGCCGTGGTGCATGCACTCGCTGAGTTGGTAATGGTTGTGAACGCTACTGGCACAATAAGCTCAATAAAATAACCATCGTGTCCCACCAAGGTGTGGACCGATCAGGAAGGGCTGAATTTCTTCAAGCCAGACCTCCCCTTCCTCAATATATAAAACCTAAAAAGCTCGACAAGATAAGTAATGGTCGATTCCGTGGTTATGGTTGTTTTGGGGAATGGTGGAAGGAAGAAAATCGATGTTGAGGTTGAACACATCAATGATGAATTATTATATTTTGGATTTTAAATTTAGATCATAGAGCACGATATGATACTTGCTGTGCAAATCCTTCTCTTGGCCCTGCTCCTCCCCTCAATTTCCTCCTTCTCCTCCTTCTCCCCCTCTCCCTCGATCTACCGTTCTGCAAGACAACCTCAATCCTTCCTAACCTCCACCTCCACCTCCACCTCCACTCCCCCCTCCACCCCAACAACAACCGGCCTTGCCGAAGTAGATTCTCAAAATTCGTTTGGTATCTTCTCAGATGCCATAACCGGTGCAGCATTTTCTGTCCTGCATGCTTTTGACGACTGTGGTATTGAGGATTCCTCAAAGAATCTCAGGGTGCTTTGGGTCCGTGCGCTTCTCGCCCAGCGAGGGGAGATCGACGACGATGTGGCTAAGCTACTTCTTCCACCGACTACTCGTGGCCTCGTCACGACCCCCCGCGGTGCCAAGCTCTTCAATCCGATTGTTCAATTCACCGAGTGGATCCAGTCCCGAACCGAATTCATCGATGGTGCCCTGGATGCATTTCTCCAGTCTCCACCAGCGAACACCCTCACCTACGATTCCGATTCCGACTCCACCACTACTCCCGCACCGTGCAACGTCGTGTTGTTCGGCGCTGGGTACGACACTCGGGCCTTGAGGTACAGGCACCGGCACGAGCTCGATGGAATCACCCAAGCTACTTTCTTCGAGGTCGACTTGCCCTCGGTGGTTGAGGGCAAAACGAAGCTGTACGAAAAGTTTCGCAAGGAGCACGATCCGTCCTGGGACACCTTCCCCACCCTGATCCCTTTTGATTTGAACGCCTGCTCGCCTGAGAACACCCCCTCGCAGGTCAGCCTTATTGAGACGCTCAGAACCGCCGGCCTGAAGAAAGACGTGCCAACCCTGTTCGTTTTTGAGGTAAGGCGAGCGAAGCACCCCCCCCACCCCCCCCACTACTAAACCCACTATGCACTATGCACTATGCCCAGGCCGTCTTATTCTATGTGGACGCACCAGCCGTAAGAGCGATAATGTCTGAAATTGAGGGTTTTGCGAACGGTGGTAACGGTGACTCGGCCTCCGCCGAGACTCTCCTTTGCCTGACCGACTCGATGAAGCCCTTCGTTGATGTCCCATTCACGAGCGAGACGACCAAATATTTCGACGGCCGAAATATGGATCTGCTGCAGCATCGGGCGAGGTGGGGGGGGGCTGTCCACTTTGCGCTCGCCTCCGGTCGGGGTGGGGGAGATGGTGGTGGTGGTGGTGACACCACCTCATCAATTACCAAGAAGAGGGTGATCAAATCTCGCCTGGGCGCCTTCGTCGCCGACAAGGTTGGCGCGCTGGTTAACAGCTACACTCCCACCCAGAGCAACAACCCCTCCCTCCTGACGTCCCCGAGCTTCGACAACGCGTGGTACGCTGTAGCGTTTCCTTGGCAGATTGACGGTTATGAATCAGCGTCACGCGCTGTTTGGAATAAAGGAAAGAGGAAAACTACCCCGGACGGAATAACCAAGCCCTTCGCCACCCGGCTATGGAACGAGCCCCTGGTCATCTTCCGGGAGGAGACAGGCAAGCTAAACTGCATATCTGACGTCTGCCCCCACCGCAGCGCACCTCTCAGTATGGGGACCGTCGAAGACGGCGTTCTGAAGTGTTTCTACCACGGTTGGAGTTTTGGGAAGGTGAGCGAGCGAAGCGAAGCGAAGCGAGCGAGCCTTTGTGACAGAAAGTATGAAGCGACTCCTAACCCACAACGCTCGGCGTAGGAGGGAAAATGCGTAAACATTCCAACTTTGGCGAGTGTGGGCGTTCCGAACGAGGAGAGGGACTCGAGGATAAAGAGTAAGGTAACCGAGAAGCAGGTGAGTTTCATTTAATTCCGTCTCCTCTCCACAGAACGACTACTAACCCCGACGCAGTGCGCCTCCGGTAAGAACCACGCGTGCGTTGAGCACGAGGGGATGGTTTATGTGTGGCGGGGAGACGTCTTGCTCGCAGATCCACGCCTACTTCCAACAAAGCGTAAAGGCGACATGGAGTCGATCCCGATCGACTCGGTCCTCGACTACGCGGTCGACTACTCGTACATCGTTGAGAACAACCTGGATTCTCCGCACCTTTTTTACCTCCACGATGGGAGCGTAAGTCCCATTGAGTCGATTGGGATGATGATGAAGAACTTGCCGCAGGTGAGTGAGTGAGCTAGCGAATCGAGCTGCTAAGCGAAACGAAACGAAACGTTTCAACTAATCCACTCCTCATGGCGCAGCTTCGCCTTGACGCATTCACGGACGATTGCGGCTTTGGGCACCTTGGAAGGTTTGGCGACACGGGAAGGGTGAAGAAGTTGTTGCGCTTCGACCCTCCAAACATAGTTCGCCACGGCGGCGTCTCTGGTTTCGAGGAGGAGTTCAACATCATTCCCATAGCCCCCTATCGCACTCGGGTTTTGCTTCGACAGCACCTCCCCAAGGGCCCTATCTTAACTACAGTGACCTCCCTCCCCTTCATGCTGCCGTTGATCACGCTGCTCGTGAACAACTGGAACAACGTGATCGGCCTGGAAGACGCAGCCGTTATGACTGGCCAGGCCCACACAATCGAGGATCTCAACGCGCCAAGGATGGGCATTGGCGGCCTCGGCGACGATCTGATTACCAAGTACTGGGGCTGGAGGTGAGCGAGCGAAGCGAGCGAGCTTTGAGGAAACGAGATTACGAACCACTACTAAACCAAACCAACTCGCGCCTTTTTCGCTCGGCGCAGGAAGAAGGCCACGGACAATCACGCCACGGCCAACCCTTCCTCCCCAACTCCCTGGTTCACCGGCTTCCCGTCCGAGAAATCCCCGGGCATTCCCTCCGGGACGTCCTTCGGCGATCAGAAGGAGCTGGTCGATCGTGCCCGCCAGGACACTGCTCGGGGTGGCGATTTCCTCGTGGCTGACGAACAATTTGACGTCGACAATGGAGTCGGAAGTCCAGGAATCAAGCAGAGCTACTTGAGGGACACCCCCCAGGCTATTTACCCCCCGATGAACTCCAAAGGTTTCATGAGTATGCTTAAAATGGACGATGTCGTGAAGAAGCTTTTCATGGGCATGGAGCCCAGCGGAAGCATGTTGAAAACGGAAATGTATATGGACGGAACAGAGACGAGAGTGAGAGAATCTCGGAAATCGAGGAAGTCACACGAGGCTGCGGGTGCAGCTCATGCTGCGGGTGTGGCTGCGGCTGCGGCTGCGGGTGCTGATGAAGAGGTTTTAAATACGGCTGAGGGTGCGGGTGTGAGAGCGGGTGTGGGTGTGGCTGTGGCTGTGTCTGCGGCTTCGGAAAAAGCTTATGCTGAGGCTAAACAATAATATTTTGTCAAGTATGTAACCGCAACTTTTCGTATTCAATAAACACATCGGAAAGAAACTCGTTGCCGTTTTCGATGGCAGCTTTCTCTGCGTTCACGGTCAGAGTTACTGAATCGCTAAATGAACTGATGACGACTCCGATTGGCACGCCTGGGGGGGGCGGCAGAAATCCCACAACATTTTCAACCTTGCGACCCTCGAAGTGGAGCTGTCTGGGCGGACCCCTTACATTCGATATCGCACACACCGTTCCAGTTGTTACCCAACTCATTATCGAGCATGAGAACATGTTCGGAAGGGTGGAGATTACCTTCGTCCCCATGAAGCTAAGGATTGCGCTTGGCGAATTCTTCACCACTGTTAACACCTTTGAAACGTCCTGCACCGAAACCTCCTCCCCCGTGTCCAGGGCGAAGGCCATCGCCCCGATTCTATTTCCCATGCTCTGCCCCGGCAGCGTCACTCCGCCGTATAGATGGACGGGGAGGGCGAATTTCAGCTGAAATGACGAGCGAAAGAGTGTGTGTTACGATTAGTTGTAGATCAGTTGTTTCTCGTCTTCCAAATTTTCCTCGCTCACCTTCTTTGGCATAGTCAAAGTCCTACTCTCCCGGATCAGCTTCTGGAGGGCACGGCTAATACAGAACGTGAACAAATCATTCAGTGTAACGTTGTGGCGCTTGGCAACCATTCTTGCTTCGCTCAAAGTGATCGAGTCAATAAATGCCAAAGTTCTCTCTCTGCTGGCGCTGGCGTGCGTCGTCGCACCGCTCCGCACCGCACTGAAAGGACTCTGAATCAGCATCATGCTCAGCTGCGACAAACCAACCTTCAAACTCCCGCAGAGAAACCACATCAATTTCTTGCAGAATTTGATAATGATGTTGGAGTGTTTCTTGAGCCTCCTTTTTCTGATTTCTGCTTTGATGTCGTCCTTGATCAAACCCGCTTCGTCAGACAAATCGCATAGAGCCGTAGCTAACGAAACGCCGTCCGCAACCACGTGGTGCGCCCTGAAATAGATGAGAGACTCGAAGGTTCTATTGTTCGCCAGTGCGTCAGCAAGTTTCGCTCCAGAAATAATTTTGGAAGATCCTGTCAAGCCGGAAGAAATTGAACAGTCCCAAAGCGGTTTGGTGGAACCGAAGTTGAAGGGTGAGGTGAGGTAGTTGTTCATGATGTGGAAAATTTCCTGCCTACCAGCAGCGACCGGGTGGATGGTTGGTTTCACCACTGTGGCAGCGGTGAAATTTTCAATTTCTGTGAAATAGTTTATGTTGCTGTCGATATATGATTTAAGTCGGTGGTTCTGGGGGTTCGAGAGGAGTCTATTGTTGAAAAGGGAGGAAAGGGACGTGTAGGTTATTGGGGTTTCACCCGAGAGGGTGATGAAGAAGGAGGGTATCGACAGGTTGCAAGAGGTTTCAGAAGTTGCCGAAAATCGACCTACTGAAGTTGTTCTTCTACGGAGTGTGGACTGCTTTTGGGAGTGGGGGGAATTGAGCATCGAGGTGGAGGTGGCGACAAATAAAATCGGCAAAGCTGATTGCATGGAAGACAGATGCGTTCAACTTTTAACCGAGCATACAAAATTTTGGTTATTTCTTGTTTTGCGTTTCCCCTCCTCATTCTCAATAATATGGGCATCCCCTCAACCGACTACGCAGCCGGAATCGCCACCTTGAAGCGATTCGTTTCAACATCCTGCATCCCCTCGGAGACCACTTACGATGAGCATGTAGCTCAATTTCACGGAGCTGATCGATGGAGCTTTGAGTGCGTCCCGCCAGTTTTAGAACATTTGAAAAGCGAGGCGAAGACCCTCGGGCTGTGGAACCTCTTTGCCCCACTATCATTCCGCCGACAATTCAACAGCTCGACCTCCACCCCTCCCCCTCCAAACTCGCTGCAGACAATTCCCCTCTCTGTCAAGCAGTACGCTGAGATTTCTCTCATTTTGGGGTCGTCGACTCTCGCTCCAGAAGCCTGCAACTGCAGTGCTCCTGACACGGGCAACATGGAGGTGCTCATGCACTACGGCGACGACGCCCAAAAGCAAAAGTATCTCCCCAAGCTCCTTGAGGGGAAATGCAGATCAGCTTTCCTGATGACGGAGCCGAAGGTTGGCTCCAGCGACGCAATGAACATTGAAACGAAAATAGAGAAGAGGGGAAACGAGTATGTCATTAACGGCCTGAAGTGGTGGTCGAGCGGTGCGCAAGATCCCCGCTGCGAGGTGTTTGTGCTGATGGGGCGAATTGTCGTCGACAGCAACATAAAAAGCACTGAGCAGCGCTCCCACTCGCTGCACACAATGATAATCGTCCCGCGTCACCTTCCTGGTGTTGAGATGGTGCGACCATGCACGGTGTTCGGTGCCGACGACGCTCCTCACGGTCACGCGATGGTGCGCCTGACGAATGGTGAGCGAGCGAAGCGAGCGAGCCCTGTGGAAAACGAGATACAAAACCCCCAAAAAATCAAACTAACCAAAGTTTTTTCACCTATTTTCCCACCGCTCAGTCCGGGTCAAACAGTCCGAGGCGATTCTGCTTGGCGAAGGAAGGGGCTTCGAGATTGCCCAGGGGAGGCTTGGGCCGGGGAGAGTGCACCACTGTATGAGGGCCATCGGCTGCGCCCAACGCGCGTATGAAATGATGATCACAAGGGCCGGGAGCAGGGTAACCTTTGGGAGCAGCCTGTTGTCGAAAGATTTGGTCAGGGCCATGATCAGCGAGAGCTTTGCGGATTTGGAGGCGGCACGGTTGATTACCGAGGAGTGTGCGAGAAGAATAGACGAATTCGGGGCGAAGGGGGCGAGAACCTACATCCAGATGATTAAATACGAGGTACCAGCACGATGCTTGAACGTGGTCGACAGAGCGATCCAGGTTTGGGGGGGTGGAGGGGTGGATAACATGTTCCTGGTCAAGAGTTTTGCTTACATGCGGTGTTTGAGAATAGCTGACGGACCCGATGAAGTGCACAGAATAAGTGTTGGCGTGAGCGAAGGGAGAAGGGTGCTACGTGACTCTAGATTGTAGATTGTTGATTGTTTAAAGCCAATCTATTTATTAAGCAAGTTGCGCAAGAAGGCTTGCTGTCTGTTGGCGTTGATGGAGACCTTTTTTTTAGTTGTCTTAGTGGGCCTTGGTGTTCAAATTGAAATTTTGCTTATTCGCACTGGTGTTGATGTTGGAAAGGGGGGTTAACATTCTGCGGCTGACTCTCGGGGGG
>Ga0302116_1002485_pt1 | contig 10765 bp, 10 predicted proteins | sample AG5_SCM_MG_FD_203124 | JGI IMG/M metagenome (GOLD analysis project Ga0302116, IMG submission 203124) | Marine microbial communities from Western Arctic Ocean, Canada - AG5_SCM | ecosystem: Environmental > Aquatic > Marine > Oceanic | place: Canada: Western Arctic Ocean | collected 2017-10-01 | reverse complement strand
TCCAGCGCGGGACCCACGGAACCCACGTGGACCCAAAAATTGGCTGGAGACCTGCCCATAAGGTAGATGGAAGACGTGGAAGCTACTTACTGTGTTTTTTACTTGTTTCTTTGATATGATTAGCAAAAGCAGTGGGTGGCCCAAAAAGGCCCAAATTAATTTTTCACTTTTTGCATGCAAATATCATGCAATATATTTAAGAATCATTCTCATGACCAACGGCTATCAATTTTCAGTCGCCAAACACAGAACTTGTAACTGAGCAAGTCGACTACAAAAATCCAATCCATTTTTAAAACCGGTCCCAATAAACACCATGCAATTATCTTTCTTTCTCCTCCTCCTCCTCTCTCTACCCGAACTTGCGAGCTCCGACTGCTCCAGCAGTCGGTGCGCCACCTCGTCGTTTGGATCTTGCGATTCTTGCCTTGCAGGCGACTGGATGGATGATGTTGGCATCAACGAGTGCTGTTCATGTGCAGGGGGGAAATTTCAGGGTTCAGCCGACTATGACGGCGCTACTTGCGGTTCGTGTGTTGCCGGAAGATGGTCCTCTGCGTCCGCCAGTGCGTGTACCCTTTGTGGCACTGGGCGGTTTGGCACTGCCACCAGTGCCACTTCCAGCAGCTACTGCTATGCTTGTCTTGCAGGTGAAATTGTTTTCATAAGTTAAATCAGACCCCACTCCACTCCAACTCCACTCACTAACACCCCCCAACTCTCCCAAACTCCCTCAACACTCTATATAGGAAAATACCAAGCAAGCTTGGGTTCAACCTCATGTTCAATCTGCCTTGCCGGCAAGTACAACATCTACAGTGGTTCAACGTCCTCTTCCGCCTGCACCTCCTGCAACCCCGGCCGCTACTCCCCCTATACAGCCGCCACGTCCTCCTCCACCTGCACCGCGTGCGGTTCGGGGAGGTATTCAACCACGACGGCCGCCACTTCCTCCACCACTTGCACCTCCTGCCTTGCGGGGTCCTCCCAGGCATCCACCGGACAAACCTCCTGCTCCACCTGCGACAAAGGCAAGTACCAGGACAACACGGGCCAAGCTGCTTGTTTGGACTGCGGAGCAGGTCGTTATTCGGCCTCAACGGGCAACACTTACTCTGGCGCATGTTACCAGTGTCCAGCGGGAATGGCGAGTTCTGCCGCCGTCGCGATAAACTACAGTGCGTGTGAGGACTGTGCAGGGGGGACTTACAGTAGGTGAGTGAGCGAAGCGAGCGAGCCTTGATGAAGACGAGAATACGAGCCACAACTGAATTAAATTAAACTAAACTAAACTACGCAACCCACTCAATTTTACTTCGCACCTTCTTCGCTCGGCGCAGCGTTGGGTCGGCGACGTGTGGCACTTGCGGTGCTGGGAAATACACGTCCTCCGACGGCGCCTCATCTTGCACGTCGTGCGCTCCGGGAAGGTGGTCTTCCGCAACCTCGGCGTCCTCGTCCTCCACCTGCACCGCGTGCAGTTCTGGTAAATATTCCACCACCACGGCAGCTACCTCCTCCACCACGTGTACCTCCTGTGCCGAGGGCAAAGCCTCTTCGGCCACAGCAGCTTCCTCCTCCTCCACCTGTTCCTCGTGCCTTGCCGGCTCTTACTCCCCATCTGCCGCATCTTCAACCTGCACCACCTGTGAGCAGGGCAAGTACCAAGCCTTCACTTCTCAGTCGTCATGCTCGTCCTGCGGGCAAGGTAAATGGAGCGATTCAACATCCGCAACTTCCTCCTCCACCTGCACCTTGTGCCTTGCGGGCTCCTACTCTGCAGCCACAGCGGCAACGGCAATCTCAACTTGCTCGTCCTGCGGGCAAGGGAAATGGAGCGATTCAACGGCAGCAACCTCTTCCACCACGTGCATCTCCTGTGTCGAGGGCAAGTGGAGCGATTCAACCGGTGCAACAGGTGAGCGGGAGTGGAGTTTTTTTTTGGGGTGTGTTTAAATTACTTGAATTGTGGAAAGGGGGGAGATTTCCCCACCCCCCCCCCTTTCCGCTGCGCTCGGCTTTCCGCTGCAACAAACACAAACTGACAACATTATTCAGCAATCTCAACGTGTACATCCTGCCTCGCCGGTAAGTCGTCTTCTGCGACTGCTGCGACCTCAATCTCCACGTGCACCAACTGTGTTGCAGGACGCTACCAGTCGTCCACGGGACAAGATTCGTGCACGAGGTGCGCAAAGGGGACGTGGAGTGATTCCATAGGTGCTTCGGCATCTTCAACTTGCACAGACTGTGTTAGCGGAAAATACTCAACGGTTCTTGCAGCCACCTCTATCACCACTTGCCAAGACTGTGAAGCGGGTACTGCCTCCCCGAACCCCGGTGCCCAAGCGGCTTCAGAATGTGCAGCCTGCGACGAGGGAAGTTTCTCCCCCACCGCGGCCTCATCCGCGTGTACTGATTGCGTAGCCGGCCGTTACAATGCCGACACCTCCCAAAACTCTTGTTCCGCCTGTTCTTCGGGAAAGTGGAGCGATTCCACGGCAGCCACCTCCTCTACAACCTGTACCTCCTGTCTAGGTGAGGAAAGCGAAGCAGCAAGCGAAGCAGCAAGCGAAGCAGCAAGCGAAGCAGCAAGCGAAGCAGCAAGCGAAGCAGCAAGCGAAGCAGCAAGCGAAGCAGCAAGCGAAGCAGCTCGCTAAATATGACGAGAATGCGAATACAACAAATAACCCATTCCCCATCCAATTCCAATTCAAAGCCGGCAAAGCTTCTTCCGCAACCGCCGCAACAACAATAGCAACGTGCGAGGACTGCCTCGCCGGCAAAGCTGCGTCAACCCCCGCTTCCTCCTCCTGTGCAGATTGCAATCAAGGAACTTTCCAACAATCGACCGGACAGAGTTCCTGTGAAGGTGAGTGAGTCTCACTCAGTACGACAAGGCTCGCCATAATTCAAACTAACAATGACATTATGCAGCCTGCGGCCAAGGGACTTGGAGCGATTCAACCGCAGCCACTTCCTCCTCCACCTGCACAGATTGCGTAGCCGGCTACTACAATTCCGCCACCTCCTCCACTTCTATATCCTCCTGCACTTCTTGTGCAGCAGGCAAGGCGTCAGCAAGCCCTGGCGCGGTCTCATCCACCGCCTGCACCTCCTGCATCGCGGGAACCTTCTCGACCAGCCCCGCCTCCACCAGTTGCTCAAATTGCGTGCCTGGACGATACCAAGTCGAAACCTCCCAATCCTCTTGTTCCGCTTGTGAAGGGGGGAAGTGGAGGTGAGTTTCATTCCGTCTTCGCTCGCCTTGTGACAGAAAAGTACCAAACTCCGTGCGAAATTACCATTCATGGCTACATCAACTACTTGAACTAACCTACTCAACAATTTTTGCTCGCTCACTGCTCCCAACCTTCGTTTAAAATGCGCCTCGCTTCGCTCGGCGCAGCGACACCACCTCCGCCTCCTCCCCCTCTACCTGTGAGCTGTGCGCCACGGGGAAGGCGAGCTCAGCAACGGCGGCCACGGCTGTTTCCACCTGTGAGGACTGTCTAGCTGGGAATTTTGCTGGCGCTGCAGGAATGAACTCCTGTATTTCCTGCAATCCGGGAACTCACCAAGCGGCAACGGGTCAAATCTCTTGTACCTCTTGCAATTCTGGAAAGTATTCTGCTGCCACAGGAGGTGAGTGAGCTAGCCTTGTGGAAGACGAGCGGAACGAAAAAATAAAACTAACCCCACACATTATTCTCAGCCACAGACCCCTCCACGTGCACCTCCTGTGTCGAGGGGAAATACTCCGCGGCCACAGGAGCTACGTCAATATCCACGTGCGCATCGTGTGCAGCGGGCAAAGCCTCTTCCGCAACCGCCGCAACAGCAATTTCCACTTGTGAGAGTTGCGCAGCAGGTACTCAGGCCCACAACACGGGATCGAATGCTTGCGCGGACTGCGTGATTGGAAAGTACCAACCTGACGTTGGACAATCTACCTGCGATGCGTGCGCCGAGGGAAAATACAACGATAACGAAGGTTCCACAGGTGAGCCACCCACATAAAATAGTTACATCCCCAACACCCACCCAAATCCACAACTCACCTAACCCACTCAACCCCCCGGCGCAGATGTTTCGGCCTGTTCGAACTGCGCAGCCGGGAAGTTTAACGATGAAGAAGCGGCGGGGGCAATAATAGACTGTCGGCCGTGCGCAGGGGGGACTTCGTCCAGTGCCGGAGCAGCCACTTGTGGGGCGTGTGATGCTGGAAAGGTGAGCGAGCGAAGCGAGCGAGCCTTGATTTTGACGAGAATGAGAATACTCGCGATGAATGCCGCGAAATGGCTACAGACATATTGGCTACATCCCACTACTAAACTAAACTAACAATATTCCACTCAATTATTTTTGACTCGCTTAACTGGTTTTGCTCTTGCTTCATTAAAATCGCTCGGCGCAGTTCATGCCAAACACCGGCTCACACCATTGTCTGGATTGCTACTCGGGCTCCTACCAAGCATCCACCGGTGCAACCTCCTGCACCGCCTGCCCGGACGAAACCCCCTTTGGCATCGTCGTTGGTGCAACCTCCCTCTCCGAGGCCAATTGTATCGCCTGCCTCTGTCAGCTTGGCTCCCACTGCCCTTCCACTGAAGAGTGTATCGAGTGTGAAGCAGGTAAATACACGAGCAACATTGGGCTGCGAACTTGCAGCAGCTGCGAGCCGGGCACCTACGCGAGTGAGTTGAAATCGACCTGCGTTCCGTGCAGCAACGGGAAGTACAAGGATAGCACAATGAATTTATGTACAGATTGCCCGGCGGGCAAAATTTCGGCTAGTTCGGGTGCCACGGATTGCGCGACTTGCGACGCTGGGAACGGTTTCGTCAACAATCAGCCGGGTCAGAGTGTTTGCGCCTACTGTGGCGTTGGCAAGTACGCGTCAGCTTCATCGAACGGTTGTGAGACTTGCGCCCAAGGTGAGTGAGAGTGAGAGTGAAAGTGAGAGTGAGAGTAGAAGTGAGGAAGCCGCCGGCCACTAAACCCAATATCCAGGAACATTTTCACTCGGCGGCGTGAACAGCTGTTCGGCGTGCATAATTTCTCAGGGGCAGTATTCTCTCGCTGGGAGCGCGTACTGCAGCACTGCCCAGGCGGGCTACGTTATAAACTCCGCCGGCAACAAAACTGTCTCTTGTCCGAAAAACACCTACAGCAGCGGAGCAAGCGACGTTTGTGTCAACTGCCAGGATGGCGAGCACTCAACCGTTGGAAGCGGCCAATGCTCCATCTGCAATCCAGGCCAGTTCTACAATGAGGTTGCGGAATCTTGTCAAAACTGTGCCGTCGGGAAGTACGAACCAAGTGGGCGCGAGACGAGCTGCCAAACTTGCAGTATTGAGAACGGATTCGTTTCCCCGGATGCAGGGCGAGCTCAGTGCGTCTACTGCCAGGCCGGCACGCGTTCAGACGCGGCCACTCACAGCTGCATCACCTGCCTTCCCTCGACTTACTCCCCAGGTGGAACAAATGTTTGCTCCGCCTGTGCGAACGAAGCCGTTCCCACCGGAAGGTACTCGGCCGCTGGAGCATCCGCTTGTAGCATTGCCGTGGCCGGAACGAAGGCGAACGCAGGGCGAACAAACTTCGTTACTTGCGGCGAGAACACGTACAGCACAGGTGCGACCGACTCGTGCACTGCTTGTGAGACTGGCGATCATAGCCAGGCCGGCGCAAGTACGTGTTTGAGCTGCACAGCTGGGAGCGTTTTTGACTTTCCCAATTTCGAATGCGACCCGTGTCGAGCTGGGACGGTTGCGGCGAATGGCAGGTTGAGCTCGTGCACGACTTGCGATATTTCCGCTGGCTTTGTTGCCCCAAGTGCCGGCATGTCAAACTGCCAGTACTGCGGAACGGGCAAGAAGGCAAACTCGGCGACAAACACTTGCGTTGACTGTGCCGCGGGTTCGTACTCCCTTGGAGGTACCAACGCCTGCCTAGACTGTGAGGCGAATTCCTACTCCTCCTCGGCTTCTTCGGCGTCCTGCAGCCTCTGTGAGGCCGGGCAGATCCCAAACGAAACCAACACGGGCTGCGTGAACTGCGGAACAGGTTACCGCAGTTCAGTTGGAGACCACGAGTGCACCATCTGCGAGGCAGGGGAGCATTCATCCGAAGGTGAGCGAGCGGAGCGCGGGGGGGTTGAGGAAGACGAGCATACGAATCACTACTAAACTTTACATTAATTCAACTCAATTCGTTTGGCGCCTTCTTCGCTCGGCGCAGGCTCGAGCGTGTGCGAGATTTGTACCTCTGGTTACTACGCCGGAGCTGGTGCTGCTTCCTGCAGCCAGTGCGTTGCGGGGAGCTACTCTTCCAACTCAGCCTCCACGTGCACAAATTGTGACGAAGGGTTTCACTCGGCTGCTGGGGCGGGAATTTGCACCCCGTGCTCGTCAGGAAAGTTCGCATCGGCGGCGTCTGCAATTTGCACTGACTGCGATGCCGGGAAAAGGTCGGGCGAGGCATCTGGAGCTTGCCAAAACTGCTCAGCGGGGAAGTACTCTTCGGCGGCCTCTGATGTCTGCGTTGACTGCGACGCCGGGAAGTTTAGTGGAGCAGGTGATCGAGCGAAGCGAGCGAGCCTTTTGGAAGACTCGTCGATCGATGAAGTGCGCGAAATGGCTACAGACATAATGGCTACATCCACTACTAAGCTAAGCTAAGCTAAAGATAAGCTAAGCTAACCCATCCAATTCGTTTGGCTCGCTCGTTTCGCTCGTCCTTCATTAAAAATGTGCCTCGCCTCACTCGGCGCAGGGTCGGCCAGTTGCGCTAGTTTCTGCCCAGCGGGTAGGTACGCAGGTGCCGGAGCCAGCGTGTGCGAAAATTGCGCGTCGGGAATGTATTCCGTCGAAGGGGCCAGTCTTTGCTCCAACTGCGCACCTGGCAAGTACTCGGACTTAGAAGCTGGCGAATGCACCAACTGTGCAATTGGAGCTGTGAGTGGTGCTGCCGCGACAGGTGAGTGAGCGAGCGAAGGAGTGGCAGAATGAAATAATGCGTGCGAAGCGACTAACCACACATTTCTTGCGCAGTTTGCACCACTTGTAACACAACGATTGGCCTCGTTGCGCCGACGAGCGCCTTGACGGTGTGCAGCTACTGCGGTCCAGGGTCGTACGCGCACGCAGACGACTCGGCGTGCAGCGCGTGTACGCTGGGGAAGTACTCCCTGGGGGGGTTAAATCATTGTTTGAACTGTCCGTCTGGGCAGGTTTCAACCTCAACGGGAGCGGTATCCTGCTCTCTCTGCCCTCCGGGAGACACTCCTAACGACGCCGGGACGGGCTGCGTGAATTGTCCCACCGGAAAGTACGTGTCCGGTTCCCTCAGTGAAGGTGAGCGAGCGAAGCGAGCCTTGCCCAAATAAAATGCGAAGCTTTGGAACTAACCCACTAACACTATTTTTGCTCAGGATCTAACTGCAAGGACTGCGATGCTGGTACCTTCTCCGGCGTGGGAGCCAGCATTTGCGGCAACTGTGCCAAGGGCAAGTACTCAGATGCTCGTGCAGGAGCCTGCACCGATTGCCCCGTTGGTGAAATAAGTGCTGCCGGAGCCCCATCGTGCATAGCATGCAACACTACCCACGGTCTGGTCGCTCCCACAGCGGGCATGTCAGTTTGCAATTACTGCGGTCCTGGGAAGTCTGCATCCACCATTACGAAACAGTGCGTTTCTTGCACGCGCGGAAAGTACTCACTTGGAGGGTTGGACTACTGTTTGGATTGTCCAGACGGCCAGGTGACGACGGAAACCGGCGCGGTTTCCTGTTCGGTCTGCCCTCCTGGGAGTAGCAACAACGATGATGGAACTGGCTGTAACAGTTGCTTGCCTGGGAGATTTGCTGTTGGGACCGATTGCGCGTTGTGCGAAAATGGCTTCGTGAGTGAGTCGGGGCAGTCTTTTTGCACGGTTTGTTTGGCAGGCCGGTACAGCAGGTGAGCGAGCGGAGCGGGGGAGGGGAGAAGCGAGCAGCGAGCGAAGCGAGCACAAGCCGGAATGTTAAGACGGCTTTTGAAAATTTGAAAGAAAAAAAAATCCATTTCTTTTCGCTCTCTCTGCGCTCGCTTCGCTCTAATAAACTAACATTTTATTTTTTTGGCGCAGCGTCGATCACACCAGCTGCCTGAGATGTGACGTTGGGACGTACAGCGGGACGGCCGATCACGTGTGCACGAGCTGTGAAGCGGGCAAGTACATTGATGAACGAGGGGGCTCGGAGTGCAAAAGCTGCGAGGTTGCCATCACTGGTACAACCACGATGCCCGAAATTGTCGGCGCGGCGAGCACGGATGAATGCGTGTGCCGGCCCGGATTTTACTTGGATCTGTATGATAGATCATTATGTCAAACCGTCAAGAAGGGAGTGGAAGCGGACGAGTACGGCCTGACGCTGCAGGAACTGCCGCTCTCGCCGGGGTACTGGAGGGGGTACATCAACAGCACGGCGGTGCGAAGTTGTCGTACCGAAGAAGCTTGCGTTGGGTCTCGTAACGTTGGGGAGTACTGTAAGGAAGGCCATAACGGGCCTTACTGTGAACTTTGCGATCCAATGTACTCGAAGGACGTGTTTGGGGTTTGTCAAAAGTGTGACGTTTCCACGACCAACGTTCTGGGAACGTTCAGCGTGTTTTTGGGTTCTTTCCTCGGTTTGGGATGCACGCGCTGGTTGTACAAAAGGTTCATGAAGAAATCGAAGAAGACCGAGGAGAAGATTAAAAGTTTCAAGGTGGCTCTGCGCATAATTTTCGTTTGCTACCAGATTCTTGGGGTGCTGCCCTCCATTATACCAAACATGGAACTTCCGAAGGAGTTTGAGGATTTTTTGGAGTCCATGCAGTTCTTCCAGCTGAACTTCTTCTCGTTGGTTTCCGCCGGTTGCCTGTACGACGGGTTCAACTACCACAACCTCCTATTGATGACTACCGCCTCCCCCCTGGCAATCTGCGGACTGATGGTGTTCATCGGAATGAGCAACAAGAACTGGAAGGACACGGCGTTCACGTTGGCGTTGGCGACGACCTATGTTGTGGTGAGTGAGCGCGAGCCGCGAGCGAAGTGAGCCGCGAGCCAGCAACACCAACTAAACTTTCATTTTTTTGTTCGGCGCACACCAGCTACCGAGCGTTAGTACTGTCATATTTGGTAGCTTCCCGTGCGAAACTCTGGACACTGGTGAAGTTTTGATGCTGAGCGATTACAGCATTAGTTGCAAATCGAAGAGCTACATAGCCGGGGTGATTTACGGTGAGCGAGCGAAGCGAGCGAGCCTTGATGAAGACGAGAATGAGAATACTCGCGATGATCCCGCGAAATGGCTACAGACATATTGGCTACATCCACTACTAAACTAACAATTCTTTTTGACTCGCTTCATTCGTTTTATTCTTTTTTCCTTAAAAAATGCGCCTCCCTTCGCTCGGCGCAGGCATCGCCAGTTTGTTCGTTTACCCAATTGGGATTCCGGTGTTGTACACCTATTTGCTGGTGAGCAAGAAGGAAAATATCACGAGAGACACAATTATCAGGGAGAAGGATCGAGAATTGGAGGGGCTCGAATTTCTGTTCTACAGCTACAAACCCAAGTTCTGGTGGTTTGAAATTTTCACTACTGTAATGCGATTGGCGTTGACTGGCGGGTTGGGCCTGGTGAAGCCCGGATCTGGGACCCAGCTGTGCGTTGGGATGATGATGACGATGGTGGGCATCATCGTGACGAGCGTTACACAGCCTTACACTCACCATCGCGACAATGTCTTGGGGGTGCTGTCCTTCGTCCAGATCTTCCTCGTCATGATGGCTGCGCTTGTGATCAAAACTCGCATCGCGCAGAACGACACTTACGATGAAAAGTACCTCGGATGGCTGCTCATCGGGGTAAATTTGTTGGTCGTGATTGTTGCGATTTCTTGGGGCTTGATCAAGTTTTTGCTGATGCAAGAAGAAGGTGAGCGAGCGAGCCCTTGTGTCAAAAGAGTGCGAAGCTATTTGTGCGAAAATTTGCTTTTCTTGGCTACATCCACTCAACAATTTTTGCTCGCTCGCTGCTCTCGTGCTTCGTTAAAAATGCGCCTCGCTTCGCTCGGCGCAGACGAATCAATGCTGGGCATGATCACGGATAATCGAGACCTGTTGATGGAGAATGTTGACCAGAGGGACACCAGAAGCACTAGCTTCAGGTTCACCGAGAAGGGCGAAGATGCCGACGACATTGAATTGAGTGTGCGCAAGGGTGGTAATGCCAATATGAATATGAATATGCCGAAAAGATCAAGCTTGCTGAAAGGTGGAGCTGGAGCTGGAGCCAAGGGGCCGAAGCGCAACTCGATGCAGAACAACAAACGCCTCTCCGCTACAACGTCAAAACCGAGAACATTCCAATCGAGCATGAGCGACATCACTGAGGACCAAACCTTGGACCGAAACTCGGAGCAAATGGGGGGACTCCACAGGATCTACCAAACAGACGATGACAGCAGGAACAGCGATATTGGCGAATCGATCAACCCCATGGCGAACGCGCAGGGGAAGCAGTTCGATGCCAAGAAGAGGTCGAGTCAAGCAGCAGCGGCAGAGCGCGGAAGCAACAACATTGGCAACTTGGCGAGCTTCTACGAGGAACGGCCAAGCACTATGACGCACGTTGTTAATCCGTATTATGGCGACTACTGGTACGACGAGGACGGCAAATATTTCGACAAGAATGGGAAACCAATGTTCAGCTCAAGCTCAAACTTAAAAG
>Ga0302116_1002484_pt1 | contig 10772 bp, 13 predicted proteins | sample AG5_SCM_MG_FD_203124 | JGI IMG/M metagenome (GOLD analysis project Ga0302116, IMG submission 203124) | Marine microbial communities from Western Arctic Ocean, Canada - AG5_SCM | ecosystem: Environmental > Aquatic > Marine > Oceanic | place: Canada: Western Arctic Ocean | collected 2017-10-01 | reverse complement strand
TTATTGTTTGTCCGTCGCACCACCCAGAGATACAATCCGCAAGCAAACAAAAACCCCACCAAGCACCCACCCACTAATTTATCAGTCTTCAATGCATCAAACAATATCCCGGGCTCGTAGTACTCGATGAAATTCACGGTGTCGTAACTTACCGGCCACTCGATCCTCTCGCTGAAATTCATGTTTGCTTCTAAAATGAAGCAATTTTCACACTCATCTGCAACTTCCCACCTTGGTCCGTACCATGCGCTCGTGTTTTTGTTGTCCAAATAACTACCGCAGCTCACGCACTGGTTGTTGAATTTGTAGCCGACCGTTGGGTCTTTGGGGGCTCCCACGGGAGGGAGAAATGTGTACTTTCGTTCTCTTACCAAGCAAGTCGAATAGAAAATTGGGTCGTTCACGTCACCACTGATGATGTACTCGGGTGTCGTGTCCTTCTGCTCCCTCGCCTCGAGGCCGTAGCAGGCGAGCATATCGTTTCTCCCCTGCGATATCAATTTTTCCCGGTCCACAATGTCGTTGAACTCCAGCTGCGGCTTGTTCACGTTGACCTTGAAATCAATAACACGGTCGCTTCCGGGGAGTTCCACCCGAAGGTATTTAGCCACCGTGCCCCCACAATTCACGTTGATGGGGCATAGTTCGTCAATCCGCTGGTACTGCGCAGAGTTGAGTGGAATAATAATATTGTTGCTTAGTTTTTGTGAATTATTTTCTTTCCTTAATTTTCTCGCTTTTTCTGCTCACCTGAAAGTTGGTGTTGTACAGGCAGTTGCTCACATCCGTGACGACTTTGCAAATTTTCAACACCGTCCCACCGCATCTCTCCCCGACGCACACATCATCACTTAAAGACACTATCGCACCCTCGTCATTGTTCCCACCATAGTTAAATTTCCCACTCTCTCGGTTGTCGTTGCACTGCTTCGCCCCCTTGAAGAACAGCCAGCTGCGACAGTGGTCCTTCTCGTTTGTGCTGCTGACTAACTTCAAGTCTTCGGCTGAAGCAAGAGCAAAACGAATGAAGCGAGTCAAAAGAATTGAGTGGAATAATGTTAGTTTAGTAGTGGATGTGGCCGTCTGTTGCCATTTCGCGGGATTCATCGCGAGTATTCTCGTCTTCATCAAGGCTCACTCGCTTCGCTCGCTCACCTTCAGGAAGCATTATCGTCACCAGTGAAACTGGGCCGTTCACTTCGTACTGCACGTAGGGGTTCGCGCTACTTGGTAGCCAGATTGGCAGGAAGTCGTCCGCGTTGGTTACTTTGTTTATGTGAATCTTGTCGATATTCCGGCACCGCAAACAACCTTTTTGCAAACCGGGCTCATCAATTTCGCAGCCCGCCCCTCCCTCCAGAGTGAGCCTTCCATCGGTCACGGAGACAAAGTGAGAGATGTCGAGGGGCGAGACATTGAACCTTACCGGCTCGCCGCCAAAGAAGTCCACGTGTTCAACTGCGCACCCGCTGGTCTCGACACTTCCTTCATTGTTTCTTCGGAACTGCAGTTCAACCTTATACAGCCCATTCTCCAACTCCATCTCCCAAATACGCTGCTCCCCGTTTGCACACGCCTGGTGGAAAAAATTGCGGATGCTCGTGTACGAGGGGTCAGCCCCGATAAACGACTGGGTGTCGCAGCTGCGCGGGATGGGTTAGGAGTGGGTCAGGCGTCGGCGTCGCTTCTCGCTCGCTCGCTCGCTCACCTCCAACCATACACATAGCTGTTGCCGTCGGTGCCGGTTTTCGTCCCGTACAGCAGCCCGCTGTCCAGGGCGTTCTGATTCTCTGCCACCACAGCGCGTTTCGTTTCTTGGAAGTTTACAACAATATTTTTATTTTCGTTGACGTTGTAGGTTGGTGGGGTGGTGTGGAGGGTTGTTTTGAAGAAGGTATGCCATTCAATTGATGCTGTGGTGGCAGTGGATGAGCAACCTTTGAAATTGTGTTTTGTGTTGGCGTTGAAATTGGCTATGTCCGGGATTTCACTCGACTCGACAGATAATCCCAAGCAGTGTAGGTCGGTGCACTTCAAAACAGCTTCCTTGTATGTAAGCTCCTCTTCAAACGTAAACTCGGCAGAGCAAACTCTCGAGGGGGAATCGGTTTTTGCCCACAAATTCCAATCCACCGGCTTCTCGCTCTTGATCTCCTCATACAAGGTGTTCTGGGAGTTAGCGCACATCTCGTGGTCCAATGGGATATTCAACCAATCAAACGACACCTTCGGACTGTTTTTTACAGGAATAATGTTAATTCCGAGGCGCGCAGAGTTCTTGATGTTGCTGCGAACATTGGCTTCAAGGTCGTCCACGCATTTCTTCACACCCTGTTCAGTATTGTCCACAAACTGAGCGAGCGAATTGAATGAAGGTTGGTTTAGCTCGTTTCCGCACACCCCCGCCCCCCTCCCCGCGCTCACCTTGCAGTTCGTGACAATGTCCTTCGGTTCAATGTACTGGCAGTGGTCCAGCCGTGAGAAGACAAATTCGTCACTCGCTACGCCATATTTTTTCTCCACATCAGTTTCCGTTTCGAAATAATCGACGTCGGCGCAATCACTGTAACCACGCCAGTGCCAGTACGCAATGTAGTGACCCTCACCGTGACGGCCAGTTATGCCTAATTTCACCACGTCAAAGTCTCGGGGAAGGTGAATGTTGTGGTCGAAAAACCCGGCCGATTCTATCCAAGGAAATTTTTCGCTGTGGTAATTTGCAAAAGTGTCCAGGTTAGTCACGTCATCCTCATACTCCCACATCTTGAACGCTGGGGCATCTTCCATATCTCTCGAAATGAAGTCTTGCTCGTTGCTTGGAACTTCTCGCTTGTAAATTCCATCCTCCGAAGAAACTTGCTCATCGTAAAACGAACAGTCATTGCCTGGGCATTGACCCCTGATCCCGTGAAACTTCTTGTGCGCGCTCATCCCTCCCTTATTCGCCGGTGCCTCCTCCACGTACACCTTGACCATCTTCTCGAAGTCGCTCCTGTGCAAATAACTTTCGAACTCGTCCTTAACGATGGCGACCAAGCTCGGACTAGAATGCCCTGTCGCCCACTTGAACGCAAAGGTTTGCTCGTTGGCAATTTGCACGTGCGTGTCGGTTGCCTTGCGGCCGCGGCAGGGTTTCGTAGTGGAGGCTTCGAAGTTCGCTCGGGCTCTGGAATGCATCCAGTTGTGGGATTCGACTGCTTGGAGAAGGTAAGAAAGAGAGAGGAGGAGGAGGGTGACAAAACTCAAGCTCGGGGTGAGTTTTGAGCTTTTTGAAGCCGGTGGCTCCCAAGCCTCTTCCTCGTAACTCAACCTCAGCCTCCTGTCACCACTCGGCCGCTTCCCAACACTCACGCAAGGGCAGAACCTTAACCTGGCGATTTATGTGGTTTAGAAAAAGACAAAAAAAGGTGAACCACTGCATCGGCCGTAACTCCAACGTATTGAGGTTTTAGACGCTCAGCATTGGACACGGTGGCAGGTTCGGCTAAGCGCATCTTTTTGCGCGAGGGGGTTGTTCAGATTGGTCCAGATCAGGGTCATGTGAAACTTGAAAAAACTCCAAAAAAAAATCAGCGCTCAACGCTTCGCTCACTCACCCATTCACCCCCGAGTCTCCCTTCGCAAAACAACTCGCTTCACTCCCACTCCCCCCGTAATAGCAATCGCCCTCCACGGAGCTAGTTGGGCTGACCTCGCTCGTGTCGAACAGAAACGGAAGCAGACAATCGCCGAGGAACTTCTCCCCCACTTCGCTCTTCGTGGCCGACGCTGTGTGTACGGACGAGAGTGTCTCCTCGTGACAGGCTTTCTCGAGCTTCATGCAAGCGTGCCCGCACGATTCACCAACTTCGCTCCTATACCATTGAACATCGAAATCGGTAACCGTGGGCTTTTTTTCAGCCAGTGTCAAATCTAATGATGGGTAATAGAATTCTCCCATGTTGGCTGGTCCGACCTTTATAAGAGTTCGGAAGGTAATCGTTCCGGTGCCTTGGGCTGGTGTCTTGAAACGGAAGAGCGTCACATACGGTTTGAGCTCCGCATCGGCGTGGAGCGCCGCATGGGGACAGTAGTCGGCTGGAGAGTGGAACATTGTGTCTGATTGGGAGGAGGGGAAGACCATCTCACCAACTGAGGTGCCGCCTGAATCAACGGCGTGCAGGAGAATTCCGCGAAATTTAAAGTCCTTGTCGTGCACCTTCACCAAAATTGGAAGGAAGGAACCTCCGCTTGTGTAGCTAGTCTGAGCCGGATCTTCCAGCACCACAGTGAACTTGTCAGACCGCTCAGGCTTCTTCACCCAGTCCATCACGCCCGCATTCGGATCGTTGCACTGGAGGCGGTCTGGAATATTGTTGTTATCAAGCTTCCAAGAAGAACAACCAAAGGGCCCATGAGCATCACACAGTCCCACTTTTCCACTGCTCGCGGCGTCAGCAATGAGGGGGAGGAGGAAGAGGGGTAAAAAATTGTAGGGCTTGAACATTGGGAGTAAAAATTTCATCTGAATTTGTTCTGTGGGTCTCAAGGTGTCAAGTGCAAAATATATTCAAAAGTGAACAACAGAAAAGATACTTGATCTTTCCACCAACAAAACCTCTATAAAATCTCTCAGCATGAAGACACTCCTATTTCTACTGAGTGCAGCTGGGTGCACCTCGTACCAATGCGGTACGCACTGCTCCCCCCCACAAGATTGCAGCAGAACAATAGATCTGGTTGACAAACCAACTTGGATTTCAGATCATGAATCAAAAGACACCGACAACAGAACGGCTATCATCCCCGATCGTGTAACAGTAGATCTTGACTTGCCGCCCATTGAGCGGTGGGTGGAGGTTGGAAAACTTTATCAGGACAAGGGTTACCTTCTTCAGCAGTACTTTGAGGATTTGCTTCCTGACGCTGCTGTTCAGTTGATAGCCAAGGTTGCGTCCGAGATCGTTGACTACCCGGGTTTCGCTAGCTTCAGCGATGAGATGAAGGGTTACGCCAAGGGCCTGAATATAGATCTAGGCTACGTTGTGGCAGCCAATCTTGTATACCAGCTTGAGGACGTGGGAATTGCCTGTGACAACTGGAATAATACCGGGCCATCAGGACAGTGCGATGACGACGACTGGACCCCAGATGGTGAAAATCTGTTTTGGGCGCAGAGTAACCACTTCAAACGAACGTACATCGATTCGGATATCAAAACTGGGGTCTGCACCTCGATTGTGGCCAACGAGGCATCAGATAGCAAGGTCATTCATGGACGAAACCTAGACTGGAATCTTGAGGAAGCCATGCGCGGTCTGATTTTAACCGTAGATTTCACGCGAGGCGGAAAACTGCTCTACACGGGTAGCACAATCGTCTCGTTCGTGAGGCTGCTCAATGCGATGAAACCGGGCGAGGATGACGGTTTCAGTTTTTCGATGGACGCCCGGTGTCAAGGAGGCAACATCCTCTTCAATTTATTGCAGGCTTTGAAGAATGGAGCGATGACGCCCTGCCAGCACTCGCGACAGGTGATGGAGACGTCCACAAGCTTCGCTGACGCAGTGAAAGGGTTTGAAGAGGGCAAGCTCATCGACGACGGTTACTTCATCGTTGGAGGAAGCAAAAAAGACGAAGGGGCAATTGTGACGCGAACGCGGAATCACCACTTGAACACGAGGGTGATCGATGCGAGCGGGGAGGAGGAGGATGGGTGGTACAGGTTAGAAACGAACTACGACTGGTGGAAGGGCGTCCCGTCAGCGGACGACCGGCGGACGCCGGGAGTGGCGAAAATGGATGGAATTGGGAAGGGGGGGATGGATGAGGTGGCTTTGTTTGGTGTCATGAAGAATTGGCCAACGTACAATCCACACACGGACTTGACTTGCATCATGGTTGCGAGTGACAACACTTACGATTGTGTGTGGTGGAGCGATGCAGTATTCTGAGAGTAAGAGATCTTGCTAATTGAGAAAAATTCCGAAAAAAAAATTTCCTTCACACTTTACTCCCTCCTAAGGATGTACCTCGCTAACCTCCGCCTATCGGTGAAACTCTTGAAGAATCTGGCCGTTCTGGATCTCCCCAGCCATGGCTCCCAAGATTCCAAGCATTGCAAGGCGTCCGTTCTGCACCTCGATCGTTAGCTTCTTATCCTTCTTCTCGCCCTCCTTCATGGCAATGCCAAAGTAGCCTAGGCCAAAGTCGCCTGGCACACTGCCTTCAACTTGCCTGCAAAGGAAAAGCTCGTGAAATCCGATGAAGAGGGCAATCTGTGCTAATCCTGCGCCGAGCGAAGCGAGGCGCATTTTTAATGGAGCAGGGGGGAGGCGAATAATATTAGTTAGTAGTGGCTCGTGTTCTCGTCTTCATCAAGGCTCGCTCGCTCACCAGCTGGAGGAACTTTTGCCAAGCCAGCGAGTCCATTGGGCATGTCCTCGAACTTCAAGTTCTCAGAAGGACTTAGAAATCCGGAGAAGCGGGAGACCTCAGCAGTTAGGAGCCCAACGATCGCTACACCAGCGATCCGCCCGTGTTTCGTTTCCACAGATCGATAGTGGTGAAAGTTCTGCTCGGGGGTACCGTAGGGTCCGTTGGCGATGAGGCCTAGGGGATCCCAATATCCAATTGGAGGAAGTGCCCCAATTTGGTCCTTGCCTTCGAATGCTTTTAGTAAAATTGATTTTTGGGTTGCATATGATGTCGAGAATGCACTAGTTGCGACCAGGATCGAGAATAAACAAACTGCTTTAAACATGGCTAAATTTCTCAAATCTCTCTGGTTTAAGTTTTTAACAAAAGAGCAAAAGACCAAATTTAAAACTTCAACTTGGTATTTAACCGTCCGATCGATGTCTTTCTCGTTCCTGAATATAATTCCCTCTCCTTCGACATCGCCTACAAGCACAGACAAAACCCAACCATCATTGTCTTACAACCCCCTCAGCCCCAGCAATGTTAAGAACAGTTCCCTTGTGAGGAGGCGCGACCTCTCCAACAACCCTGTAGACTCCGATACCGACTCCGAATCCGAATCCCACACTACTCCCATCTCCTCCCGAACTCGTATCAATGACATTTCGAGGTCGATAGCCAAGAGCATTCCAATCTTGAGCTCCCCCAACCCAAATTTAATTCTAAATCGACGGCGAGCTTCCACAAGCAGTATCCGCACCCGTTCTTCTTCACCATCACCATCTTCTACACCGAGCCGTTCGAAAGATCGCTCCCGGACTCTTCCCATGGCCGACGAATGCGTTTTTGACATCAATGCAATCTTCCATTCTCCTGCCCGGCTCAAGCTCAGCAACACAGATGTTTCCAACATCAACATCACCATACCCTCCAACAACTGTTGCCCCCCAACGCCGACCGTCTCACCGGTAAAAATTAATAGCATACATGACCAACAGCAACACCCCCCCCAACTCCAAGAATTCAAATTCTATCGGAACTTCCGGCTCCATGCTCCCAATTCTCCGTATATTATCGGTGCTGATAATCCTATCAAGGTGCTTTGGGACGTGGCGTTGTTTCTAATATCTTTGTTCAATCTGTTGCAGACGCACCAAAACATCAAGCACCAACACCATTCGCCCTTCCATTTCCTGGAGGTCTTCTTCGTGATTGACATCCTGCTCAACTTCATCACTGAGCACAAGGATGCAAACACGGGGACGCTAACACGCAACCCGAAATTGGTTGCGTGGAAGTATTTGACGAGCTGGTTCATCTTCGATGCAGTGAGCCTAATTCCTTTCGAAACTCTCCTCATCCAGCCGATCCTCGACATGCAGTCCCGCCGCAAGTGGTTCAACAAGGCCCTCGGCCGCACCAAGGGCTTCCTCAAGGTCTTGCCTCGCGTCCTTCGAGGTCGCAACTTCAGAATGTTTGGAATGCTAAAAAACCAAACCAAGCACATTGGGATGGGCGGGAAGAAATTGCTCGGGGCTCTCATCAGGTATATTCCCAAATACGTCTTGTTCGTCAAGAAAATGCGGTACGTGATGCTCATCCGTTCGGCCCGTGCCTACCACGTTGTGAGAAAAATATTCAAAGATTTGTACGTCGAATCCACGCAAGTGGCGTCCATCCGCGCACAGGCGTTGAGCGAGGCGGTCTGGAGGGCCTTGGTTGTTCTGGATAGGACCCCGAGCAGGAGCAGGAGCAGGAGCAGGAGTGAAAGAAAGAATGAGAACGAGTACGAGTACGAGGAGGATGACAGTAGTGAAGAAGACTCTGTGGCCGAGGAGGAGAGAGACAGTTTTGACGTGGACGCAACCGCAACGTACAGAGCTCCTTCGCCTCCAATTCTGCTTCAAAGACGCCATTCAACATCACAAATATGAACAATAGATTAAGGAACACATAAACATAACATAGAGACAAATGATTTAGAATTGGCCTACTTTTCACATCTGTCTATTTTTTCTTATTGTTGTTAAGCATCGGAAGAACTTCCTTCGTCATTCCACCGGCCGCCTCGGCAGCATCTTGGTCGTACTTTTCCTCCTTGATCTCTTTAAGACGTTTCTTATAGAAGCGGGTCTTCATATGGTCCGAAAGAGCCTTGGCATCGGTGAAGTGGGTGGATGTTGGCACACAGTAGAACTGACCACCGCCAGGGAGCTCATCGTCGTACTCGAACTTGAAAGGTTCGGGCTTTCCGTTCTTTTCAGCATTCTCAATTGTCTCCTGAATTTGGTTTATGTCCATTTTGCGGTTCTTCGTCCAGGAAGCTCGCTTGTACTTCTTGATCTTCGACCGTGAGTTCGGCTTCTTGGAGAGAGAGCCGGTGCCCATGGTACGGTTTTGGAGCAAAAAGAGAAAGAGATCAGTGGCTGATTTGAGAATAATTAAGGTTTATCACAATAAACGCTATTATAGCACCAAGCTAGCTCTTCGACCCTGTTCTCCCACTAGCCCAGAAAAAATACACCCCTCAGCCCTCGGTGGCACCAACATCTTGTTCTTTCAAAAATGATGGAAAGCAGCAGCACCAGCAGCACGATCACTCTCCTATCCTCCTCGTCGTATGATACAACTTTTGAGCTGGACACTCGAAGGTGGTTCATTCTATCATACTTCGCAGTCCTCAATGCGAATCAGTGTCTCACCTGGTTCAGCTTCTCCTCAATTGAGCAAGACAAATTAGAATCATACTTTGGTCCTTTGGCCGCCCAATCCAACATCAACCTTCTCCTCAATTGGGGACCCATAGCCGGCATGGGCATGTTCCTCCTCCAGAAACTACTATCTTCCAATAAAATTGGCGAATTAAACTCGGCATTCGAACTCCAAAAAGTCATCCGACTTTCCGTCCTGCTGGCGTTCCTCGGCAACCTCCTCCGGCTTTTCCCGATCATCTTGTCCGAGCTGACATCCGATCCAAATTACAGGCAGTCGCATTTTGCGTTCTTTTGCTACCATGCCTGTGCAATCCTGAATGCTGCGAGCGGGTGAGCGAGCGAGCGAAGCGAGCGAGCCTTGTGAAATAAGAGTGCGAAGCAACTAACCCACTCTTGCTCTCTTGCTTCGTTCGAAAATGGGCCTCGCTTCTCTCGGCGCAGCCCCCTCAACATGGGATCAGTTTCACTACTCTCGGCCACGTGGTTTGCTGAAGAAGAGCGCACAAGGCAACGGCCATCGCAGAAACCTCTAACGGCTTAGGAACCACCATCGGCTTCCTCAATCCGATTTTTTTTGCCCCCGTGATCGCCCAAATCCCAAATATTTTTTACTTCTCGGCATTCGTCAGCCTGCTGCCATTGATTGGTTCCATCGTTTATTTGCCTAAAAACCCTCAGTTTCCTCCCAATAGATCGCAGCAGTTGTTGCGAGAACCACCTCCAATTGGTGCTCCCGACAGCGACCATGAAATGCTGCTATCAACTCTCCCAGAATCAAAAACCACCCCTACCCACTACTCCACATCTTTCATAGCGTTGATAGTTCTGGCGGCGGCCCTTTCCGGCATGACAGACGGTTGGCAGGGCTGCTACCAGTCAATTCTGAATCCGGTGGGCATCTCAGATGCGGACGTTGGGTGGATCGGGTTCGCGACGTGCTGCGCAGGTAATTTTGCGGCCATCTCATCAGGCGTGTTGATGGATCGAGTGTACCGTCGGCGTCTGAAACCGGCCATAATCGTATTCCTCACAATATCCTTAATTTCAACAATATGGTTCACCCTGGCAATCTCTCTCGACTCGTTTTCCGACAGTCAGTTTGTTCTGCTAATTTCAATAATCATTTCCGGGGCCTTCCGAGAGGCGTGTTCCCCCCTTTTCTACGAATTGAGCGCCGAGTTGATCTACCCACAGCAAGAATCTCAATCTGGAGGGATGCTCGTGTTTCTGCTGAACATGTTTGCTGCGATAATGATAAGCCTTGATGACTCCCTCACCGGCGACTCAATGAACTTCGTCATGTGCGGAGTGATGGTGCTTGTGATTAGCTCCATCGCGATTTTTGTCAACGAGGAGTACAAGCGGCCGTCAACGTTTTTCCATTAATTAGATAGACTGTAGACGCTCAAAACCTTTTTCACATTTATTGCCACAACAAATAATTATTACAAATTCAACATCTTCCCGACTGCTGTGAAAGTCTTCTCGATTACGGCCCCACCCCCACCCTTCATAGCCTTGCCCTTCCACACTTCCAGCTCCTCCTCAGCTGCCATCTGAACGAACTCCTTCGTGTCCATCAAGCTGCCCAGCACAATGTCGAACTCCACCTTCCCTGGCAGCCCCCTCACCATGCCCTCAACCCCCCCATCGTACACA
>Ga0302116_1002481_pt1 | contig 10790 bp, 17 predicted proteins | sample AG5_SCM_MG_FD_203124 | JGI IMG/M metagenome (GOLD analysis project Ga0302116, IMG submission 203124) | Marine microbial communities from Western Arctic Ocean, Canada - AG5_SCM | ecosystem: Environmental > Aquatic > Marine > Oceanic | place: Canada: Western Arctic Ocean | collected 2017-10-01 | reverse complement strand
AGGTGTTTGAGGTGTTCGCCTGTGAACAAAACACTTACCCGTCAGTCCAATTGCCCGTACGGAAATGAAAATAAACTTTACGTACCGCATCTGAACCACTGCGCGCTCATCGGTGTGCACAGCTGTATCTTCCGCGCGCGTTGCCGGATCTCCATGCGCGCGCGAGTGTTGATCCCCGAGGGTGTCGCCAGGGAGGAGGATGAGGGGTCGCCGGACCCGGACCCAGACACAGCTGTGCGCCCGACGTTGTACGGGCTGCCGTTCCTGCGGTCTTCCAGCACGGTTAGGGGCGAGTTCCCCGGTGAGGATGGGGGTGGCGCGTTGGGCGCGGCGAACATGCGCCCGCGTTGGGTTTTCGGATGATGCGCGGTCTCGGCTCGCGCGGCTTCGATGCGGCGACGCGTGGCGGCGGCGCGGCGCTGGAGCGGCGACATCTCCCGCCGGTCCAGCGCGCCTTCCTCCTCCATGGTGGCGCCGAGACTAGTGATGAACGACGCGAGAAAAATGCGCAGAGAATATAAATACAAAGTGGGATCTCTTATTGGACTAACAACAGAGAGATGGGCGCGGGGTCGTCGTCCGCGGCGGCCGCGGCGTACGCGCGCTCCAAGCCCGACATCGACGTCGCCCTCGCGCGGCTTCTCGACCCGGACCCGACTCCATCGTCCGATCCCACGTGGTGCGCATCCATCGAACCCATCGAACCTCCACCGTTTTCACGTCGGAACGAACAAATCAGTCACGTCACCGCCTATGCATCCGTCATCGCGCATCCCACCGACCCATAACCCGCATCGCCTGACACCCTCCCCATCTTCTGACACCCACCCACCCCGCAGGGATACGCTGCTCGGGTTCCAGGCGGCGCTCACATCCGCGCCCGAGCCCGAGGTCGACCGTGTACTGGCGAACGCGTTCGGCGATGATGGAGAAATCGCCCCGGGCACGTTGGACACCCTGCTCGAGCGGTCGTGCGCCGCGCTTCACAAACTGAAGGTCACCGGTTCGAACCCGCGCGGGGGCGGCGGCGGTGATGACCCGGACACGTGGATCCGAGCGATCAACGCGACGACGATGTGCCAACACGCGCTATCACGCGCCAACCACGGAAGCACCCTCCCTTTCCTCTGCGGAAACCAACGAGATTCCAATCATTCATTAATCCATTCATCATCCCCCGATGATGCGTCACCGGCGACTCCAAAGAATAGCGATGGCCAAAAGGAGACGAAGACAAAGCCCGCGGTGTATCGGTTCATGGCCGCCGTGTGCCAAACGCTGGTATCGATCGACCACGAAGACGAACCGTCACGCTACGCCGTGAAAGTCGCCTGCGTTCGATGTTTACGATCAATCGCCGCCGCGAGGGTAATCGCTCATACCCAGTCACAATCGGAGGGGTATAATTATTACCCCGCGGGTGGTATTGGTATTAACACACGTGAGACGACGGAGGGTACGGGTGAAGGTGAAGATGTGGATTCATTCGACTTGTTCGATGTCCTGATGGACGCAGTGGACTTCGCAAACTCTGATGTCATCACGTCAGAATTGTACTCGAAGGTGAGTTTATTTTTAATCTTATTTAATCGGGAAATTGGACCGACGGCCCGTGTGTTTTGTGCACAGGTGAGCACCGAGCTCCTGCGACTGTGGTGTACGCGGCCTCGCAGGCCCGCCGCGTCGCGGGACGTGATGCACGACCCCGCGGACGGTGAGTTTCTTTTTAGCAATTCGCATACGGGCAATTAGACTGACGCCGTGTTTTGTGTACAGAACTCGGGTTTTTGGGTCGGATGTCGAACTTGTTGCTAGGGGACGACACCGACGACGCCGAGGTCAACGGTTCGAGTCCACTGGGTGACGAATCGGGCGCGCTTTTAGTGCGGCTCGCGTACAGGTGAGTTTATTTATACTTTAATTCCCGTACCCGTGTGGGCGATTAGACTGGACTGACGACGTGTTTTGTGTTAACAGGCCTGTTTCGTACGACGGGGTTTTGGAGCCGGGGCGGGCGCGCGGTGTGAGTATTACCCAGCGTGGCGAGATCGACGTGGATACTTTGGGTGGTACCCCTTCGAAACGGTCGAGCTTGGAGCGTTGGGGCAGCGGGTCCGGCGAAGTGGAGAACGTCATGCGACGCGCGTCGATGGACGCGGACGAGGACCCGGGGACGCCCACCCACGCGAAGTCCGGCGGTAAAGACGCTTCGCCCACACCGTTCGGTTCCGGGTTCGATTCCACCGTGGGTGGTGCGCACGGAAACGAAAACGGAATGGAAACAATTCCAGACACCGGCGTCTCCATCGCCGCGAATCCCTTCAGAGACGCGTGTTTCAAATCGGTGACGATGAGCGACGAAGACGAAAAGTGTCAAACTTTTCGCGAATCTTTCCTCGAAAGAATCGTCGCGGCGATGGATTCGTCTGACGACGGCGTATGGGCAATTAGACAGCGTACGATCGCGACGGTGCTTCTGTACACGTGGGTGTACGGCAACGAAGTCTTCTACCGAGCCTTCGTGAACGATCAAACGCAGGTGAGAGCGGTCATGCTGGCGCTCCTCAAACGAGTCTATAACTGCAACGACGGCGTCGACAAAGGTTAGTTTCTTTTTAAGTATCGTATTGGCATTATTAGAATGACGTCGTGTTTTGTGTACAGAAATCAACGGGACGTCATCGGACTCGCAGTGCGCCATGGCGACGCTGTTGATGCTATCGCAGGACTCGGCGGTGAACACAAACATTCACGGGTACGTCATCGCGTCCTCGAGCGCGGTGGATTGGTTCAGAGACGGCGCCGGTCGAAAGCCGATGCCCGGTCTGAAGGGCACTACCCTCGGGTCACTGTTCGTGCTGGTGAGTATATTTTTATTTTTGTACCTTCGTATAATAAGTGTTTGGCGATTAGATTAGACTAATACGCCGTGTTTGTTTGTGTACAGGTGCTGTGCCGCGTGGTGAAGGGTGAGATGCAACGACTTACGGGGAATACGAAGTCGTTCGTGGGTAATTGCGCGCTGGTGTGTTTGGCAAATACCGCGGGTGAATTGGCCAACGTCAGCTCGGCGGCTTCGCAGCGGCTCATCGGTGAGTTTATTTTAATGCTGTTTGTATGGGCAATTGGATTGAGACGTCGTGTTTTGTTTGCAGGGTGCTTCGACCTCTTATCGCGCCGATACCGGAAACTGCGATTGAAACCGGGGAATAAAGACGCTATTAGCTATTCGGCGAATACGGGAATCGAACCCGCGGCGGACGCGAGCGCGGTTCGCGACCTCGCCGCTCTATCCCTGTCCGCGATATCGACCGCGTTGACTGGGCGGCATAGGGTCAACCCCGAGTTGGTGTACGCGGCGCTGCAGCGAAAAGACGAAGTTTTCAAACCGTCGTTCAAAGCGGACGAGGTTTTCGAAGCGGACGACTTAGTTTCGAATTCGAACGAAACTGAAACTGAAACTGAGCGTTCGATGGCCCAAAGCGCGGCGGCGATCGAGCGCGTGTTGGAGGCGTACAGCGCGCGCATCGACGAGGCGCAGGCGCGGACGAAGAAGCCCGGAAGTCACTGGTAAGTTTCTTTTCATTTCTTTTAATCTTTTTCGTAATTCAGATGCAAATCGACTGATGACGTCGTGGTTTGTTTAACTCTCACAGGAGCATGGACCGGGTGATGGACGTGATTCGCGCGGCGTGCGAGGAGGACGGTCTAGTCGGTAAGTCCGTTGAGTCGATGGGTCCAGCCGCGGGTTCGATTCCTGTTCCGCCCCGTAGGGTGTTCACATACGCGGAAAGTGTGGACGCGCATGTGTTCTTCGACCCAGTCGTGGAGACAGTTTAGCTCTCTTGGTCAAAGCAAGACGCAAAGGGCAATTACTCTTAGGAACAAATGTGTCGTTTAACATATTTAAACGACAAAACTCGACTCGTTTACTCTCCCCCGAATCCGCTCTCTTTACAAGGACTCCCATCGCTCTCTCTCTCGCCCGCCGACGTGTAGTCTACTCACATGTTCACCAGCGCCATGTCGCTGAATGTGGACGTGAGTTCCGAGTTTAGAAACGCCGACGCGACGACGTCTTCCCTGGGCGCGCCGATCCTCGGGGTCCAATCGGAGTCCCCAGTCTCCGGCACAACCTCATCCTGCGTTTGCGGGGGTGATTGTTGGTCAGTATCGGGTTGTATTCGGGTGGTATTTGGGTATTTGAGTACGTGTTGGATACTAAGTGCTCACCTGTACGTCTTCGCAAAACTGCTTCAGCGCCATCACCGTGTACGGCTGCTCCAGTTGCATCCCGAGGTCGTCGATACCGAGCAGCAACCACGACACCTGTGCACAAAACACGAGCGACGTCATTCTATCTAATTGCCCGTACGAATATACAAATAAACTCACCAGCGCCGTGCCCAGTCCCGTGATCCACCAAGGGCACCCCGCGCCCACGGAGCACACCGGCATCGTCAACAGCCACAGCATCAACGAGCGCGATATGTGTCGAGTGTAACTAACCGGGGTTGGCGTCTGCGCCAGCCGGTCGGTCTTGGCCGCGTAGTTGTGCAGCGCCGTCAAGTCGTTGTCCATGAGGAGCTGGTAGATGAGCTCAACCTTGTGCTCGTTCATTCGGTCTAACCCGCGGGTGATCTCCGTCATCAACTGCGCCGGGACGTTACCCGCGAGGTCCAGCTTCTTGAGCTGCGCGGGAGTCAGCACCGACTCGAGCTCCTCCGACGCGTCCTCGGTGCCGTGGATACCCTGTATAGTCATACATACATACGTGAGCGTCGGTAAATACGTAATTGGGCGTTGTTAACGGTAATTAATCAGGCGTTCGTACCTGCCCGCGGTGCTTCACCGCCCACGGGATCGCCGCGCACAGCCTCGCGTTCTCCACGCGGTGATTCACCGGTGCCCACACCGCCATCTTACGCGATAAGTTACGCGTGGCTGAGTACACAAAACACGACGTCAGTATTCTAATAATTGCCCATACGAGAATTACAAAAAACTCACCGCTCAACACTTCAGCGAAGGAATCGGCGGCTGCGCAAAAGCGGCCAAACGCGGCGTTCGTTCTGAAGACTAAGAGTAAACTGACGGCTCCGCCGACGACGCCGACGAACTGTGCACAAAACACGACGTCAGTCTAATTGCCTGTACGGAAATAAAAAGAAACTCACCTGCGACGCGGATGAGACTGAGTTCCACAGCCACGGCGCTGTGACCGTGTTGGCCGCGATGGACACCTGCGTGAATTGGTGAATTGATGAATTAGGGGTTGTGAGTGGTGATCACGTGTGAGGGTCGGTGGTTGGATCTTTCTCCATTTATCATTTGGCGACGACGGGGTGAAATGAATCAATGTTTGGGGATTATGAAATCTGGTCGACTGCGTACGGGCAATTAGACTGAATCACGCACCGCCACGGCCCACGCGGTGATGACCAACGCAGGGAACGTCACCCGCCTCGCCACCACGCTCCCGTTGATCGTCGTGAGTTGTTGAAACCACCGCCGCGAGCTCTGATATTCTCGCCACTCGTGGTTTCTCCTAAACTTGACGATTGTGGTCAGGTCTAATAAAGAGTAGTTGAACAAAACACGACGTCAGTCATACTAATTGCGCGTACGTACGGAAATAAAAAGAATTAGGAAATAGGGAAATAAAGTCTCACCGCACTGGGACTCTGACAGGAGGTTCCAATTGAGCCCGGCGTCGTCTGGGACGCCGCACTGCTCGGTGTTCAGCGCTTTGGATTTAACCGCGCACGTTTCCTCGGTATCGGTCCATACGCACGCGTCGGCGCTGGGGTCCGCGGCGCGGCGCGTCGCGGGCATAGGGGGCGCGGGGAAGCGCCTCACTTTCCGCGGCCCTTTCGCGGCCGGAAGGGCACCTCGGGGGATTACTGGACTCGGAGGTGACAAATAATGCGACCGCACGCGCGCGGTCCTGTGTGCTCGTGAGATGACGTGGTGGTCGAGACGCGCGCGCGACGCCATCGGCGCGATCGCGACGGACATCGGCATGCTCCGAGAGGATCTTCCGTGCGGGGAGGTCTGCGCGCGTCCGTGTGAAATAACACTTACACGGGGGTGGATAAATAAAAAGCTGACGGGGCGACCCTCTCCCGCGCGAACGGGCGGTCTGATCTGCTGTGATTTTGAAGGTGAGAGACTTGAGTGAGGGTTAGATAGGTTGGCGCGCGAGGTCGGTATCGACACACACGCGCCGCGCGACGCACGGGGACGGACGATGGGAGGACACATCATGCGCGTCTGCGCGTCGGTGGTGAGCGCACGCGCGGCGGCGGGAACCGGCGCCGGCGGGAACGGGCGCGGCGGTAAGGGCGGCAGCTCATCGGGAGCCCGCGGCAAAGGGAATAAGACGAAAAGATCTTCTTCATCGTCATCGTCAGGTGCCAACTCCAAGGCTGCGACGAAGGGTAAGGGTTCGGGTAAAGCGGCCGGGGCATCGAGCAAAGCGTCCTCGGGCTCGGCATCCCAACAACAGAAGCAACAGCAACAACAACGACAGCAAGTCGCGATCGACCCTCCGGTGAACCGAACCATCCGCGAGGGCAAATTCGACGCTTTAGTCTTCGACGATAGCTCCAAGGGCACCGACGTCTTCGCCATGGACGCCCCGCACGTTCCACCCGCCGCCACCACCGTCGACGACAGACTCGCGTACGAACGCAAAGGGCACGTCTGCATCCGCGACGTCCTGACCGACGACGAAGCCAGGAACATGTCCATCGAGCTCGTCAAGGTGATTTTATTTTTATCAACTCTTATTCCCGTACGGGCAATTCGACTGACGTCGTGTTTTATTTGTTCACAGGAAACCAAACACCGAACGTTGCTGGCGTATAAGCACAGGGTATCCGTGCTATGCCCACCAGGCGCCGTGGACCTGGACGCGATCACGACGGAGTCCCAGGCCATGGACGCCATCGCGCGATACTCCGAGGAAGAAGTCGGGTTTCTACAGACGTTTAACATACACAGAGACGGCGCCGGCGACGGAGAGGTGCGTTTATTCCTTCTAATTGTCGTATAAGACTCTTATTAGGCTAATTAGATTGACGTCGTGTGTTGTGTGCAGGGAACGGGTGCCACTTCGGAAGGCGTGGCGGAGTGCGCAAAGTACATACTGAGCAGGTGAGACACCCCCCCCAGTAAACAGACTCCCTCATCACGTGAATACCAATTAACCAATCGCCAACCCCAATTACGCAGGCGATTGGCCCGCATCGCTGCTGAGCTTTTAGGCGCGGATGAGGAAGAAGGCGACCGCGTGCGCCTGTACCAATCGTGCGTGTTTGTCAAACCGCCAGGGTTTGGGGAGACGAACTGGCACAGCGACGCGAACATGGTACGTCGTACGCGTCGACACCCGAGACGCCACCCCACGATTACCTTTACCGGTACCTATTTCCCTAATTCAACCCACGCGCTGACCGTTTGCCCACCCTAACCCGTACAGGTCCCGCTGGACACTAACCGGTTCATAACCCTGTGGCTGCCGCTGAGGCCGTTGGAAGAAGACGACGCGGCTTTGGTTTTCGCATCCGGCTCGCACAGGGATTTCTCGTTGCCCTACTGGCACACCCTGGAAGGTATACTCAAATACCCAAATACCAACCAAATAGGTACCTTCGTACTGACCAATCACTGACCGACGCGCAGGTATGGAGGACCTGGAGAGCCGAGGGTACGACATCGAGTCGTACGCGCCTCTGAACCTCGGGGATCTCACCGCGCACGCGGGCTGGTGCCTGCACTGGTGAGTGACAACTCGTACACAATCGCCACTCAAATACCCAAATACCACCCAATTACTGACCGATCATCCCCGCGTATCCATACGTATCCAGGTCCCCGCCGCAGCCGGACGATTGCCCGTCGAGGCACGCGCTGAGCGTGTGCTACTTCCTCGACGGCGCGCGGCGATTGACTGGCGAGGAAGGACACTTAAGGCAGGTGCCGGTAAGTTTATTTATTTAACTCTCGTATGGTATGGGCGACTAGACTGACGTCACCGGTTTTGTTTACAGCACGAAGAGGACGAGTGGTCGTACGGTGACTGGCTCGCGGACGTCAAGGCTGGAGAGGTGGCGAGACACCCGGCGTTACCGGTGGTGTACCCTTAGTGCGTGCGTGACTCGTTAGTGACCCAGTTCGGGGTTGTAATTGGTATTTATCGAAGGTATTTGGCTATTCGTATTCGTTCGGCTACGGGTAAATAGACAGGCGAGGTGGTCACGCCGGGTCGATGTCCGCTAAGATGGCCCGCTCCGCGTCGGTGAGCCCGTCGATGTCGTCAGTCTGATTGCCCATAGCCGACGAATCAACCCGCGGATCCCCCCTCAACATCGGGTGCACTCCGGTGACTTCGTCGCCTTCTTCCCTGTACCAGTTCCCGTTTTCGTCAACCGGCAGCGGCGGGTTCAGCCTGGATTCACGGTCACGACAGTAAACGTATTTGCCATTAGAGTTTCATTTGCCATTACATTACATGATGTAAGAGTTATCGGTTCAACTGTGATTCAATAGTGGTTCAATTCAATCAGTCCGTGGAGTCGCCCTGCCAGAAGGAGCCCGGGGTGGTGAGGTCCTCGAAACCAAACCGCTCGTCGCCGTCGTCGCCGATGCAGTCAAACACCGCATCCGCGCCGTCGAAATCCTCGTTTTCCGAATAGATACTCTTCGTCACACACACGCGCATGCCCGCCGCTTTTCCCGCCAACAACCCTGGGGAAACAAAACACGCCGTCAGTGTCCAATCGATTGCCAATGTGGAAGTAAGAGTTGAAGGTAAAAGTAAAAATATAAATATAAACTCACCGATGCGCGTGTCTTCGATGACGACGCAACGCGCGGGATTTACCCCTAGGGTGGTCGCCGCGAGGTTATACACGTCCGGCGCGGGTTTCTTTTTCGCCACGACGTCTCCCGCGAAGACCGGGATGCGATCGGCGAACTCCGGCAACATCGTCTTGACTATGCCCTTGACCGCTTTTTCATTCGACGTGGAGCACACCTGTTAACAAGATTAAAAAAACACGACGTCATCAGTCGAATTGCCCATACGCATACGAAAATAAAAGAAAAGATGATACTCACCGCGACTTTGGCGCCTGCGTCGAGTGCCTCTTTCACGAGCCGCGCCACGCCCGGCCGCAGTGGTAGCTTCCCCGCCTGCACGATGTCCAGGAACAGGTCCGTCTTGCGCAGGTGCAAAGACTTGATCCACGCTCGGCGTTCCTCGTTATCTTCCGGCCATTTGGAGAGAAAAGGCTCTCGGTCTTTCACGGTGTTGAAGTAGTGCGTCATGCGTTCCTTGCCGCCGCCGATCTTTAAGAGCTCGCCGTAAAGGTCCACGTCCCATTCGTGACCTTCCAGGCCCTTCTCTTGAAAGGTCATGTTGAACGTCACGCGGTGGCCGTCGCGTTCCGTCTCGCACAGCACTCCGTCGCAGTCGAACAAGATGGCCTCCGGGTAATCAAAGTTGCGCAGCGCATTCACCTCGAGCGGTTTATGATGATTCCTGCCGACTGACGCGCGGGCAGCCTTGGATGACGCGCGCATCTTTGGGGGCTTGAGCGCGGGCGCGATGGCGGGGCGGAACGCGCTGGCGGTGAGCGCGGCGGCGAGCGGCATGTCGTCACGGGTCGACCACGTGAATGAGCGCCGCGGCGTGTCACCGGCGAGCGCGCACAGCTGTGGTACAATAAATGAAGTGTAGGGCTGACTCACTTGGCTGGATAAGGCACGAGCAGGTGACCACGCTTTTTATTTTTACAAGATGTCGCCACTTCACGCCGCGCATCGATGAGCGCGCCGGCCTTCGCCTTACACCACGCGGTCGTCCATCGACCGTCACCCGCGCATCGTGACCGCGCGTCTCATCCACGATCGTCCGTCCGGTCCAACGCCGGCGGGTTCGACGCCATGATGACCAGCCTTCGCAAGCTGCGCGCGTTGAAGAACGATGAAGCTAACACGTCGTCGCCGAATCCATTAGACGGCGTCTCCTTCGATGATCACGCGCCGTCGTGGGACGAACTTCAAGCCATCGTGCACGAGCTCAAGACGACGCACGGCATCCCGCTCGTCGCAGACCTCGAGAACGGCCCGGCCAACCCACACGCGCTGACTCGCCGCTTCGGCACCGATCCGGATGAGCCAATACGCGTCATGTTTTGTGAGTTTATTTTAATTACCTTCTAATTACCTTCGTATCGTATTGGCAATTAAACTGACGTTAACACCCTCACAGACCGCGATCACGCCGCGTGGTGCCCGTACTGCGAGAAGATCTGGATGCAACTCGAGGAGAAACGAATTCCGTACAAGATAGATAAGATCAACATGCGGTGCTACGGGGAGAAGAAAGCGTCGTTCACGGCCAAAGTGCCCTCGGGGATGCTCCCAGTGCTGGAGATCGACGGCAAATTAATGACGGAGGTGCGTTTATTTTTATTTTTATTGTTATTCTCTCGTATATGAGCAATTTGAAGACTGAAATCGTGTTTTATTCACAGAGCGCAGTGATTGCGTCTACGCTGGAGTCGGAGTTTCCCGACCACACCCCGCTGCTGGCGCCCCCCGGCACGCCGTTACGAAAACGGCAGGATGACCTGAACCGTCTCGAACGCTCCCTGTTCAGCCGCTGGATGCAGTGGCTGACCAGCGGGTGGATGGACGGGCAGATGCGCTCTGGGTTCGAAGAGGCGCTGGACGTCGTGGAACTCGAATTAGCGTTTGACACCACCGGCCCTTACTTTTGC
>Ga0302116_1002478_pt1 | contig 10796 bp, 9 predicted proteins | sample AG5_SCM_MG_FD_203124 | JGI IMG/M metagenome (GOLD analysis project Ga0302116, IMG submission 203124) | Marine microbial communities from Western Arctic Ocean, Canada - AG5_SCM | ecosystem: Environmental > Aquatic > Marine > Oceanic | place: Canada: Western Arctic Ocean | collected 2017-10-01 | reverse complement strand
CTATGCAGGAGAGTTTATTGTGGTTGTGGTTGTTCTGGTTGGGGGACGAAGATGAGGACCGCCGGGTGAACGTAGTCGTTAGGGCGTTGGTGAGAGTTGGGAGAGGGAGCTTGCTCCCCCCCCCCCCACCGGTGCTGCCTGGGCCGGCGGTGGTGGTCATGCCACCACCCCCAGAAGAAACGGCAATCGTAGTCGTTGCTCCTCCAGCTGCTGTGCTATTGCTGCTCGGAGGGAGGGAGAGGTTGATGTTTACGAGACGAAGGTGGACCTTCCTGTTGCCTCCTGGAGACTCCTCAGACTGCTGCTGCTGCAAGACCGAGGAGTCGTCACTAACGAACGAGTCGTTGAAGGAGTCGTTAGACGAAAGAGCGCCAAACTCCTCCGACACGTCGAAATCCTCCTCGTCCTCGTCGAGGCAGAGGAACCAGCTCCCCCCCCCTCCTCCTCCGAGCGTTTGCGTTCCCCCCGCGGAATTAATCTCCCCCTCATCCCCCCCGAACGATCGAAAAACGCTCTCAACCCAAACAACCTCACTCCTCCCTCCCATCATCCACTGAGCGAGCCTTCGCACCGGGGGGTTGAACGCGTTCAGGTCCCCACTAGTTGTGGCAGGATCGTACGAGCAAATCAAATACGACCCGTCAACGAGGTGGAGGACGAAGAGTGATAACGTCCGAGACGCGTCGCCATTATTGTTGAAGGAGACGGATCGAGCGGGAAGGGGGGAGACTTCGATTGCAGTTTGCGCCTGCCTTTTTTGTGCTGAAGGCAGGATCGTCAAGAACGCCGAGCGGGCCAAAGGGCAGGATACTGCGCAAGTTCCGCAGGGGGACAGGGCCGAGGAAACGAAGACAGGGTTTCCGTCGGTGGGGGCAGTCGGCGAGGCTTCTTCTTCTTCTTCTTCTTCTTCTTCTTCTTCTTCTTCTGTTATGTTTAGTGTCGCTAGTGTTTGGAGGGATGGGAGGGCGAGGACGACGCTGGCGCCACATTCACCACTGACGAGGAGGATGTAATTCTCAAGAGTTGAGGAGGTTACAGCCGTGGTAACTGGTTGCTGCTGTTGCTGCTGCTTCGGGGTGTAGCGGTGTAGGAGGGTGAGGGCGCTCTCATTCATAAATCCTTCACCGACGCATCCGCCTGACAAACCGTAGATTAATACCGAGCCGGAGGCGAGGCCAACGGTCAAGGAAGAGAGGATTGTGTTGCAAGAAAGGGAGGAAATTGTTGTTGGGTTTAACGGAGGAGCTGGAGCTAAAGCCTCTGAGGATTCATTGTCGCACTGCTGGGACAATATCGAAGAGCTCGATGGCTCATGAGGGGAGAATGACCAAAGCAAGGAGAAGGTCGTCGAGGAGAATATGGAGATTGAGGAGCCAGAGGCAAGGATTATTAATTGTATTCCCACAGTTGTTAATGAACCGATGTACGTTGGAGGGGGTTGTTGCATCGATGAATGCTCTAACGAGAAGTTGTTTGTATTGTTTGTCGGCCATAGGTGCATAGCTCTTGACGAAATTATCCTCTGACGCTTGAAAAAAAGACGTGACAGGTAATCAACAAACTCAACGACAACTTCCAGCACCCATACTAACCCAATTCTCCCCCCTTTTGCCCCCAGCAAGCAACAACCGCTCTCACTCCCCCTTCTTAAAGAAATCTTTTCACGAGCATATCTTTATGCCTTCCAATGAGCACCACAAGTGGCTCAAGAAGCGTCATTGGCCCGCGGTACAAAACATCATGCTTGACCCAGATCGGGACTTAGATTTGCTCAGGAGAAAGTACAAGGAGAGAGATGAGCATGGACGACTGCCACATCATTGGATGGCAGCGAAAGCTCAGACACACACACATACTCTTGCCCATGTGGGCGTGCAGTCGATTTGCTGGAATCCAGAGGCCCTCACCACACGAGACAATAAAGGCGAAACTCCCATCGACATTGCCCGTAGGAGTGGAGCCTGTGCTGAGATCATCGGCTTGCTCTCCATCACTCCCGAGGAAGCTGATTCGTTGGGTTGGAAGGGGATGGGCCCCTTGTACGCACCAGTGGCTTATTGGAGGGAGGAGATGGATGATTGGATCGAATCACGATCGTATGCAGACTGTCACAAGTTCATCGATGAGCACGATGACGAGTTGGTGCGTGAAGTGCTCAAATACTACAATTCTGAACTTCTTCGAACGATTGCTTGCAATAGCCAGAAATACAGCGACTCCCTCGTGTTTCTTGCTCTTCGAATGATCCATCGGCACCCACCATCCCTCTCCGATAAGGACACGAAATACACAGAAACAGCTCTCCAATGGGGACAACTCCCTGACAAAAATGCGTGCAGAGAAATCATCAAGGTCCTCCGCCTCACCCCCGCCCACATCTCCTCCACCCCCTTCCCCACCCTCCTCCGACAACACCTCCCCAAGCAGTTCGTCGACTCGTCAATCTTTGGCACCTACAACACCGCTTGCACTTTCATCAAGCACATGAAGTACGACAAGGCCGAGCTTCTTAAGGTGGAGGACGTGCTGAAGAAACCGACTCGCCAGTGCGACGTCTGCAGCACCACCACAACGAAAGCGTGCGCACGGTGCAAAACCAGCTACTTCTGCTCCCCCTCCTGCCAAAAACTAGCCTGGAAGAAGCACAAGAAGACATGCAAGGCCCCGACCACCCCTCCCGCCACCGAGGCAGACCTCCGCGCCCTCCACAAAGGCATGCTGCTCCTTAACCGGTGCATTCAGGAGCCTGGAGCTGGAGATGGGCCCACAAGTGTGGTATTAGATTTCTTGCGATGAATTCGGCTTAGAAGTCAAAATTTAAGATGCCACATTTTAAAATTCTCTTATGTTTTTGCCAGCTCCAGCAGCTTCTCTATCAGCACCTTGTTCTTCAGGATCCCTTGGTGCGTCTCCCCCCCCATTGCAACAGCTTCAACCACCCCGCCCCACCCATTCCCCGCCTCCAGCGACCTAATGTTCACGGTCCCGTCCCCGTCGCCGACCTTCGTCTTCATCCCCTCCTCCTCCCAGCTCCCCGCTTTCGTGTACTCGTAACTTTCGTCGGTGTCAACGTCCTTGCCGTAAAAAATGTGTATGTCGTGCATGTGCACGTCCTCAACCGAAACAATCCCCTCCAACCTTTTGGTCACCTTTTTCCCAACCCCATACCCAATGTCATCAAAAAACTGGTCCAAATTGTGCGAATTGTAAGTCTTCCCTTCAGCCGTGGTGACCACGGCTTCTCCTTCGGGCCACAGCTCGGCATTGGGTAATAGCCAGTAATTACTTTCGTAGGTCCTCTGCTCATCCCTCAGTGTCGAGGATGAGATTCCCGGGAGGTCGTCAGCCTGACCAGTTGCGAACACCTTAAACTCGTTCACGCTGCCTCCAAATGCTGGTGCAATCGGCACGTAGCTCTTGAGATATTTGGCTTTCCACTCCTCATCAACTTCGCTGCGGAGAATGTGAGCAGACCAAAGCCCGCCCATACTGTGAGTAAGCAGCATAACTGGAGTATCCTCGTTGTCGCTGTACATCTTCTCAATCAATGCGATTGTGTTATTGATGTAGTTGCCGTTGTTCGAGTTTGCGGCAAAGCGCCAATCGTACGGGGCGGACACCAAGTCCACCCCCCTCTTGTATCCGCTATCTTCAAAAGCCTTAATAATGTCAGCAAAGTACGCGGAGTCGGACACAGTGATGTCAGTGTCCAAGTACTCGATGCCGCAAACATCCCCAAAACAAGGAACCCGGGTCTCGACACCCGGCCAGTTTCGCAGAGTATCGGCAGCCTCATCATAAATGAGGCTGATATTTTCACACCAGCAATCTATCGCTCCGGGCAGCAGTTGAGTGATGGAAAGCCATAGATCGAACCAATCATCCGATGTCTTCTCACAATAGAAATGAGGGCTGTGGGCCTCTTTATTTAATTTTCCTTGGAGCCTGTTCCCCGCTGTGCCGGGAATTATCACTACTGGAGTATTAGCTGCAGTAGTGGTTGTGATGATGAGTAATTGAACTAGGAGTTTCATTTTTATCCAGCGGCCCAAGTTGAAGTGCTCAAATAAAAAAATTCTGATCTTCTTCCAGAGGTTACCAGCTACAGCCAGGTTTAAAGTTGCTCTTCGAATGATTTAAGTCAATTTGACAAATTTAAAGCTTGTCGAAAGCAGTTTTTTTTGGACGTTGATATTTTAAAAATAGCTCTCCCTCACACGCACGTAGACCACTCCGAAACACACAACACAAGTCCTAAGAACCACTCTCAGCCCCTCCCCCCCGTATCCCCAACCAATTTTCCCGTTTTAATTTAAATTTTTACAAACTTCCCAAAATCATCTTTCATCATGGACCATGAGAAAGGCTTGGTAATAGATGACATACTGGGTGGCATTCAAGCCCGCCTCTCCCTGGAGGGCACTGTCCTCGAGCAGCGCGCCGCGGAACTAAAAACTGAAGCCTACAAGCTGGCTCGCCAAAGAGCTTTCCTTCGCGAGGAGAGGCGAAAGGCCCGCGAGGACGCCTTGGCTAATCAGCAGGACAACGAGGAGTTCCAGAACATGAAGCGCAAGGACTGGTTCCCCGAGGAGTACCTCAAGGGATACCGCAACGAGTACCGCAAGGTGAAGATAAACGTTGGTGGTCAGCTTTTTGAGCTTTCTGAGATTCTCCTGAGGAGAGAGCCCAACTCGCTTCTGTCCGCGCTTCTCGAGCAGGACTCGCCGCTCAGCGACGAGAACAGTGGTGGTGTTGACGGCGCCGTCCACGTGGATCGCGATTGGTGGCTTTTCCGCCATATTCTCAAGGTGAGTTTGAGTTTTTACATTTTAATTTTTTCATCTTCTAACCCCCCCTCCCCCACTCACCCCACTCACCCCACCCCACCCCATCTCCACTCCCATCTCCACCCCCACCCCAGTTCCTGAGGGACGGCATCCTCCCTCGCGACAGAGACCTGCTCACCCACATGTACAAGGAGGCGAGCTTCTGGCGCTTCACCAACCTGAAGCTTGCAATTGAGGAGGAGCGGCTCAACCTGCGGCGCAAGTCGATGAAGTGGGAGGACGATGAGCTCGTCGTTGAGAACGAGCAGGAGGAAAATGACAAGTGGTACAAGAGCTTGCCCAACTGGTGGGAGTCTCAGGACGGGGGAAAGAAGAAGAATAAGAAGAAGAAGAAATATAAAACTTATGATCCGTCGGATGTAGGCGCGGATGGTGAGGGTGGGCGTGACAATGGCGACGACGACGACGACGACGACGAGAAGGACTGGTGGACGGGGAACAAGTACAAGGGCAAGAAGTTTGTGTTGAAGGGGGGTGGGGGCGATAGCGATGACGACGACGACAACAATAACAACAACAACAACAACAACAACAACAAAAGCAAGCCAAGTAAATTCAACTCCACTTGGAGCAGTAGTGGCAGCGGCGGGGGCGGGAGGCACAGTCATAGTCACAGTCACAGTCACAGTGGTTACGCCGGAGATTCACGTGGCAAAGGGTACAACCTCTCTAGCCGATCGTATGGAGATTATGGGGATTTCTCATATTAAACTTGAGTAATATAATATGATAGGATGGGATGGGAGGAATTTGACTAGCTACAATCTATCTAAATTTTGTTCCATACCCCAACCAAACGCTTGAACACGTCGTCGATGACCTTGATCTCGTAAAAGTTAATGTTGTCTTCTCTCATATCGTTCAACAACCTCAACGCCTTGCGGAACTTCTTCTTCTTTTCGTAGGCAGAAATGATCTCCGCGTAGAGAGGGGGGATTATTGTTGACAAGCTGCCGTCTGTGTCTTGTTTGTTCTTGGATCGGACGATTTGGAGCCATTCCTCGGCTCGTTCGGGGTGGCCGCCCCGAGCCAAACAAACCACGACGTTTTTCAGCGAAATGTCGTCGCGGTTGGTGTTGGTGATTGTGGGGTTTGTGAGCCAGCAGGCTTTCAAGGCGGCCTCGGCGTCGTCCAGAAAGCCCTTTTCGAGCAGTCCAGAAATGACGGCACTGCGCCGAGCGAATTGAGTGGTTTAGTTTAGTTTAGATTAAATTTAGTTTAGTTGTGGATTTTTGCCCGTCTGGAGCCATTTCCGCTCGTTCGCTCGCTCACCGCTCACCTGCTCGTCGTTGGAGAAACAAATATATCGTCTCGCCCACACATATCGACCAACACCGCAAACGCACTTTTCACCAAGTCGCACTTCAAAAAAGCTCCCACAGCACTGCTGTAAATGATTTCGTTGGGCAGGCAGTCGTATTTATTCATCAGCTCGAACACTTTCCGCGCCCCCTTGCCCGCGTTGTTTTGGGTGTTGTCCGGCGCTCTTTGGTATGCGAGCATCAAGCTGCAGCGGGCGAAGCGAGTTAGTCACAACTAGTGTGTGGTGTTGCTGGCTTGCTTTCTTCGTTTGCACACTCTTCTGTAACAGGACTCGCTCGCGGCTCACCTTCCGAAAGTCACCACGTTGGGCTCAAGCTTGGTGACGCAATCCTCGAAGAACCTCATGCACAGCTCTGGGTTGTACCCCTCCGCGCAACACTTTATCATCGCGTTGTAGGTGACAATGTTCGGTTCAACTTTGGACATTTTCATTTTGTCGAATAAGACGATTGCATTGTTCATGGGCGTTTGCCGAGCGGAATAAACCGCTGGGGCCGCACCCGCCGCAACGGCGCACGCAGTGATAACGGCCGAAAACGTCATGACGTTTGGCATTATGCTTTCTTGCTCCATTTCAGCTGTGCGCCGAGCGAAGCGAGATTGTGCGCATTTTTATCGAAGCACGAGGAGAGCAAGATTTTGTTAGGAGTGGGTTAAGAGTGGGTTAGGAGTGGGTTAGGAAGCCGCTTCGCACTCTTCTGTCACAAGGCTCGCTCGCTTCGCTCGCTCACCTATCAATGTTTGGCAACGTTCCCACTCGCCCCCTTTTGCGTAGGCAGCAATAACCGCCGTGTACGTTTTAACATCCAGCGGGAGCCCCACCTGCCGCCGAGCGAAGAAGGTGCCAAACGAATACGAATTGAGTGGAATAATGTTAGTTTAGTAGTAGTGGTTCGTATATATTTCTCGTCTTCCTCAAAGCCCGCTCGCTCGCTCGCTCACTCATTCACTCACTCACTCACCTCCTTCATCTCCTCCAACAGCTGCCTCGCCTTCCCGCTCAGCCCAACCCTCGCACAGCTGCTAATGACCAAATTGTACAGCACGCTGTCCGGCCTCCGGAGCCTTGGCCGGCTACCAATCCTTTCGCTTCCAAACGTCGAGGTAGACTTGGTTATTTCGCCCAAGGGCGAATTCTTCTTTTGAGTGGGATGAGGGGTTAGTTCTAGCAGTGGCTCGCATTCTTCATCTTCCTCAAAGACTCACCTTGAAGTCGTCGAAAAGTTGCAGAACCCTGTTGGTGTCCCCCAACTCCCTGCTGGCGTGGATTGCCGTCGAGTACATAACTCCGTCCATTTTAATGCTGTCCCTCTCCGCCTCGCTCGCGAGCTCGACGACGCCAACGTAGTCGCGGTTCTTCTCCTTCGCAGTCATTGCCGTTGAGTAGCTGATTAAATTCCGGGGAATGTTGAGAGATTTCATGCGGGCGAAGACTGCCGAAACGGCCTCTGGGTCGGATTGGGTGGCCATCACAGTGTTGTAGATTATCGAAATTGAATCCGAGTCGGAGGAGGACGAGGATGAGGTGAGGTTCGAGAGGTTCGACTCGACCTGGTCCAGGAGAGAAAAGGCTAGGGAGGAATTCGAGGTTTTGAGGCAGGAGTAAATTGCCGTCGAATAAACAACCAAATTCGGGGAAATGTAGAAGGGGGAAGTTTGCATTGTGTTCAACAGGGAAAGGGAGAGGGAGGCGGGGGAGGGACTGTGGGAAGCTGGAAGTCGGGAACACACCGAAATGAGAGCCGAAAACGTGTAAACATTGGGGGTGAGCTTGAACGAGGATGAAGGGGGGGGGGGGGAGGGGGAGGGGGAGGGGGAGGGGGAGGTCGAGCCCAAATCCAACTTCAAATACTCATCCAAATTAACCCCTACTCCATCCCGGAAGATTTTAAAAGCCTCAATCCTGCGCACGGGACGACACCGTCCGCATGCATCTATGCACAAGTTCATCAGCTTCGTGTCAGGTGACTTTGTTAAATGCCATAGATCGAGAACTGCATGGATCTGACCAGATCGACCAAGGGAGCGGATCTTTGAGTTTATTTGAGAAGAAGAAGTTAAAGGGGAACTTTGATGCAGAAGGAGGAGAACTAGTAGGATGAGCAGCATCGTAGGTTCTCACAAACAAAGGTGCCACACGCGACAACTGAAAACGTGACGATTCTGCTTTTGAATTTCAAATTATGTGTTTATTGATGGCAAATTCTATCAATGTCTATTTGGGCGGAGAATTGAGCGTTGTATCACGTGTCTAGGAAACGTATACTAGATTCTTGAACACCCGAAGAACCACACCGCGCTCACACCGTCACACGTGCTCATTTGAATTATTTACCAATGGCTTCATTGATCCAGCCTTCTCCAACACACTCTTCCCATCTTCCGTTAGCTTCGACACACGTCCTATGGTTTTATCCTTTATGAGAACCAAAGGTGGTGTTTCTAAATTTAACATATTAACTGTTCAGTGATCTCGCACAATGGTGTGTTCGAATATGAGCTGAATCAACAGACCAGGGAAATGCAATTGAGGAGGAGGAAACAATGCCACGGTCAAAGTTGAGGACGATACCGATGATGAAGCGGAGATCATCACGGTCAAAGTTGAGGACGACACCGACAACGAGGCTGACAACGAGGCGGACACCATCAACGAGGCGTAAAAACAGGCAGCGCCCTTGGGAGGAGCTCGGGAGTTCTCTCTTGTGGGGGTTAATTTCGAGCTATTAGTTTTAGATTTTTTTTGTAAGCCGTTTTCCACCCACCCCATCTCCCTCTACACTGAATCGCGTCACAAGAAATCTAATACCACACTCGTGGGTCCGTCTCCAGCTCCAGACTCCTAAATTCCACCGGTTCAGGACCAGCATGCCCTCATGCAAAACCCGCAATTCTCCCTCACTCGCCGACACCCTCGTCGGTGCCTTGCAAACCTTCTTGTGCTTCTTCCAGGCTAGTCTCCGGCACTCAAAGAGCTGCAGAAGTAGCTGGTTTTGCACCGCACCGTGCGCGCACTCATGTTTTTCTTCATTCAAGCTGAGTCACACAACCCCATCCTTGAACCTGTATATGGATTTCTCTATTTTCCGTCCAATTTTTACTCCTTATTCTCCTCGACAGCAGCTTGGACGGTGGATCACCTTATGATTCTATCAATAACCTCTTCCTCTTCCTCTTCCTCTTCCTCTCCCTCTCCCTCTCCCTCTCCCTCTCCCCCAGGCAACAATCTGAGCGGAATTGTATCTATAACTGCGTCACTTAGCCATCCTGGTTTAGCTTCGTTCCACTCGTTCCAATTCTTGCCCAACCATTCCTTGATCTCGTCCTCGTAACTCGAATAGTAACTCGGGTGATCTGTGAACACCTGCATCATCACCTCGTCCACCCCACTGTCGAAAGTAGCTCTGTTGTACTGCTTGCCCGTCCTCGCGCTGATGAACGTAAAAACGAGCTCTCGCTCACTGCTGAGCAGCAAAACAAGCAACGAGAAGAACCAAACAACGAATAACCAAATTGCAATCGTCGTGTAGTAATCGTCTGGGACGACCCGTCCCTCCACCACCTCACTCCACCCATACTCCTCCTTCAACCTTATTGCCCCAAACACGCTCGCCTGCGTAAACACCATGTTCATCAGCCAGTAGAGCCCGCCCATCTCGTACGGATGCCGAGCGTGCAAAAAACCTGTGAAATCACATATTACCTTCACAGCCACGCGCGTAATCAGACTTACAGCCAGACTGATTCCTCGCGGCAGTGGCATCCAATACCTGAAGTCTCCCCTCGCCACCTTGTAAATCAAGTACACCACAATTTCACCTCCCAGCACGCCACCAGCTAATGTTTTACCGCCAACCTGAACCAGAATCGCCACCTCAAAGCTCTTCCCCAGCAGCTGACAGAAGCTCAACAGGCGCATGCTCACCACCACCAAAACCAACCTCATACCTTGCAGCGGAATGAATCCGTAGAAGATCTTCCCCGTCCGTCTACTCTCGTCGTCTATATCTTTCAGATAGGTCATGTAGCTCACCGCCTCGGCCACAAACGCTACGCTAATACCCAAGGCAACAACCAGCACGTAGTCCTTTGTCACCATTGCCAAAACGTTGGTCATTTGAATCACAGCCATGGGTATGCACTCTGCGAATACCTCGCACATCTGGAAAAACATCATCTCACTGACTGGCGGCATATATTCGTGATCTGTCATCTTCACATTGGTAAGACACCGCCAAAAGGATAGTCCTTGTTTTGTGAACGTGACCGTACCGAGCAGCTCGACCAACACCCTCTTCTTGTCCTTGTGGTGGATGGAAACTTGCAACCGAGGGGAAAGCGAAGGGTTAGTTTTAGTTGTGGCTTCGCTCGCCGCTCGCTCGCCAACTCGCGCGACTAACTCACCAACACAAATCAGCTGCAAACCGATGCTCAACGCGACAAACGTTGTCATCAGGTCAGCCGTCTCGAATAATCCTCGACTTCGGTAGATGGAAATCGTGTAAATGTCAGATGCTACATCAAGCATGCTCGCCATTGAAGCACCCGCTGATAAAGCAAACTTATACCACGTCGCGGAGTGCCTGATCTCCTTCCCAATCTTCAGCATCAACGGTTTAAAGAATT
>Ga0302116_1002477_pt1 | contig 10796 bp, 10 predicted proteins | sample AG5_SCM_MG_FD_203124 | JGI IMG/M metagenome (GOLD analysis project Ga0302116, IMG submission 203124) | Marine microbial communities from Western Arctic Ocean, Canada - AG5_SCM | ecosystem: Environmental > Aquatic > Marine > Oceanic | place: Canada: Western Arctic Ocean | collected 2017-10-01 | reverse complement strand
GCAACAACCGGTGTTGGGGTTTGGGTTTGAGTTGGAGTTGGGGTTGGTGTAGAACTTCGATTCTCGCCTAACTTGGTCAGTGCACAAGCTCGTGATTGAGACGGGAAGATCACCAGTCTGGGTGGCGAGGCTGGCGGACACCGCGAGCGCCTTGAGCATCCTCACTCACTGAGGTGAAGTTATAGTTTCGTGCTCGAGATTTGGAATTTGAGGGGGAAGGACAATTACCCGGGGTAGACATCCTGCAGTCTTTAAAATTAAGTGATGTGGGGAGGAGGGAGGGAGGGGGGGCTTCAGAAGTTGATTTTAGTATGAGGGTTTATAAACGCTCGGATTCCACATTCCACGCGCCATCCTCCTCCAAGCTCGCCGCAACCTCATAACTCAAAAGAATGAGAATCTCAAATCTGCCGACAACATTTCTACCCATGTGATGGGACGCGCAAGGTCGCTCCGGTGAAGTCGTCGACTTGTTCGAGAGGGTCAGATTTGAAATTCGCTATCTCGTTCAATTCGAAGAGAATGTCACCGAATGGATATCCAGAATCCCATCTCGCTGAGTACTCCTCGCTCTTCATCGAGTATGACAACAAACAACAGATATTGCTCGTGTTCAAGATTTTGTTGAATAAATGAGTGAGAAGTTGCTGTAGAATTGTGAATTATGTTGTTCGTAGAAAAGGAAAAATATTATTTATATTATGTTGTTTTCTCAAATCTTCCCCCATTCTGGCTCCGGCAACCCAGAAATCCCAAAAGGCATCTTGAGTCGGTAGAGCGCGCCGCCGGTTGGCCGACATGCGCTCGTAATGAAGAGCTCGTCCAGTTCTGCACCCCCAAAAGTACAACTAGTCGGCGTGGGGCACCCTGGAGTTAAAACAACGATATCAACACGGCCGTCGGTCGGGTCAATTCGAACCACTCGTCCTGCGCCGTTCAACGCAACCCAAACAAAGCCCTCGCTGTCGGTTTGAGCGCCGTCTGGTCCGCCTGGGAGGTTGGGAGGTTGTGTGTAAATTTTTCGCCGATTTGTCAACTTCCCGTTTTCTGTGTAGTCGATCTCGTACACGGATCGTGTCGGGGTGTCGGCAAAGTACATTCTTCGCCCATCAGCAGAAAAGGAGCAGCAGTTGCTGACTCTGAACTTGTAGTTGAGCAGCTCTTCGTAATCATTTTCGGGGTCATCGGTGAAGCGGTAAAGACCTGCACAGTCGTCCCCGGCGCTTGACCCTGCGCGGTGGTAGTTGTTGTACATTCCCATGACCATCCTGCGTGTAATGTTAGTAGTTTTAGCCATTTCCGTTTCCATGTCCGCTCTATCGCTCGCTCACCTCCCCTCACGATCCACGCGCCCGTCGTTTGGGCGAGTGTTGAATTCAGCGGGCGGGGCACGGAGCACAGTTGCCTCGCGGTCGTTCTCGCTCATTGTGAGAATAGCATCCTCGCCTCCGAGCAGCAGACCCCCCCCCTTTCGGAGCGCAACGAAGCCGAGCGTAGTACCGAAGCGAGGGATGATCTTGTGCGGAGAATCGTTCAAGTTCCACCGCCAGAGCTCACCCTCAACCGCTGAAACCCAGTACAGTGTTTGATCGCGTTCAGACCAAACGGGTGACTCGCCAAGGGCATTGGCGCACGCTACGCAAATTTTTGCCGTGAATTCCCGAGGTTTTGGTTTTGGGGTTTCCAACTCATTTTGGGGGTGCGTGAAGCTGCAGATTCGAGAAAAAGACTCCGCACTCAGGGATGCTCCGCCCACGAGCCCACCGTCCACATCAGGCATGCCCATGAGTCGGTCAATAGTTTCTGGATTAACACTCCCGCCGTAAAGAATGCGAACTTCTCTTGAAGTTCGCTCACCGTGGAGATCGAAGAGAGCGTGTCGAGCAACGACGTGAGCATTTTGAGCTTGCTCTGGAGTGGCTACCTCGCCGGTGCCGATCGCCCAGACTGGCTCGTACGCAATAACGATTCGCTCGCAATCGCCGGCGGAGACGCCAGCCAGGCCCTTTTTCACCTGCAAGCTGACGACGTTCTCGAGTAGCTCCTGCTGAAACTCGTCCAGCGTTTCGCCGACGCAGAGGATGACTTTGAGTCCTTGCTGTGCGAGGCAAAGCTTCACCTTGCTGTTGATTGTTGCATCACTCTCGTCGTAGAGGGTTCGTCGCTCAGAGTGACCAACAAGAACGAAATCGCAACCCAAGGTTCGCAACATTGAGGCCGAAGTTTCGCCGGTGAAGGCACCACCGGTGACGAGAGAAACGTCTTGAGCTCCAATTTGGATGCCAGAACCCTCTGTTAAAGTGAGAGCGGAGGAGAGAAACGGGGCTGGAGGAAAGATGATGATGTCTGGAGCTGAGGAGCCCATCGATTTGACATTCGTGGTGAGGAGCTTGAGGAGAGCTTTGGCCTCGGGATAAGTTGAGGGATTGCATTTCCAGTTGCCAGCTATTACTTGTCGTCGCTTGGAACTGGAGCTAGAATCGTACCATAAATTTCGTTTGAAGGTGAAGGGGCGATTCGCTGTTTTCTTGACAACAAACGATTTTGCTTGGAGAAAGCGGAGGAGAATGGCAATCAACAGAAACATTATTGTAGTTGCAAGCCAAGCGAGTTAAAATGTGTTCAATTCTTGTTCTTAAAAAACAATTTCATCATTAAATACCACCCCAATTATCAGCCAATTATGGATTATCTCAATCTCCCCCCTTCCCCCGTCCCACTTTTTTCCTTGTTCCACGCATTCGTGGAGCCCGCAACTACAGTCCAGATCCAAGCATACAATCCGGAGGACATTTTGGATGACATTGAGGATCGGTTTGAGGTCAATCACAAGTCAATTTCCTCAGGCATCGCCTCGCTAATATCTGACTCTCTCAAAACGATTGCCTCCTTGCCTTCCCCTGACCCCGCAGCTTTGATCGCGCTTGCAACCTCCGTTTCCCTCCTGATCCACCTAGCTGGCAATGGCAACAGCGACCTCACCCCTCTGGTAATGTCCAAACTCTTGGAATCGAGTTCCTGCATAAAGTGGACCTTCAAAATAATAGAATCGACGCTATCAGATCTTGAGAGCCGCGAGTTTGAGGCGGCCGAGCTCGCCAGCAATCGATCAAACGGAGCATTCCCCATTCGCGGTGGCGCTGGCGTATCGATGGTTGTATCCAAACAATCACATTCACATTCACATTCCACCATGCCTACCCTCAAGGTGAAATCCCTCAAAAAAGTCCTCTCTTTTCTGATTTCCTCCTTCTACTCCCAAAGCTCCGTCCAAACTAGAATTCTCCTCCGGCGAGCATCCTGTCAATCTCTCAACTCGATGATTGCAGCATTAAACCGCAGTAGTAGAAATAGCAACGACGAAAACGCCTACCATGGATCGGGAATGGGAATAGCAATTATACTCGATTCTCTTCTCACACCGATCATCAACGGCATGGACATGTCAAACAGCAACAACAACAACAACATTCTCTCCTTTCTCGCGGCCAACGTGATCGCCCCCCTTCATGCTCCGAACGGCTACTCGCGCTGGCGAGACCAGAAGCCGGTCTTCGAAGGGTGGAGCAGTGAACTCTCGGCAGGTGAGTCTCACTCAGTTTCCGCTCGCCTTTTGGAAGACGAGAATAGAATACATACTCGCGATGAATTTCGCGAAATGGCTACAGACATAATGGCTACATCCACACTACCAAGCTAAACCACCCTAATTCGTTTGGCTCACTTTCGGTCGGCGCAGCGTGCTCGGCAGTCGTGGCAAAATGCCCATCTTCAGTACTCACCTTTCTCTCCGCAATCACAACGTCAAGCTGGCCCGAGAAATACAGCAGTAACTCGGGGAAGGAGGTGAGCGAGCAGAAGATTGGGAAGTGACTAGACAGAAGAGTGCGAAGCGTCTAACCTACTCTTGCTCGGCGCAGGTGTTGCTCATTTGGGAAATTGGCCAAATTTGTCAAAATTTGGCATTAACTGAAATTTACGACGAAAAAGTCCTCGACCTCGCGCTCCCCAAAATTTTGCTCTGCTGCAATTCTGGCAACTCGAGAGTTTCCGAGATGGCCTTGCAGCTGTTCCGAGGCCTAGGGAATATAGAACCTGAAGCTGAAGCGGGCGAGCCCGACTCCTCATCCGACGACTCCGACGAAGATGATTGTGAAAGTGCCCAGGGTGGAATTGCCACCCTCCTCCACCGCATAAGACCTCCCGCGAGCAGAACAAGATTCCTGCTCCAAATTCTGTCCTCGCTAGCACCGCGAAGTTTGCGCGGAGTGAGCGAAACGAGCGCTGCGAAGTGGAACCCCACGTGCAAAAAGTTTTTGGCAATTGTGCTGGGGGGGGTGATCAAGTTGGGCGACGAGAAAATGTTCCTTGCGGAGGTGGAGGCAATTTACGCAGACAGCAGCAGAAATAATGACGACGACGTCGGCGGAGGCGGCGGCGACGAGCTTGCGTTGATGTATTCTTCATCTTCGTCCGAAGACGAAAAGGAAGAGGAGCAGGAAAAACACGATGAAAATTCAATAGATCCGAGCTTGTTGAGCGTTAGGGGTGCCATGCGCAACTTTCGAGCGGGTGGCGGAGGCGCTGTTGTGACTGGTGTGGCGCCTTGGGCCGTCAATAACAACAACAATAGCAATAGCAATAGCAATTACAATCAGAAAATCTCTACGACCGAGTTTCGCAAGAAAATGGGAATGCCTCCTCCGCAGCCGAAGAAGAAGGCAAAGATCGTCGAGGAGATCGAGGAGACGAAGGAGGAGGAGGAGGAGGAGGAGGAGGAGCCGGGCCTCTCAAAGCTGAAAAACTTCGTCGACGCGCTGCTCCCCATTCACCTGCGACTGCGACTGCGATGTTCCTCCTCCAAAATCAAAATCCAATCCAAAAACTCCAATTCCAGTCGCACGACCACCGTCCCACAACCTCCAAAATCCATCATCAACAACACGTTGAAATTTCACGACGTGGTTTTCGGCCAAGACCTCGGCAAGGGAACGTTCTCGACGGTGAAATTCGCAAAGGGAATTGTCCGCACCGAGCCCCGGTCGTCGTGGCCGAACTACGCGGTGAAGGTGATAGACTCGAATTTGATCAAGCTCAATAACTACGACGCCTCGTGGTGTCGCGAAGTAGCGGCGCTTTCTATGCTGTCTTCCTCCGACAGCGTCTCCGAGAACGTGGTGCGGCTCGTCACCCACTTTAGGTTCCGCGACAAGGGGGTGTTCATAGTGATTGAACACTGCGATTGTGGCGATCTTTTCAGCTTGGTGCGAGGGACTGCTAAAAAGAGAAAGAGGGGCAACAACAACAACAGCAACAACAACAACAACAATAACAACAGCAAGAAAACCTCCTGGGAGAAGAAAATGATCGGCTTCGACGACTCATTGTCGCTCAAGAAAACCAGCCAGGGCTTCAACCTGCGCGTGATTATCAACTCAGTCATTTCCGCTCTTTCCCATATCCACAATCGGGGCCTCGTCTTCGGAGACTTGAAACCGGAAAATTGCATGATCTGCAGTCCTGGAAATGTGCTGAAGCTGTGCGATTTGGGCGGAGTGCGAGGCAACGGGAGGGAAGGGGAGCGAGAGCTAAACAAGTTCGTTGAGGAGGTGAAGCACGTGCGGGATGGAGATTGGCGGATAAATAAAAAGGAGGAAAAGAAGGAGGAGAAGGAGGAGAAGGAAATGGAGGACGAAGAGGAGGAGGAGAATGAAGATTTTCGGATAGAGAGCACGGTCGCGTACTTGCCACCGGAAATGACCCCGAAAAGCGGCAGCGCGGAGGTGGAGCAAACCGTGCCTACCGTGCAGAGCGATATCTGGGCGCTAGGGTGCACGCTGTTCTTCTGCTGCGCTGCACGAGTTCCGCAATTGGACAGCGACGCAACGAAAACGAAAACGAAAACTTGGGAAATCTGCAGCGAGGGGGCGATGCGGGTGGCATTCGCTGGCGATGACGGCGACCTTATGGGCGAGGCGACAGAACACCCATTCTTCACCTCACCCTCGTCGTCTTTGCAGTCTTTTGCGTCACCTTCCACCGTTCAAATTATCGAGACTCTGTGCGCAGTCAATGTACGTGACCGACCAAAATCTATTTCCGCCCTTCGAAATTCTCCCGCCGCGGGGTGGCTCAACGAATGCGGGAAGCTCGAGAGAGGCTTAGATGATATAATTGTCAAGAAGGCGGCCAAAAACAACAGCAGCAGCAGCAGCAGCAGCAACAATAACAGCAATGACGACGACGACGAGTGGAGTCGGAGGCAGCACAGCAAAATTTGGGCACCACAACCACTCTCAGCAACAACAGCCAACAACAACAATAATCTAAATTCGAACACGATTGGTGACAAATTGAGAAGGAACTTGCTGGACTCTTGGAAGGTTAGCGAGGCGGGATTTGTTGAGGGAGGGGAACGCGGAGGAACGTTCGCCGACAGCGATGATAATGAAAAGAGAGACGTGAAACACAGCAAATTGTTGCCTTTTTTGCGAAAGCCACCGCAGCCACTGGTCGACGATGAATTCAAGTTCAGCGAGGTTGAAATCGAAGTCGGGGGTATAGAAGAGGAGAGCGAAGAGGAGGACGAATTGTGCAAGAGTAACTCGGAGAATTAAATGTGCACCCCTTATTTTTATCCTAATCCTCAGGCGCGTCTAGATCCCCGCATTGATACAGCAGAGCGTATGCCCGCTTCAGTAGGGGGGCCTTCATGTAGTGAAATGTGACGGAATTGTCGCTGCAGCAGTCCAAACCGACCTTCAGGCCAAATGTGTATTTAACGTACCAATCTTTCTCGGGGTTTTTCGTGGGTGGTCGGTAGTTGTAGAGGTGTCCAGGGTTGAACAAGTTGAACCTGCAGTATTTGATATATGATTAGCTTTTTGTCTCTCCATTCTTTCCACTCCATTCCACGTAAGGCTTCGCTCGCTCACCTCTCGCCACCCAACTCGTCGCGCGTGTCGATTGCGTGTACGTTTTCCTTCTTCAAACAACTCGCAATATTTACGTCCTCCCAGAAACCGACCTGGCCCGGCCAGCAGATTGGGAGCTGCTTCGCCAAACTCGCCAACGCCGCCCGGTCCAAAATGTACCCGCTCCCCCCCGCGTTGAATATTTTGTCCATGTTCCCCCCCTCCTTCTTCCTGCTCCCGATGTACAATCCCTTCCCCCCCTCCTTCAGTTTAACAATCTCCTCGCTCTCCAAGTACTTCTTCAAATTCTCGACGATCAAAAAAACGTCATCCCCCCCCAACCAAAAGTAGTCGTAGTCCTCTAAATAAGCCGCGTGCACGAACGACCAAATTTCGCGCACTTTCTGCCACATGTTGTTCCAGCCTTCCTCCCCGTCGTGGGATATTTCCACAGTTCCGAGCGATCTGTCCGCCTCTGTTGAGAAGAACGCGAATCCATCGCAGTTCGGAGCCCACGAGTCGTGAACCGCCTTGACCTGGGTTTCATGGTTGCCGGCGTAAGTGTAAATTCCGCAGAAAAGTTTACTTTTACTGGAACTCGCTTGGGAGGGAGGAGGGAGGTGGTTCTTCACCATTGACAGCATTCTGTAGTCGCCGTCGCCCTTGCTCCGCGCTCCACCCTTTGCGCAAAGGGTGGAAGACTCCTCTTTCGAGAGAGTGGGAGGGTGCGGCTTGGATGAGCGACGGATTGACGTGGGGTCGTGCGGCCCGGAAGGGTGATTACGGTCGAGGTTGAGGTTTCTTTGTAGGTTGTTCGTTGTCGTTTTGGTTTTGGCTGTAACTGTAACTGTGGTGATTGGTGGCGGATTTGCTTTGGGGGCTTGGGGGGCTTGGGGGGGGGGGGCTCTCAAGTCAGAGGGCGGATTGATTGGCCGCGCAGGAGTCTCTATGATGGGCTTCGCTCGGAGCATACCGTCACTCGGGTTGGGAAGGTACCTGGCGAGGGCAATGTAGCCAATGGGCCATAACAGAACGATAACAAAGGAAATGAACCTGACCGTCCAGCGAGGCCTGTTGTGGAATCGTGACTGTGCCCTAGCTGAGCCCATCAACAGTACTGGTAATGAATGGTGGATGGTGGAAGGTGGTTATGGTAATTGATATAATAAATGGTTTAACAGTGGCAATCTCAAATGTGAGCTGCTATGCTGATGTGCTGATTATTGAAAATGGGATTTAAAAAAAAATTTCTAAATTTAAATTTGTGATAAATGTTTGCACAAGAATTGTGAGAGTTCCCCTCATTAACAATACTTTCAACTTAAAACCACCTGGGCAGCCCCATTTCCAAGTAAAATGGGAAAATTCCGGCAAGCTCTTGCGATCCTCACCACTTGCACCTTAGCCCTGTTCATCGTGTTCATGGCTCGAATAAACATAAAAACATCAATGCCAGTACCAAATCCCCCCCTACCAGCCATCAAAAAATATACCAACATCCCTGTCCCACATTGCACCCACACAATTCTAGTTGCCGATCCTCGAGTAGGGTCGACCTTCCTTGATGATCCATTACAAAAGTTTTGGCCAATTCTCAACTCGTTTGCCGAGCATACGGACTCCCACTCGTGTATTTTGATCCATACTCTTGCGAGCGGCGTCTGTGACGGCACCAGCAAAAGTTTGCCAAACGACGAGATACGATTTCCTCCCTCTTTCATCAACAACCCCGATTTCAAATCGAATGCCCCTCATCTCCACCAGCTCATTATAACAAGCCGCGTTCGAATGATCAACTTGGATTACGAGAAGTACGGGTTAACGTGCGCCAACTGGAATCCGCTGCGAGTTTGGATGAGGGTGGATTATTGGAATGACGAGGTGAGCGAAGAGTGCGAACGAAGCTTCCGTGCGCGAAATTGCTAACTCAACTATTTGTTTGCAGTTCGTACACGAACATTACACCGCCAATTGGGTGCTGACGGTGCAGACAGACACGGTCATGTGCAGAAAGTTTGACCTCTCCAAGTGGCAGAAGTTCGCCTTCGTTGGAGGGATCTGGCCGAAGCGGCACTGCCACCTGATGGAGAATATGTGGAGGAACTGGCACACCAATTTTGGTGAGGTCCCCGCTTTTTTTTCCCCCGCGACTGCGACTTCCTCGGCTTTCTGTCCGGAACGCGGGCTTGTGGGGAACGGCGGTTTGAGCTTTCGATCTCGAGAGCACATGATCCGCGCCATCAAATACTGCCCCAGCGAAAAGTTCTCCTCCCTTCCGCAGCAAGCAGTACTCGAGTCGAGCTGCGCGATTCGCAAACCGAGAGGGGGGCCGAACGAGGACATGTACTACGCCGCGCTGATGGCGGGGCTTAAATTTAACATGCCGACGCCTTTTGAGGCGGCGATATTCTCTTCCGACACAGAGACTATGAAAGTTACCCAAGCTGCTTTCAACGTGTCGGAAGAGGTGAGCGAGCAGCAAGCGAAGCGAAGCGAAGCGAGCGAGCAACACCACAGAGAAGTGCGAAGCGACTAACTTGCTCTCGTGCTTCGTAAAAAATGCGCACAATCTTCGCTTCATTTTGCTCGGCGAGAAGGAAGTAAAAATCCATTTGGAGAACTTTGGCTTGGAGTATAGCAGTAGTGATGATGGCAGACAGATGCCAATTGGGGTGCACAAGATCAAAACAATCATTGAAGGAAAGTCCGACTACATTGATTTCATCACAACAAATTGCGAGGTGGTTACGAATCTGTTATAGGTTTAGAAACGGTGGTTAGCTCGGCCTAGTAGCTCGGCCTAACGCATCTTTTTGGGGGTTGCGAGAGGGTAAATGATTAAGTGAAAAAATATAGTTTGTGGTTCTGTTAGGTCTACATTTTTTACAGCAAATTGCACAAGAAGTCTTTGTGTGTGTTGGTGTTTATTGCCCTTCGCCAGTCGTCCCAGTGGATGCTCACCACGGTGAAATTTAGTTTTTCCAGCAGCCTTCGTTTGAACTTCGTTGTGCCGCTCTCGACGTCTGGTCCTTTGCATTGCAGGTAGTGGCTCGGTCCGTTGAACTCAATTGCAACTTTTTTGTTCTCGTTGGAAATCACGATGTCGATGTTGAGCATGGCGGAGGTGTCGAAGGTGATGCTGTTGCTCTCGAACGGTGAGACCTCCATTTTGTGGTCGATGTTGAGCTCGGTCAGGGTGCTGGAGACATATTCTTGATCTTTTGACACGGTTACGTTTGATTTTGCCGCGGCTGCCTCAATTTGGCAGAGAAGGGATTCGGGCGGTCGCTCAAGTTTGAGATTCGGTTCCTCGATCTGAGCTGCGGCATAAAACAACGCAAGCTGTCGCACCTCGTCGTTGTTGAACTGCAGCCGACCGTCACACGCCCTGTTCCAAAGTTTCTCGACCAAGCCTCTCCCCTCGTCCAAGTGTCCCGCAATCGCGAAGGACCACAGTGTATTCGCAACGCCCTGTGCTGTTCCGTCTCTAACGAATCGTCCGTGCTGAGCCGCCACAGCCTTGAACAAATCCTTGGCCTCATGCCCGATCGTTGCAAACGCCCAACAGATGTTGCTCATCTCCTGCACCTTGCCAGTTTTGGCGATCCGCCCGTACTGAGCCGCCACCGCCCCGAACAACGCGTCGGCATTGCACTCCAACTTGGCAAACGCCCACGTGATGTTGCTCAGCTCCTGCACCTTGCCAGTTTTGGCAATCCGCTCATATTCACCCACCACCGCCTCGAGGAGTTCCGCCGATTTCCGCCCAACTGTCGCACACGCCCAAACAATATTGCTGAGCTCCTGAGTGTTCCCCTCCTTCGCAATTCTCTTGCTGAGCTTCACGATCTCATTGAAAAACCGCTCGTCGGAGATTTTCAG
>Ga0302116_1002473_pt1 | contig 10808 bp, 7 predicted proteins | sample AG5_SCM_MG_FD_203124 | JGI IMG/M metagenome (GOLD analysis project Ga0302116, IMG submission 203124) | Marine microbial communities from Western Arctic Ocean, Canada - AG5_SCM | ecosystem: Environmental > Aquatic > Marine > Oceanic | place: Canada: Western Arctic Ocean | collected 2017-10-01 | reverse complement strand
TGCCCGACCCCATGGCACAGCTCGGCGGCGCTAACGCGCAGATGCAGCAGGTGCTCGCCGCGATGCAGTCCACCGGAGGCATGCCAGGCGCGGCAGGTATGCCGGGCGGCGGGATGCCGGGCGGCATGCCCAACGCCGCCGCGCCCAACGGCGGTCAGCAGAACATGGCGGAGGTGTACCAGGCTGCGTACGCCGCCGCCTTTTACGCGCAGCAGCAGCAGCTCCAGCAGATTCTCCGTCTGCAGGCGCAGGCGCAGGGGGGTAACCTCAACCAGGCTGCGCTCGCCGCGCTCCTCGCGCAGGGTGGTAACGTCAACCTCGCCAACCTCGGCCTCGACGCCGGCGCCATGGGTCTCGGCGGCGCCATGAACGGCGGCGACGTCGGGGGCTTTGGCGGCGCCGGTAACCGCGGCGCCGCCGGGGGGATGGGCGGCGGCGGGCGGGACAAGAACCGCGGAAACCGTAACAACTCCTTCAACAACGGCGGTAACAACGGTGGACACAACGGGGGACTCAAGGGGAACCGAGCCGGGTCCTTCTCCAACGCCAACGACGCCGCCGCTCTGCTCGGCGGCGGCATGAACAGGTCCGGATCCATGAACGGCCTCGGCGGGGATTCCGCGCAGGAAATCGCGGACATGGACGCCCGGTTCGGGTCCGTGCAGGAGTGCGTCGGACAGGTTGGCGTGCTGGCCAGGGACCAGCACGGGTGCAGGTTTCTCCAGCGCAAGTTTGACGAGGAGGGCGAGGAGGCTGTCAACCTGTGCTTCGAGGAGATCATCGCCGAGGTTGTCGACCTCATGATGGACCCGTTCGGCAACTACCTGGTGCAGAAGCTGCTCGAGTGCTGCAGCGATGAGCAGCGAATGGGGATGCTCCGCGCGGTGGCCAAGGTTCGCGGCGACAACGACTCCGACGCCGAGAACGACAAGGATGCAGACGCCGCCGACAAGGATGCCTCCGACGAGAAGAAGGAGGATGAGAAGAAGCCGGCCGTCGCTAAGCCCTCCTCGTCGCTCGGGTCCAAGGATGGCGACGGCGTGCCCGAGCTGGTGTCCGTGGCGCTCAACACCCACGGCACCCGCGCGGTGCAGAAGCTCGTCGAGACGCTCCGCACCCCAGAGCAAGTCGCGCTCGCCACCGAGGCGCTCAAACCCGGCGTCGTCACCCTCATCAAGGATCTCAACGGCAACCACGTCATCCAGCGGTGCCTCCAGCGCCTGGGCGCCGAGGATAACCAGTTTGTCTACGACGCCGCCCGACGGTGCTGCGTGGAGATTGCGACGCACAGGCACGGTTGCTGCGTCTTGCAGAGGTGCATCGACCACGCGGCTGACGGCCAGCGCCGCGCGCTGGTGCAGGAGATTGCCGCGCAGGCGCTCGTGCTGTCGCAGGATCCCTTTGGCAACTACGTGGTTCAGTACATCCTGGACCTGGCACTGTCCTGGGCCAACGGCGAGGTTATGATGCGGCTCGCGGGTAACTACGCCGAGCTCTCCATGCAGAAGTTTTCCTCCAACGTCGTGGAGAAGTGCCTCAAGCTGGCGGATTCGTCCCTCGAGGAACACCGCAACGTGGTGGTTCGCGAGATTATGACCTCGCCGCTGCTCGATCGGCTCCTGATGGACCCGTACGGCAACTACGTGGTGCAGTCCACGCTGAGCGTCACCAAAGGCCAGTTGCACTCCGAGCTCGTGGACAGGATCAGGCCGCACCTGCCGCTGATCAAGAACAGCCCATTCGGAAAGCGCATCCTCCGGCTGCTCCTCGAGAACAAGAAGTGAAGTGATTCCCTTCCCTTCTTGCGACTCCTCCTGGACCAAAGGCGGGTTTCAAGAAACAACAACGACAACAACAACGACAACAACAACAACAATTACCAACGATTACCAACAAGAGATGTACACAATGTGGAGTGGTGGGACGCCGCCTGCGAACTCGGCTCGAGAAGACACGGCGGGGAATCTAACATGCGGCGGCGGGCATTCCGCTGTCGCGCCCCGCGTCTGTTGCCTCGAGCCGAGCTTTCGCGACGCGTCCAAAAAAAGAAACAAAACTGCGAATCAAGACTAACCGCGGGGAAGCGGTTGTGGGAACATGGAGTGTATGAACAGACAGAATGGTTTACGATTGTACCATTACATTCAGCCATATTACGTCGAGCCCTGTCCGCCGTGTAGTACCAAGCGGGCCAGGGTCTCCAGCAGCAAACATGTCAATAACATAAACGATATATCGTATAAATACACACGCTAACACTTACAGGTCAGTCGATTAAACCTTTGGGTAATTCGTCCCGCCCCCCGCGCCCGCGCCCGCGCCCTGTCCTTGCTCTGGCGTGTAAGTGGAGCCGTCTGCGAATTGTATTTGCGCCGCGGGCTGTTGCGCCGGATAGGTCGGCTGCGTCGGGTACGTCGGCGCCGTGGCACCCGGGGGATCGATCGTCGCCGTGTATATCGTCGCCGTGGGGTAAGGGTTACCGTCGCTGGGATAGGCTGCGGCGGGCGCCTGCGACGTGTACTGGTACGTCGGAGCCCCGAACTGGGACTGGCCCGGGGCGTATCCTTGCCCCGGGTAGGTGCCCTGGGGGTAGCCCATCTGCTGCATCTGCACGCCGGGCGGGGCTTGTCCGGGCGGGTACATCATCATCACGCCGGTCACCGGCGTGTTCCGTCGGTACTGGAAGCAGCAGCACTTGCCGACGTAGCAGCACATCATGCCGCACGACGTGAAGAAGAAGATGAGGCCGAGGGTGAGACCGGCGATGGCGCCGTCGTCCGCGACGCAGCAGTCGTCGTCGGTGGCGGCGCAGCAGTAGTCCTCGCCGCCGGCGGTGCACCACCTCTCTTCGTTCTTGTGCGCGAACGCGCCGCATTCGCCCTCGTAGAACGTGGACTGTCCCTCGGTGGGGCACACGGCCAAGCACCTCATGTAGCCCTCAAAATCTTCAAAACCTTCCATCCCTTCGAAGGCCCAGTCTGCGTCATCGTTGTCGTCGTCGTCGTCGTCGCCATCGTCCTCGTCCGAGTGGTGGAACTTGATCTCCACCTTGTGATCGTTGCACGTCCCTCCCGTGCACTTGGCGACGAGGCAGATGTCGTCGTGCCCTTGGGCGGAGATATCGACGTCAGCCTTGCACTTGCCGTTCGAGGAGGAGCCCGGATCTTCGCACGCGGCGCCCGTGCACGTCCGCGAGGATGCGTAATCCAGGGCGCACTTAGACGCGTCCACCTTCGTGGGGTTCGCGATGTTCTCGAAATGGTCGAACTCCTCGACCCAGAAGGTGATGGAACCGGGTCCCCACGAGCCACTGGTCGAGGGGACGGCGGTGTATTCGAACTCGTCCACATCGTTGCTCAACCAGGCCGTGCAGCACCTCTTCGTCTGGCCCGCGTTGACGGTCCATATCGCTGATTCGCCGCATTCGTCTTCGCCCGAGCTCTCTCCACCGCCCGCGGCGACGAAGGAGACGAGCGACGCCGCGACGAGCGCCGCGAGAAGGAAGCGCACTCGCGCCATGATGCTGTGTGCAAACGCGTCGTCGAACGCGTCTTTCAGTGCTTGCGAATCCGTCCAGAATCTTCCATCTGGCGAAATCTCGTGCAATGCCAGACCCAAAACCTTGAGTTATTTCCGCCAGTCAACTCGCTCGCGATCTCCAAAGTATTTTGTTGTCAACTCCAAGCCCCTACTGCTTCTCTTCATTTCCGGACGAGCGAGGAGGCTTTCCCGTTCGTTCGCGGTCGGGTTCGCGCAGGAAGCGTCGCCCCATCCGCCGACCGAGTCACGGACGCACCGCCGTCGACGCGCGAACCCCGAACCCGACCGTCCATCTCACCGGCGGTCCATCTCACCAGCGGTCAGTGAATTCGGAAAAAAAAATGGGGTGCTGCGGGAGCAAGGGCCAGTACGCGGTGGAGGAGCCCGGCGCGTACGAGGCGCGTCGCGAGAGGATGCTCGAGGCGGCGAACCAAAGGAACGCGCAGTCCGCGATGCGGGGCATACAAAACCCGAGGAGCGCGGCGAGGCTGAGGGAGGAGCAGTCCAAGCCCGCGCGACCGAGCGAGTTTCAGCAGAGGAAAGATGAGCAACTGGTGCGCGACTGGGGTTCGTGACCAAGAAGAGAAGGGAGTCATCTAGCGCGTAGCGATGTTTTAACGGGATTCTCGAGTCTCCGCACGACACATCAATCACAACACCGGAGAACACGCTACCACACACTAGAACCAATTCGTCGTCAATCGCCCCCGTCGCCGAGTGATGATTGGAATCAATCCGCCTTCTTCAGCAGCTTCTCCAGCTCGCCGTCGGAGTGCATCTGCCTCAGGATGTCGCACCCTCCCACGAACTCGCCGTCGATGAACACCTGGGGGATCGTGGGCCACGACGTGAACTCCTTGATCCCGTTCCGCAGGTCGTCGCTCGCCAGCACGTTCCGGGTGGCGAACTCGGTGTTGTGAAAGTTGAGAATCTGGATAGCCATGTTGCTGAAGCCGCACTGGGGCGCGGCCGGGGTTCCTTTCATGTACAGCAGCACCCTGTTCTCCTTGACGTCCTGCGCGATCGCCGACTGGACCTCGTCGCCGCCCTGCGCGTGAACCTTGGGCTTAAAGTCGTCGTCGCTCTCGGACGCGAACCCTCGACTGGAGATCGCGTCGGTCCACCGCGCGGGATGGCGTTGGGACACGACGGGCGATAGGGCGTACGCGTTGAGGCACTGCGCCGCGGGGGCGGTCGTGGAGGTGCGAAGGGCGGCCCTGATGCCCAGGGTCGCCGCGCGGCGCATCGGTGCGGACATCGGTGGCGTGTCCTCTTTGTGATGGATGACGGCAGGGTTCAGGGTTGGGCACGTCACTCGTTCGGCTCGGCACATTTTTAATCACAATTTGGGCAGGCACAGGCAAACAGTCAGACGACCTCGAAATTGCGCGCAAATGAAAAAATATCTGCCGGCGAACTTTCGCCAAGGGTTGCCGTTCAAGGCCATGCATTTACTCCCCCGCGCCAAGTCGCATCGGAGCCGTCTCATCCACGGGCAACAGCCGCGGTCTCGCGTGTTTGTCGGCGTGAGAAGTGGAGCACCGCCATGCCGGACACCGGTTCGCCTCCCGGACCGCCCGCTGAGCTCGCGGGTTCCCAGCCGTGGCCGGGCTTTGACAAGTTCTCGGCGGTGCAGGTGGGGCGCCCGTCCCGGTTACCGATCACGCCGTCCCCGCGCGTGTCCACCGCCCCCGAACCGAACCATGAACCTTCCGAGGGAAAACCGGCGCGCTCGCGGGGCGGAGGGAGGCCGCGCGCGTCCCCAACGCGCGCCCTCGACCCGACGAAATGCCCGAAAAAAACCCCCGCGCACTTTTTCCGCGCTTTTTGATATCCGCACGGTCAACTCTTCAATTGGCGCGCGCTGACTCCCCGAATCCCCCGTTCCTTTGACACGTTCGCAGGGTATACTGGACAGGAACCACGCGCTGATCGCCGAGATCGACCAGAACCACGCGAGCAGGTACCCCGAGGGCCTGCAGCGCAACGTCGTGCTCATCCGCGAGCTGAATGAAAACTTGACAAAGGTGGGCGACCTCTACGAGGAGCTCAGCGGCGCGTTCATGCAGCGGGTGTCGTCGGCGCAGTCCGTCGACCCGGAGTTAACCCGGAACAATTCTCCGGACGGGGAGAACAGGTGGGAGACAACCGAGCGCGAGGCGGTTTGATTCGGAGTTGACAAGTCTCGAGTAGTTACAGGGCGGGGGCCAGCGTCGGAGGCGGCGAATTAGCATCGCCGACTCGAAGCACCGTGAATGTGCGACCCACCGTGAGTCGACACGCACGGCGCGAGTTTATTAAGTGTTTAGTGTACTAATGCAATCCTAGATGAAATTCTTTCCGCGTGTGCGTATCAGCCGTGCACGCATCACTCGCACAGCCACAAGGGCAAGCCGGTGCTCGGGTCCTCCCGAAGCGATTCTGCGGCGACGGCGTCGAGGAGGGAAAACGCGTGCGCGTGCGGCCACGTCTGCGTGGCGCACACCGCCACCTTGTTACCCATGACGATGTCCACGTCACCCTTGGCGCTGTCGTCCGCGACGACCGTCCCGGGACCCACCGTGAAGCCGCGAGGCAGCGTAGCCGTCGCAGATGAAACGGACGAACCGAGTGAATCAATCAAGGCGTCGGTGGCGAGCTGCGGCACGAACCTCGCGTTCGCCTCGGACGCCCGCGCGTCACCCAGTGACTGCGCCGGTAACGTACGTCCCCACAGGTCCGCCGACGACGATGAACGTCCGCCCGGCTCGCCACCGCTTCCATTGGCGGTGACGCTCTGTTGCCGCCAATGCACCCCAGGTCGAGCCGACGCAAACTCACTTCCCTCCCACCTCGGCGGCACGGACACCGACAGGAACACGTCACCCTCCCTGAACGCATCCTGTAGTACCTTCCTCCTCTCCGCCGGGGTCAAATCGAGACGCGCGGTGCCGTCGGAGACGTGCGACAAGACGCCGGAGCCGCCGAGGGACCAGCAGTCGTCGGCGGCGAAGTCACCCGCGTCTCGCGCAAACAGTTGGGACGCGAGGGCAGCGTCGACTGGGAACTGGTCGGTGCCCACCGCGGACCACCGCCCGGTCGTGGGAAACGGGAAGTGCGACCGCGGGCAGTTGGATGGTACGTCCGTGTCTATGATGGACGCGACGCGGCGCAGGACGGAGACTAGCGCGTTCGTCGCGGGTCGTAACGGTGCATCGTTGGAGCGCGTCGGGATGGATACGGCGACTGTGGGCACGCCGGCGACCGCGGCGCGGCGTGCGGCTCGCGTGGTCCTCGCGCCGTTGGCGTCCTCCCCGAGGCAGGTCTCCCTGGCGACCCCCACGACGCACAGCACCGGCGCGAGTCCCAGGCATCGGGCGAGTCCTTGCGTGGGATCGGTCGATACGATGGCTGCGTCCTCCCCGGAGGCGCCCACCAGGCGGAAGCATCCCTCCCACGCGGGTACCCGTTCCAGCTGAAGCTCCACGCCGCCGCGGGTCAGGCCGTCGCGGTCGTCGTGAAGCACGCAGAGCGCGCGGCACGACGGCATCGCCTCTCTCACCGCGCAGGCGGTCGCTCGTAGATCGGCCTCATCGGTTCCGAGGACGACGACCGCGCCTTTAGCACTGGACGCGACCACCGCGGGACGAGCGACGCGCGATGACGAAACAGCACGTCGCCCGTGACGCACCCGTGACGCACCGAGGACGCGCCGCGGCGCGATGGACGCCGCCGACGTAGAGGCTCGCGCGGACATGGAGTGACGTCACGAATGTACTTCTATCCCAGTTTGGCTAAAATAAAGCTAAGAGTTATCCGCCGGCGGTGAGCGCCTTGTATTGGGCGTCGTAGTCCTCCTTGTGCCCCGCCTTTATGAAGTAGTGCGTCAGCGGGTACGGCTTATTACCTACGGACCTCCTGTCCTCGTACCCGTCCCCGAGCACCTGCCAGCTCGTGGGCAGTTTTGTATCACTTCGCACGTTGAAGTTGATCACGGGACTTTGGTAAAAGTCAACCGGCGCGTACCCCATCTTGCGGTGCGCGTAACTGAGGCAGATCTCGAGCACCCTGCTCTCCTCTCTGAACAGCCTCAGGAACCCGAGCTCGTCGTACCTCTTAAACGCCTCGACGGCGAGGTCACTAAACTCTCGAAGCGCCCCCGGGTCCTCGGCGCGGTTCACGTAAAAGGCACCCGCGTGGACGTGCGGCAGCTGAGGTTTCAACCCCAGCGCATCGCTGATTGCGCAAACCTTCCCGAAGTGCCACGCGCAGTCGACGGCGAGGCCGGGCGCGGCGACGGGCTGGTTCGTGGCTCGCAGTGCGCCCCACGCGGCATCCACGGGCGCGGACGCGAGCACGTCCGTGTCCAAAAACATAAACTCGTCGTAAGGGCTTAAGTCAATCGCCCTCAGCCTCGGCAGGATGTTCCCCTTCTCGTGGTTCGTCTGGGCGAGCGCGTCCAGGCCGTCATCGCTGAACCCCGCGCTGTCGTAGGTGACGACGCGGTGGAACACGTTGAGCTGCTCGGCGTGAGCGGCGTCGGGTTCTTTCACGAGGACGGCGACGGGTCTCGTCTCCTTTGCCTTCCGGAGCGTCCTCACCAACCTCGCCGCCTCCTCGACGTACTGCGGACCGAGCGCCACGAGGAAGTACCCGCCGTCCGCGCCGTCCGGGTCCGCATCGGGCTGACCTCGCTCGGAGTTCTCCACGGAGTTATCACCCTGTTTCTCGTCCACGTCGGCGAGCCTCGCTCTGAACGGCTGGAGCCCGAGATCGACGGCGAGATCAACGGGATCACCTCCGGTGTCCCACGGCAACGCCTCGGCGAACAGGTCGATCGCGGCGAGGTCCTGGAACAACGCCGAGACGTCCGCCGCGGATGTTGTCGGGGAGAGACCGACGAGGGCATCGGATTCCGTCACTCCCGCCGCCGCCGCCGGGTCGAAGGTATCCGAGCCCTTCGACGGAGCGTACCCACCGTGCGCCGCGACGTCAACCCTGCGGAATAGGAACCTGTCGACGCCCTCGAGGGGTACCGGTGCACCGTCTCGGTCCTCACCCGCGACGCGCTCGAACGCGGTGGGGCCGTGCGCGGGACCGGGGTGCCCGTTCTCCCTGAGGTCCCCCCACGGACTCACCCCGAGTCCGTTCATGTGGTGCAGAGTCGCGAGAGCGACGTCGTGCCACCAGTCCACCCTGTCGTCCAAACCTTTCAACTCGTGGAGCTTGGGAAGCCTCGCGGCACTGAGCGCGCTCACCCGCAGCGCGCTACCGCCGCACAGGCCGGAGTGTCTGTACGCCGGCGTCATCCCGGTCACCTCCTTCGCCTTTGCGAGAAGTTCGGGGGCGAGCGGCTTGGTCCAGTGTAAGTCATCCGCGCCGTTCGCGTCGGATGTCGGGGTTCGCGTCACCGGGCCGTCGATCCTGGTCGCCGGGTCGATCATCACGAGCCACTCCGCGCCCTCAGCCTCGGCCCACCGCGCGACGGAACGAATCGCGGCGATGAACTCCGTCGCTCGGCCGGCGCCGCAAATCTCCGGCGGGCCCACCGCGCCGACGCTCGGATGTACCGCCTTGGATGTACCCGCGGCGGCCATGCGCTCCTCGCCCCATTCGCCGCCGTCGCCCGAGATGGACGACGTCGCGCCCTTCACCGCGGTACCCGCGCCGCGCGGGGGTCGATCCACGGACGCCGCGGCGAGAGTCTTGGAACGTCCGCCCCTCTTCGAAACGGTTTTGGTTTTTCGCACCCCCGAGCCCAACGCGTACTCGCCCGCCTCGCGCTCCTTCCCGGGTTCCCAAACCTCCGCGACGCACACGTAGTACCTGCACAACACCGTGTAGTCGTCCCCGGGCGGACCGAGGAGCAGCACGGGCGCGGTGGGGTAGTGCCGACGGATGGATTTGAGCGCGTCGACCGCAACCTTCGGGTCCCCGGGCTTGGCCTGCACGTAAAAAGCGACGGAAAAATCACCCGCCGGAGACGTGTCCGCCAACTTGTCCACCGATACCTGCGCGGGGGTCGTCTCGATGACCACGACGTCCTCGCCGGTGTCCGTGCCGGTCCCCCCCTCGCGCCTCTTGGTCCCCCCCTCGCGCCACTCCTTGGCCAGTTTGCCACCCTCGCGCCCGAGGTACCTCGAGGCCCACGCGCTCGAGTGGCCAAAGTGAAGCGCCGGCGCCGTCTTCACCCGCTCCACGTCGTCCTTCTCCTTGGCCGTGTTGAGGCTCAACACCGGCCCGTCCTCGTGGGTCCACAAGAGCGGTGACTCACCGAGCGCGCCCGTGTGCACCATCACGTTCAGCACCCCTTGGTCGTTGCAAAAGTCGGTGCGGGTCATCTCGGCGGTGAACCCCTCGAGGAACTTTTCGACGGCGCTCGTTCCGCCCAGCACGGTACCCGCGCATACCCGGCCTTTATCCTTCACCCGCTGCCACACCTTGTGGCCGTACTTCTTGCATCCCTCGATCCATCGCTTGTGCACCGGGCACGCACCTATGGTCATGTGTCGCGGCTCCAGCACGTACGCCACGGAGTCGAGCGGGATACTCGACATGAGTTCTGACTGAAACAGAACGTCGGTGGCGTCCATCATGGCCACCGCCACAACCGTCGGCCTGTGCGTCAGCAGCCTCTTGACGTAGTCATGGTACGCGAAGAAGCGTCCGATGACTATCTGTCTGTGCGGGGGTTTGACGAACCCGACCACGATCCCGTGTGTCTCCGCCCACGAGCTCCACTTGGTCCGATCCTTCGCCCTGCTCGCGGTGGAGAGCAAGACCACCTTGCCGGTGGACGCGTCGTGATGCTTTCGGAAGGAGAGCACCAGGGACAGGAGCGCGTCTGGGTTTCCCAGGTTTGACTCCGACGTCAACACCACGTGCTCCGTCCCCTCGGGCGGCAGCGGGGGTTCGTCCGTAGCTTCCAACGTCCCTCGGAGGCGCACGATGTTAGCACCGCTCCATGTCTCTCCGACTTTTTGGAAGTCGTCTGGTGGCCGCCCGTCCGCCGCTGTGGATCCGACTGGGGCCCCGACCGCGAGCGTCAGGAACGCGACCAAGACGGTGAGCGTCGTCGCGTGACGCCCCACGGGCGGATCCCTCGCCCTCGACCCCATCGCCGGCGCCCTCCACACTGCGCAGAGCGTCGGGCGCATTTTAAAACAATAATTTCGTTGACATCGCTTCGTCCGAGATATCCACGGTGGCATCTGCTTCCTTCACCCATAACCGCCCCGCCCGATCGGGGGGCAACCTCTCACGCGGGATGAGCGCGACGACGTCGGCGT
>Ga0302116_1002470_pt1 | contig 10813 bp, 12 predicted proteins | sample AG5_SCM_MG_FD_203124 | JGI IMG/M metagenome (GOLD analysis project Ga0302116, IMG submission 203124) | Marine microbial communities from Western Arctic Ocean, Canada - AG5_SCM | ecosystem: Environmental > Aquatic > Marine > Oceanic | place: Canada: Western Arctic Ocean | collected 2017-10-01 | reverse complement strand
GCCAATGAGAAGTTTTCCAATGTTTCCAAATTATTCGAATTTCTTTTTCTTCTTTTTCTGTCCCCTCATAAACTCCATACTTTACCGGCACTGCTCTATAAATAAGCACCAGGCTCTCTTCGACCAGTTTCTCCCGCTAGCCAGAGATACACCCCACAGTCCCACCTCCAATCTCAATTTAGTCTGTGAAGATGGATGAACAGCTCCTCCACGGGCATAATGATCCTGTGCGTTGCGTGGCGTTGCGGAGTAACGGTCATGTGGCATCGGGTAGTGGAGGCGGGTCAATCATTTTCCACTCGACCAGCCCCAACAAGGTAGAATATCGAGCTGACGATGTTTTTGCCTATGGTGTCTCTGGTCTGTGCTATCTTCTGAATGGCTCAGTTGTGGCTTGTGGCTATGATGGTCCTGAGGGTCCCACCTTGAAGGTATTCAGCCCTTCCCTCGAGTTGGTCCAGACCTTGGTGGGGCACAGTGGTGGTGTTTGGTGCGTCGCCGTCTCTCCATCAGGCTCCCAATTTGCTTCTGGTGGAGGTGATGGGAAGGTGATGATTTGGTCGGAGCCGGGGGTGGGTGGCGAGTGGGCGAGAGGGCAAGTGCTAGAGGATCACATGAGTGAGATTAATGCAGTGTGCTTCTCCCCCGACGGCAAGCAGCTGGCTACTGGAGGCTACAAGTCCATCAAACTCTACAGCTTCAACGACGGAAGTGCCATCTTAGCGCACACGTTGGAGGGCCACACCTGGGGCGTCTATTCCCTCTCGTTCTCTCCCGACTGCAAACTCCTTTGCTCGGGAAGTAGCGATAGATCCATCAAATTTTGGAACCCTGCCGATGGAAGCTTGGTGAAGAGCATCGACCAGACTCACACCTCTCTCGTCCTTAGCGTCTCATACTTTCCCAACGGGCGTGTTCTTGTGAGTGCTGGTGAGGACAAAACGATGAAGATCTGGGATGCTGAGACTTTCGAGCTCAAGCACACGTTCGAGCAGGAATTCACCACCAACCAGCTCACCATCACGGCCGATTCCAACTACATTGTTTCGGGCAATAGAGACAAGACGGTAAGAATCACCCCCTGCCGAGAGTACCACCTCACGGGTCTTACCCCCATCCTCAACCTTATTCTCCACATCGTCTACAAGTGGGAATTTGTGACGTTTTTGGACCCAAACGAAAACACCTCAATTCTCGCGAAGGTCATGAGACGACTCGGGTTTTCAGAGCCAAACAAAAACACCTCAATCCTCGAGGAGGTCATGAGGCGGCTCGGCGAGTGCGTGCACGACGGCGGCTACAACGTCACCTCCGAGATCCTCTCCTTCCTATCCCCTGCCCACCTCCCCGTCCAGATCACCCCCACTAGATGGCTCCCAAAGGAGAGGGTAGCAGCAGCCCAACGAACACATTGTGAAATCAGTTAAAAAATTCACATTTGAATCAGCCATTTTATGTTTAAAAAATATATCATCCCCATCCATTCATTTATCCCTCTCCCCCCCCCTCTCATAGCTCCAGAGCAATGTCCTTGACGACCGCATCCTCAAGACTCGCACATTTAAATTTGTCGAAAACCCCCAGCCTGTCTTGGACCCTTCCAACGCTCTCAATGACATCGACCACCACCCCCTCGCAGCCGTCTCCGTGGACATGCACAATGTTTCCACCCCTCTTAATTCCCACGTCGCTCATCACAACATCGCACAGCGCTCCTTGCGTGTTCGTGGCCACGACCTTGAGGTCCAACTCCGCTAGCTCCTCTTCCTCGCTGCCGGCCCAAACGCACTCCACAACGGTGCTCCACGTCACCACCCTCATCCCGTTGGCGTCGGCAAGTCTGGTGGCCGCGACGTTTTGGTGTCCGCCGGCTCCCATGTACCACTTTGGGGCTTTCTTGAGTACTGCGCGTCGCGTCGCGGGCGAGGTTTAGTTTTTATTTTTCAGTTTTTTTCGCCCAACTCAACTCAACTCAACTCACCTCTCTTGTACAACTCAATTGTCTCAACTAGCTCGCTCTCGACGTCTCCCTTCCCGTCGGTCATACTCACGTGGGTGGAAATTCCAATCTCGTAGTCCTTCCCCAGATCCACAATCGCCGTGGCGCTCATCTCCAAATCTAAACGGGTGACAAAGATGTTCACCTTGTTTTCCTTCGCCTGCTTCTTCTTGGCGCTCCTCGTGGACGATGACGTGGTGGATGCACTCGCACTGTTCCCAAACACGGTTGTGACGTCGATCTCCCCCTCGCTGTCGACGAGATCTTCGAACTAATAATAAGATAAGCACAGATGAAGCGAGCGAGCAAGATTAGTTGAGTAGGTTAGTTCAGGAGAGGATGGAGCCGTGTATAGCAATTTCGCACTGAGCTTCGCACTCTTCTGTCACAAGGCGAGCGGAGAAAACTCACCATGCATGTGATCGCGACGAGTCCCGAGTTGGGCTGGCCATGAGTGTAGACCCTCCCGAACCAGTTTGCCAGCAGGGTGGAGTGGTCCGGGATGAGCTCCAGGGCGAACGCAACGGCCGTCGAGAAAGACAGGCAGAGCAAGGTAGTTGTGATGGCCTGCGCCGAGCGAAGAAGGCGCGAAGTAAAAATGAGTGGGTTAGTTTAGTGCCCAGTAATTAATTCGCTCGCTCGCTCGCTCACCTCCTCTCCCTCCCCCCCGCCCAACCCTTTCGTTCGGCACCAACCGATAATCTCCTCACCGTACATGATGTGAACCCTGTTCCCAAGCACGCAGGCGGGGGCAATGAAGTACACCACCAGCATCAAACTGTCCCACGCAACCATCTGGAACTGCGGGGACCCGACGGGGTACCACTGTTCGACGCAGAAAGCAACTCCGGCGGCCAAGAACAGCCCAGAGCAGCTGCCGAGGAGAAAGCCCAAGGCCAAATTCAGAAGCTTGGGGGAGTTCTGAAGAATAAGCAGCACAGTCGGGAGGACCATTCCAAGGGTGTAGGGGGTTGGGGTGGTGGTCGAGGGGCCCGAAGAAGTGTTGAATCCTCCGTGGCGGTGGTTGACCGAGTGGAGGAAGAGGACGGTGAGGAACGAGGTGGAGGAGGAGAGAATTGCGCACCACGCCGAGTTTACGTTGCTGTTGCTGTTGCTGTTACCATCGCCCAGGGCAAGATCTACAATTGAGAAGAAGAAGAGAACTGCAGAGGCGGAAATGACCGCCATCGGAAACAGCGGAGAATGCCTGGCAGTAGTGACAATGGAATTTCCAGACGAGAGTTTCTTTATTGAAGAAAAGGAGGACGATTTTACCACGCTTGAGACCAGGAACAACAGGAAGGTGCAGTTCAGTGTGGCATTGGAAGTGGGAGTGGATGACGTGATGTAACTGTTGTACCCGTGCCATGAAGCCAAGGCGAGAAAGGGGAGAACCTTGTTGTCGTTGAACAACGAGGAGTTCAATGTGGTGAGCAGAATTGCTATTGCAAGAAGGTTGGGAAGCAGGACAGTCAGACTGATGGAGCTGGGGTAAGAGGAGTTGTCGAAGAGCATAGTAAGGATCGTGAGAATGAGGGCTGTAAAGGTGAGGTAGGAATTTGGGGTGATTGTTGAATTGTAGGACGTTGAGGTGGAGTTGGAGTAGAGGCAGATGAAGGTGAAAAGCGACCCGGTTATGGTGGAAAAGTAGAAGGGGAGGGAGGCTTGGAGGGACGGGAGGGAGTCTATGGTGGAGGAGGTGCTCCCAAGATAAGAGTTTGGAGAAATCGTTATCGAAGCGAGGGCTGCAAAAGAGACCGATACTACATACAGGATAGTGGGCGTGTACAAGAGGTTGGCCCAGGAGGGCCTAATGTCTAATGGAGAGCCTCTCTGGTGCGTCATCGTAGGGAGTGTTTTTGGCAAGTTTTTGGTTTTAAAAAGTGTTGACTTTCAGTCCTCAGTACCTCAGGAAGATCCTTATAATATAATATTATCAGTCATCAGTACCTCAGGAAGACCCTTATAAAACCCTTATAAGAAATCCAAATTTTTCACCAATCGTGCCAAGTCAACCAACACACCGAAAAAGAACCAACTGAAGTTAACTTCTTCACGATGTCGGTGGGTTTGGAACCAGAAAAGACGCTTTCTGTTTATTTATCAACTACGGAGAGTGAGTGGGAACTCATGGTTAAGCGGAAGCTAGTTGTGAAGGGTGTATTAGGGGGAACGAAAACTCTTCTCGGCTGCAAAATAGAGGATTATGATATTTCAATCAATGCTATTAAGAAGTCAGTCATGGCAAGATACCTTGATGATCCGAATGCTGATGAGATCAAATCGCCATTCCGCGAAATGCCATGGTTGGACGAGGTGCTGGCAAATATTCTTCACAATGAGTATAAGCGAGGGCTAGCGATAACTCTTGATCCGAGTGAGAGCGAATCAGTTGGACGAGTAACAGCAACCTCGGCAAAAAAGATTGGCATGTTTATTTCAGGCATTGCGGCAAAGCATTGGAAGACCTCCCACGCGATGAACGAAGTATACACGAAGATCCCTTTTCTGAACGATGTTCACGACCAGCACCCTTGGATAAAGCCAACCTTGCGGTGCTTCGTCCGGTGTTTACAAGCCGAAAAGTTGGAGTGGCGCCTGAGGAGAATGTCAATTGTTTTGATTTTGTTGGCGTGTGGCATCTACTTTAACTCGTACCAGGGAGGAGATTACCGATAAAATTTAGAAGAATATGATAAACTAGATTCCACCTAAGCCATTAATATTTCTGCGGAGAGACGCAATGTTGCTCGCTATTCCGCCAGTTCCAAATATGAAATTTCCAGAAATGATCTCGTCGACACCTAAGTTTAAGTCTCTCACGTATTTTGCGGACTGAGAGTTAATTCCACCGTCAACCGCGATGCGCACTTCCGGATGGAGCTTCCTGATAGCTGGGATTTTGTCGAGTGCGCTTAGTTGAAATTCTTGACCTCCGAATCCCTTTTCCACGCACAGGATTGTCACCGTTGAGATGTTTTTGCTAGATAGCACTTCACATACCCCCCCCTCGATCTGTTGGTCGGGGTCAAAGCTTAGCCCCACTTTTACTCCCCTAGATTGGCACTGCCGGACAACATTCCTCACTTCTGCCGCTCCAACCCCAGCTCCCCAATGGATCGTAATCAAGTTGACGCCAATATCACAGAGCTCCTCAACGTACCTCACGCAATGACGCGCGATCAAGTGCACATTGCAGTCCAGTGACGTGCAATTTTTTATCGACTTAACCATGGAAAGGCCGAACGACAACGCGCGAGGAGAGTCTATTTCCACCCCATCGAAGACGTCTAGATGCAAACTATCCGCGCCCGATCTTTCGCACGCTATTATTTTTTCTCGCATGTCAACGCCGATCGCTGAAAGGAGGCTGGCTGAGATCGACACAGTATTTTTGTGTGCACCCCCACCCCCACCCCCGCCCCCGCCCCCACCGCGCAGCAAGCTCAACGTCGGCAACAGTGTTTTGTACTTTTCGTACTCCAGCATGTATTTCTCGTGTCGCTGCGCCAAAATTGAGTTGATTGGGAATAATTAGTGTGGATGTGGGTGTTCGGTTGTCAATGTGAAAACTAAAAAAAAAACTCAAAAAAATACGAATCACTGAATCGGCCGTCACTTCAACGAATAACGTCATTAAACACTAAAAATTGGACACGGTGGCTGGTTTAGCCAGGCGCATCTCTTTGTGCGAGAGGGTTGTTCAGGGACGGTTCACTACATGCCATCTGCACGTTAATGTGAAAACTGAAAAAAACAGAAAAAAACTAAAAAAAGCAAACTCGCTCACCTCCATTGACGGAAACACCGACTCCCCCTCCCGTACCATTTTCTTAACCGCAGCCTCGACGCTCTCGTGAACCCCCGCCCCAACAGATGCCAAGATTGCGCAGCCCAGAAGCGGGCCATCGTTCTCCAGCGTAACAATCTTTTTGCCCGTAACGTCGGCATGCATTTGGAGCCAGAGAGGGGATTTTAATACCCCTCCAGTCAGCCTAATCTCACTACAAGACCCAACCATCCCATCCAAACAGCTCTTCGTCCCGTAACACACTGCTTCCAAATAAGCTCGCCAAATGTGACCTCGGTCGTGCGCTAGCGACAGACCAACTAGCGCTCCTCGGGCGGTTGGGTCGGTAGTTGGTGTTCGCGAGCCCTGGAATGTTTCCAGAGCCATCAGCCCATCGGAGCCAATCTCAATCTTCTCCGCTGCCGCGTCGAGCGCAGAAAACTCGCATTCGTTGGCGAAAATTGTTGTTTTTAACTGCGCGAGAGGAGGGGTTAGGCGTGGGTTAGGAGTGGGTTAGGAGTGGGTTAAGAGTGGGTTAGGAGTGGGTTAGTTGCTTCGCACTCGCTCACCCACTTCAATATTGAGCCAGTGGAAGATTGGCCGCCCTCACGGAAATTAATGTGGGGGAGCGGAGCACCGAGATAAGGACCCCACGAGGTCGCCACACCCTCCGTGTCATTCGCTCCAACGACTTGGCAGCACAGATGGCTACTACCGGTTATTAAGGCGCACTGACCCGGATTTATACAGCCGAGACCAATCATTCCAACAAACGCGTCCGCCCCTCCCTGGATTACTTTTACAGACAGAGGAAGAGTTAGATCGGCCGCTGCTGACTGCGTCAACGTTCCCACGACATCGCCGGGGGAAAGAACCTTCTCTGGCCACTTGGCTATTAGCTCCGGGAGCTTGAGCTTGTCAAGGAGGGAAAGTGGTGGTTTGGTTTTGGTGTGGTGCCAGCGGACAGCTAAGTTGATGGAAGAGCTGACAAAGTTGCCTGTGAGCTTCAAGTTCATGTAGTCCTGGTACTCGCAAATCCTGGCGTCGGCATAGAGCGCAGGCTGATTTCTCTTGAACCAGAGAGCTTTGGGAAGCATGTTTTCAGCAGATATAGGGCCAAGTCCGGCATTGTTTCGATCAAGAGAGGGATCTGTTTTGGCAACAGAGAGGATTTCTTTGGCCTCTTCGTGGGCTCGAGAATCCATCCAGATTATTGAAGGGTGAAGAGGGGAGTGGGGGGTGGCGGAGGAGAGGAAACAGACAGAACAACAAGTCGAGTCCAGGCAAATTGAGACGATCCTCGATCTGAATGAGGGGTCGGCATCCAGAGCAAGTTTCACAACTTTGCAGCAATTATCGTACCAGTCGGTGGGGTTTTGGGTGGCGTATCCATTCTTAGGGTGGAGAGTGGTATACGAGGAGGATTGAGGGGAGGACACAGCCTCGCCGGTTGAAGCGGAAAAGATCTGTGCTCGAATTCCTTCTGTGCCACCGTCTATCGAAATGACCAGGGGGCCAAGGGATGCATTGGTGGAAGTGATGAAGCTGGTAAACAGGATGACGGCGAAGAAAGCCAGCGACATTGTACTTGCGTGTTTTTGTTGAGCAAAGGTTAGGTTTGGTAGCGCGCTCTTTGCATTGGTGGAAGTGATGAAGCTGGTAAACAGGATGATGGCGAAGAAAGCCAGCGACATTGATAATTGCGTGTTTTTGTTGAGCTAAAATCTCAGATTTTTGGTAGCGCGCTCTTTGGTTGAATTCCAGCAGTTGTCTGGTTCATCATAATACACATATGCTATCACCTTCGAAAGAATGCTGAGAAGAGCTCCCTTCTATCGTCAATTCCTTAAGAAGTGCTGCAACGGCCACCGTAACCAATCCAACCAAACCACATCATCCAACCAAACCACATCATCCAACGAAGCCCATTACATTGAAGACTGGCAGAAGTCGTGTGTGAAAGCGAATTCCTTTTACGAGAAACATGCTGAAGAAAGAACGTATTTTTACACTTCGGATCTTCTAGGCCGGCTCTTTCTCGAAGAAACCAGTCCAAAGAACATTGCCACCTCGCTCAAATCAGACATTTTTCTTGATTTCTTCCACAAACAAATTCAGCGGAACGACACGCACAAGCACCTCGACTATCCCTATTACTCGCCCTGCGGACTCGAGCACAACTACATTCGACCTGCCGACGTTGCCATTGTCTTTCATGATCTGCAAGATAGAAGTCTGATATTCGGTGGTTCCCTACAACAAGAATTCGAACCCAACGAGCTTGCTTTTTCTCCGAACACAGGTCGCTTCTACCATCGCTTGTTCGGAACCAAAATGGCCAAGGCCAAGTCCAAGCTTCAAAAAGAAGGAACGCAGTTCGGTCTGCTTAAGTCCACCCTGTCGCAATTCATCGCCGAGGAGGTTGAGCTAGACAACGATGGTCAATTTGTCCTCAACGGACGTCCGATTCCCCACCTTCCTCCGTCTCAAGAATCAACAGATTGGGGTCTGCCTCCCCTAACCTCATCCACTTAGAAACAAGTAGATACCTCCTTAAACTAGATAACTTTATAGATCTATTCCCCCCTTTGATTACGCTCGATTGGCACAGAACTCCCTCAAACCCTGCATCGCAACCTCCAAAACCCCCAAAGTTGCCGCGAAGCTTATCCGGATTGCCCCCTGCCTCCCGAAGCCACTCCCCGGAACCAAGGCAATTCCCTTCTCCTCCAATAAGTCGATGCAGAACTGCACATCGTCGCCCTTTGTGTAGTAGCTGAAATCTGGAAAGATGTAAAACGTCCCGTCGGGAGTCGGAAAATCAACGTTGGGAATTTGTTGCAGCTCGCTGATGACAAAGTCGCGCTGAGTTTTCAGCTGCGCCGAGCGAATTCATGCATGCGAGATTGTGCGCATTTTTAATGGAGCAGGAGGGAGAATAAATGTTAGTTTGGTTGTGGCTCGTATTCTCGGTCTTCAAAAAAAAAGTCTCGCTCGCTCTATCTATCACCTCCTGAACGTTATTCTCCAACCACTCTTCCCCCACGCTCTCCAACGCAGCGATCCCGGCCGCCTGGCTGCGCCGAGCGAAAATTTATATTGGTGCGCATTTTTGTCAAAAGAATTGAGTGGGTGTTAATTTAATTTATTAGTGGATGTTGTCCATTATGTCCTCTTCGACTTCCTCTTCGTCGTCGTCGTCGTCTTCGTCGTCGTATTCGTCTTCGTCTCTTCCTCTTCGGCTAGCTCGCTTCGCTCCCTCACCTTATGCTGCTCGCGCAGCCCGTCGTCTGCCCAAGAACCACGCTGGCTGGTTTCGTGAGTTCGGACGACGCGCAGGCCAAGTAGCCGAGCCGGTACCCCGTCATGCTGTAGCTCTTGCTGAAGCCGTTGACGGTCATGGTGCGCCTGTTCATGTCGTCGTTGATTGACGCGAACGCTACGTGCGAGTTGGGTTTGAACAACAGTCGCTCGTAAATCTCGTCGGACAAGACAGCGACGTTTTTGTTGGATTTGTGGTTCGAGAGAACATCAGCAATGGCCGTAAGGTGGGATTTCGTGTGGAGTGTGCCAGTGGGATTCGAAGGGTTGCACATGATTAGGAGCTTAACCTTTGGATGCTCAGTAAGCGTTCGATACAGAACATCAGGCTCAATCAAATAGTTATTCTCCTTCGTTGTTTCTAAGAACACGGGAACTCCCCCACAGAGCTTCACCATCTCGGGGTACGAGGGGTAGTAAGGGCTCGGAATTATAACCTCGTCGCCAGCTCCGACTGTGGCGAACACGCCCATAAAGCACGCCTGCTTCGCACCGTTTGTGACCAACACATCGGTGGGTCGGTACGAGAGATTCTTACGGCTGTTGAGATCGGTCGAAATTGCAGACCGTAGGGACAACGTTCCTGCATTCGTTGTGTACTTTGTGTTTCGGTCGACTAGGGCGGCTTCCGAGGTTGCTTGGAGCACTTCAAGAGGGGGGGGATAGTTGGGCTCTCCGACACAGAGGGAGGTGATTATTTCGCCGTTTGCTATCTTGCTTTGCACCAACCCGAAGATTTCCACTGTCGAAGAGGGGGATATTGTACGAACGACTGGGTTTGAAGGGAGGGTAGGGAGGGTGAGAGAGTGAGAGTCGAAAACGACAAGGAAGAAAAGTAGGAGGAGCATATTTTGGAGGATGGTTGTTTTTTAGCTCAAATTGCATAAATCTCACTCTTAGCAACAGGCAACAACAACAGCAACAGCAACAGCAACAGCAACAGCAACAGCAACAGCAACAGCAACAGCAACAGCAACAGCAACAGCAACATCAACAGCAACACCAACACCAACAGCAACACCAACAGCAACACCAACACCAACACCAACCCCAACGCCAACGCCAACACCAACACCAACAACAATTCACCATGGGAGAACGAAAAGTGCTCAACAAGTACATTCCCCCGGACTTCGATCCGTCCCTCGTCCCCAGAATGAAGAAGAAGAAGGATGCCACCCAGGAAGTCCGAATGATGATCCCCTTCTCGATGCAGTGCTCGTCTTGCTCCTCGTTTATGTACCGGGGGAAGAAGTTCAACTCCAAGAAGGAGGTGGTCACCGGCCCCGAGGGGAAGTACCTTGGGATCCAGATCCTACGGTTCTACATAAAGTGCAATACGTGCGCTCGGCCGATAACCTTCCTGACTGATCCCAAGAACCACGACTACAAGTGCGAGTCTGGCGCGGTGCGGAACTACGAGATGTGGAACGACGAGGCTGCCGAGAAGACGGAGCAGAAGGAGGAGAGGGAGGAGGAGGAGGAAATTGACGACATGAAGAGGCTCGAGAACAGGGTTGAGGACAGCAAGAGGGAGATGAAGGACATGGACGAGCTGGACGAGATCCTTGCCATGAACAAGAGGAATGGAAAGATTGACACGGACGGGTTGATGGAGCGCCGGCATGGTGGCAACAATGCTGAGGAGTTAAACGAGGATGGGTTGAGCAAGGCGGACGAGGAGTTGTTGAAGAGCGTGAAAT